>ERZ857965.3894-NODE-3894-length-10763-cov-4.841894_pt1 | contig 10763 bp, 10 predicted proteins | sample MGYA00519758_ERZ857965 | MGnify/ENA primary metagenome ERZ857965 (study PRJEB31778, sample SAMEA3449381) | human gut metagenome | biome: human gut; feature: human-associated habitat; material: faeces | place: United Kingdom | collected 2010/2012 ...
CCTGCTGCAGGAAGGTGTTGATCTGCTCGGTCTGGGTGTTCTGGTCGTTCTTGCCGTCCATGATGGTGACGGCGTAGCCCATGTCCTTCAGGTACTCTTCCAGATCGGTGCGGTACAGGGTCATGAAGTTATCAGCGAACTGATAGATGCAGACACCGATGTTGGCAGAGCCGGCAGCAGAAGCAGCGGTGCTGGAAGCAGCAGCGGAAGAAGCAGTGGAAGCAGCAGTAGAGCTGGCGGAACCGCCACATGCGGTCATGGCAGCGGTTGCGCCCACGACAGCAGAAGCCTTCAGGAAGTCACGACGAGAAATCATTTTCATAATTGTGTTCTCCTTCATTCGTATCATAGCAATTTCACAGGCGCATTTATTGCACGCACCTGGATTTCCTGTTTGTATTATAACCGTCTGCGAAGAGGTCTGCAAGAGAACAAGTCCACAAGAATCTGAGATTTCTTTTGTGCTGTTTCAACAAAAGGAATTTTCAAAGGACAAAATAATTTCCGTAACAAGCACAATTTTTCATAAACGTGCAACTTCTGGATAAATCGGTCGGAGCAGGGTCGGATTTCTTTCAAAAAGATTACAAAATGTTGCATGACACGGTTCGACCCTTCCGGACAGAAACCGTGCAGCTCCCGGAAATTACCGGGAGAACTGAAAAAACTTTTCAACTATGGGGACTTTCCGGCAAACCGCTGCCGGGCAGCACGCCCCGCAGTTTTTTTGCGCTCCGGACGGAATTACTGCAAACGGATTTCTGGAAGAAAAAACAGCTTTTTCTGAAAGATGCGATAGAACGGAGTTTTTTAAGACTCAAAATTATACTATTTGAAAAAATCGTGTTTAAAAATACGAAATGGCCCTGAAAAAGCACACACTGTTGCGGCAGCACGAGGCGTGGTAAGCTGTTGCCATAGCCCGGAGCCGCCGGGCAGAAAGGAGGAACCAACACGAACCATGGGGCAGAGGAAAACGTCCAGGGGGCTGGACAGCCTGAGCCGGGCCACCGACATCCTGAGCACGCTTCTGGCACAGCAGGTGCGGGAACTGAATGCCCGGCAGCGGGAGAACCGCCGCAGCGGGGCGGAGGACCCCGGGACGATGAAGGGCCTGAAGGAGGCCACGGCGGTGCTGAAGGATCTGGCTGCGGTGGCGCGGTCGCTGAACGACCAGGGCGTGCAGGCGGAAGGAACGGAGAGCGGTGTGGTGCTGCTGCCGCGGGTGGAGGAGGAAGAACCATGAACACAGAGGAACACCGGACCCCGGTGGTGTGGCGGCCCCAGCCCCGGCAGGCCGAGTTCATGCGAAGGCCGGAGCCGGAAGCACTGTACGGCGGCGCGGCCGGCGGCGGAAAAAGCGATGCGTTGGTCATCGAGGCACTGCGTCAGGTGGATATCCCGCATTACAGAGCGTTGATCCTGCGCAAAACATACCCGCAGTTGTCGGATCTGGTGGACAAAAGCCAGATGTACTACCGCCGGGCCTTTCCGCAGGCGCAGTACAACGCCACGGCCCATGTCTGGAACTTCCCCAGCGGGGCCAAGATCTACTTTGGCTCCATGCAGTATACCAAGGACCGCACCAATTACCAGGGCAAGGCCTACGACTTCATCGGCTTTGATGAGCTGACCCATTTTGAATGGGAAGAGTACAGCTACATGATGAGCCGCAACCGCCCCACCGGGCCGGGCACCCGGGTGTACATGCGGGCCACCACCAACCCCGGCGGCATCGGCCACGGGTGGGTGAAGGCGCGGTTCATCACCCCGGCCCCACCTGGCACGCCCATCGTGGAGGAATACACGGTGCGGCGGCCGGACGGCACCGAACAGAAGCTGCAGCGGGCAAGGGTGTTCATCCCTTCCAGCATTTTCGACAACCCGGCTCTGCTGCAGAACGATCCCGGTTATCTGGCCAGCCTGGCTGCCATGCCGGAAGCGGAAAAGCAGGCGCTGCTCTATGGCAGCTGGGACAGCTTTTCCGGCCAGGTGTTCACCGAGTGGCGCAACGACCCGGCCCACTATCAGGATCAGCGCTGGACCCACGTCATTGCCCCCTTTACCATCCCGAAGCACTGGCAGATCTACCGGGGATTCGATTTCGGGTTTTCCAAGCCGTTCTCGGTGGGGTGGTATGCGGCCGATGAAGAGGGGCGGCTCTACCGCATCAAGGAGCTGTACGGCTGCACCGGCCGCCCCAACGAGGGCCTGCGCATTGACCCGGTGGAACAGGCCCGGCGCATCCGGGAGGCGGAGCAGAACGACCCCGTGCTGCGGGGGCGGGTGATCCATGGCGTTGCCGACCCGGCCATCTTTGATGAGAGCCGGGGCGAGAGCATCGCGGCCATGATGGAGCGGAGCCCCAACTTCCTGCACTGGAAGCCCGGCGACCACACCCGCCTTGCGGGAAAGATGCAGTTCCACTACCGGCTCAACTTTGACGCCGACGGCCGCCCGATGCTGCAGGTGTTCAATACCTGCAAACACTTCATCCGCACGCTGCCGAACCTCGTGTACGACGAGAGCAACGTGGAGGATATCGACACCCGGCAGGAGGACCACATTTATGATGAGTGCCGGTATGTGCTGATGGAGAACCCCATCAGCCCGCCGGCCCGGCGCACGGCCCTGCCGCCGCCGGATGACCCGCTGGACCTGCACCGGCAGGCAAGATTTTACAGGATCTGAAGGAGAAGAACGATGGACGATTATCAGAACGAAGCGATGCCGGTGGGTGCGGCGGAGGTGGCTGCGGCCACACAGACCCTGCAGCGTTACAAGGCCGGCAAAGCGGCACTGGACAGGCGCCTGGTGGACAACGAACTGTGGTTCCGCATGGGACACTGGAAGAACTACCAGAACCCCATGATGCCCGGCAAGGCGCAGCCCAGCAGTGGATGGCTGTTCAACAGCATCGCCAACAAGCACGCCGATGCCATGGACAACTACCCGGAACCCAATGTGCTGCCCCGTGCAGCGGACGATGAGGCAACCGCGCGGGCACTTTCCAGCGTGCTGCCGGTGGTGCTGGAACAGGCAGATTACGAGCAGGTGTACAGCGACTGCTGGTGGCGCAAGCTCAAGCAGGGCACCGGGGTCACCGGTGTGTTCTGGGACCCGGCAGCCCGGGGCGGCGTGGGGGATATTGCGGTGCGGGCCATGAACTTGCTGATGCTCTACTGGGAGCCGGGCGTAGCGGACATCCAGGACTCACCGGATTTTTTCAGCCTGAGCCTGGAGGACACCGCACAGCTCACGGCCCGCTACCCACAGCTGGCAGGCCACACCGCCGGGGTGCTGGATGTGCCCCGCTACATCCATGAGGACGGCGCGGACACCGCTTCCCGCAGTGTGGTGGTGGACTGGTACTATAAGCGCCCGGACGAAAGCGGCCGCATGGTGCTGCACTACTGCAAGTTCTGCAACGGGGTGGTGCTGTACGCCAGCCAGAACGACCCGGCACTGGCACAGCGGGGCCTGTACGACCACGGGCAGTACCCCTTCGTATTCGATCCGCTGTTCATGGAAGAGGACAGCCCGGCGGGTTTTGGCTACATCGACGTGATGAAGGATTGCCAGACCGCCATCGACCAGATGAACCATGCCATGGACGAGAACGTGCTGCTGTCGGCCCGGCAGCGCTATGTGCTCAGCGACACCGCCGGGGTCAACGAAGAAGAGCTGGCCGACCTGAGCCGGGACATCGTGCATGTGGTGGGCCGTCTGAACGACGACAGCTTCCACCCGCTGCAGACGGCCGGTCTGCAGGGCAGCAGTCTGAGCTACCGTCAGAGCCGCATCGAGGAGCTGAAGGAGATCAGCGGCAACCGCGACATGACCCAGGGCGGCACCACCGGCGGTGTGACGGCAGCCAGTGCCATTGCGGCCCTGCAGGAGGCCGGAAGCAAACTGAGCCGTGATATGCTCAAGAGCGCCTACCGGGCCTTCTCCCGCCAGTGCTACCTGATGATCGAGCTGATGCGGCAGTTCTATGATGAACAGCGCATCTTCCGCATCGTGGGGCCCAGCGGTGAGAACCAGTTTTTGCCCTTCTCGGCGGCAGCCCTGCGCCCGCAGCCGGTGCGCGAGGTGGGCGGCGTGGAGCTGGGCAGCCGGGAGCCCATTTTTGACATCGTGGTCAGCGCGGCCAAGAAGAGCACCTTCAGCCGCCTGAGCCAGAACGAGACGGCAAAGGAGTGCTATCAGCTGGGCTTTTTCGACCCCGCCAATGCCGACGCGGCCTTGGCGGCGCTGGAAATGATGGACTTTGAGGGCATCGAGAAAGTGCGCCAGCGGGTGCGGCAGAACGGCACACTGGCCCAGAAGCTGGTGCAGCTGCAGCAGGCGGTCCCGCCGCAGACCGGCACCGGTGGTGCGGTGCTGCCCGGCAGTCTGCCGGTGGCCGCTGCGGCCCGCGCCATGAACGTGAAACTGTAAGGAGGTGAAACAAGAATGATGAAAGTATGTTACAGCGAGCTGGATGGCCCCGAGGGCCTGAGCTGCCGACTGGAGGCTGCCGGACATGCAGGCTTTGCCCCTGCCGGGCAGGACATCGTGTGCGCCGGGGCAAGCACCCTGATGCAGGCACTGGTGTACCTGCTGGCCGGGGAAGAAAATGCCCATGCCGACGCCTGGGAGGAACCGGACGGGCCGCGTCTGGCCGTGCAGGCCGACGCACCCTGTGCCGCATGGGTGCAGGGTGCCTTTGAGCTGGCCAAGGCGGGGTTCACCCTGCTGGCCGAGCGCTACCCGGACAACGTCCGCTTTGCGGATGTGAGCCGCCGGGGCGAACAGAGCATGATGGACCTGCAGATGTTTGCAGAAGAGGCAGCGCCTGCGGCCCCGGCCCTGAGCCCGGCACAGGCCCGGCAGGCCGTTGCCTCCGGGACGATGGAACCGGGGGTGAAAACTGCGCAGCCGGTGCCGGAAGCAAAACCGGATCCGGAGCCGACCGAACCGGAGACGCCCCAGCCGGAGCTGCCCCGCCCGGCGGTGCCGCCCCTGCCGCTGCAGGCCCGAAACGCGGTGCGGGAGCTGCATGCCCGCTGGGCGGCTGAGGAAGCCGACCTGCGCCGCAGCCAGCCGGAGTTCCGCCTGCAGGAGGAGCTGAAGAACCCGGAGATGCGCCGCCTGATGCAGCTGCCCGGCATGCGGATGCAGGACGCCTACCGTCTGGCCCACTACGACGAGAGCCTGCACCGTGCGGCACAGGCCGTGGAGCAGGGCGTGGTGCAGCGCATCCAGCAGCGGGCCGCCCGCCCCGCAGAAAACGGCATCCGCCCCGGTGGTGCGGCCACGGTGCACCCGGATGTGGCCAGCATGACCCGCGCCCAGCGCGAAGCCTTGGAGCGCCGTGTGCTGCACGGTGCTCAGATCGAACTGTAAACCCGACAAGAGAAAGGAAAAACGTATGATGAACTTCAACATCCAGCTGTTTGCCGACAACCTGCAGAACACCACGGCCACCATGTCCAAGGAGATGAAGACCTTCTATGAGAAGCGTCTCATCGACCAGGCAGAGCCGCGTCTGGTGCATGACCAGTTCGCGGATTACTACCCGGTGCCCCAGAACGGCGGCAAGACCATCGAGTTCCGCAAGTACGACAGCCTGCCCAAGGCCACCACGCCCCTGACTGAGGGCGTGACCCCCAACGGTCAGGCCCTGAACGTGACCACCATCACCAGCGACCTGCACCAGTACGGCGGCTGGACCCCGCTGACCGACGTGCTGCAGATGACCGCCATTGACAACAACGTGGTGCAGGCCACCCGTGTGCTGGCCAGCCAGGCGGGCCGCACCATGGACAGCATCACCCGCGATGTGCTGGCCGGCGGCACCAATGTGATCTATGCACCCAAGCAGGCCGCCGACGGCACCGAGACCGCCGTGACCAGCCGCAAGACGCTGGACAAGAGCTGTACCCTGACCCCCAAGCTGTTCTTCCAGGCAGCGGCCCAGCTGGGTGCCATGAACGCCGACCCCATCGGCGACAGCTATATTGCCATCATCCACCCCTATGCGGCCTACGACCTCAAGACCTGCAAGGAGTTCATTGAGGTGCATAAGTACGCCGACCCGGACACCATGTTCCGCGGCGAGATCGGTAAGCTGGGCAACATCCGCTTCATCGAGACCAGCGAGGCCAAGATCTGGAAGGATGAGACCTGCCCCACCGGCTTGGCGGTGTTCGGCACCCTGGTGCTGGGGGCCCATGCCTACGGTGTGACCGAGCTGGAGGGCGGCGGCCTGGAGCACATCGTCAAGCAGCTGGGCTACGGCGACGACCCGCTGAACCAGCGCGCTTCGGTGGGCTGGAAGGGCATGCGTGCTGCCGAACGTCTGGTGGAGCAGTACATGGTGCGCATCGAGAGCGTGTCCAGCTACTCGGCCAACGCCGCCGCAAACTGAGGAGGTGTGCAGGATGACAGAAAAGAACGTGCGCATCCGGCTGTTCAAGGACAACAGCCGCTATAAGGGCGACCTGTTCGTCAGCGTGAACGGCGTGAACTACAAGATCCGCCGCGGTGTGGAAGTGGAGGTGCCGCCCGAAGTGGCGGAGGTACTGGAACACAGCCAGATGCAGGACGAGCGCACCGCTGCCCGCATTGCGGCAGCGGAGAACGCGGCACAGTAAGCAACAGGACCGGAGCCCGGCAGGGAGATGCCCCGCCGGGCTTTTTTGAAAAGGAGCGTGGAACGATGACAGTAGGACAGGCGCTGGAACGCGCCGAGGAACTGCGGCCCGGCAGCCGTGTGTCCGTGCACACCCGGCAGGAGTGGCTGCGGGAAGCAGACGGCATGCTGCGGGAACGCTTTTTCAAGGCCAGTGATACGGATGCTTTTGACACCGTGGGAGCGGACCGGGCCTGGGACGATGGCCTGCAGGACGAGGATGTGCTGCTGGCCCCGGCCCCCTTTGATGCCCTGTACCCGCATTACCTGTGCGCCATGACCGATGCCGCACTGGGCGAGACCGACCGTTACGCCGGGGAGCAGGCACAGTACAATGGCATTCTGGCAGAGCTTGCAGCCTGGCTGCGCCGGACCTATCCGCCGCGGGCCTGCACCCGCTGGCAGTGGTGAAAGGAGGGATAAGATGGTTCTGGCGAACCGGACCAGAGTCCAGAACAGCCGCACCCTGCTGCGGGCCTTCGGGGGCCTGAACGAGGGCTACGGCTGCTCCGAGGCAGAGTACAGTGCGGGGATCAATTTTTCATCCCGGGATTTCCCGGCGCTGAGCACCCGCAAGCCCCGCCGGAAGCTGCGGACCCTCACCGGCCTGAATGGGATGTACCACCTGAACGGGCTGCTGACCGTCTGCGGGAAAGACCTGGTGTACACTCCGGACGACGGCGGGGAGACCGTGACCTGCACCGATGCGGTGGCCGACAGCAAAAAGGCGCTGGTGGGTCTTGGTACGAAAATTTTGATCTTTCCGGACAAGGTCGCCTTTGATACGGCAGACGGCAGCGTTTCGGCGCTGGGAGCCTGCTGGAAAGCGGAGGGCCAGAGCGTGGAGTTTACTCCCTGCGATGCGGATGGCAGGACCTACACGCCCACAGGCGTGGGCCGGGAAGAGCCGGAAAGCCCGGCGGACGGGCAGATCTTCCTGAAGGTGGAGGACGAAGAGCACCCCTGGCGGTACGATGGAACATTGGAAGTGTACAGCGCGGCGTCCGGCAACTGGACGGCGCTGCCGCTGGACTATTGCCGCATCACGGCGGCCGGTGCACAGGAAAAATTCTGCCAGTGGGACACGGTGACCGTGCAGGGCACGGCGGCAAAGCAGGCCGGACAGTGGGAAGCACTGGACGGGGACTGCGTGGTGTATGCCGTCACGGAGAACAGCCTGTGTGTGCGTGCCGACCCGGCGGGTGACTATTTTTACGGCACACTGGTGCAGGGGACCGATGCGGCCCAGTGGACCAGCCTGGACGGCAGCCAGACCCGCAGCATCGCGGCGGAACAGACTGTGCAGCTGGAACGCCGGGTGCCGGACCTGGACTTCGTGACCGAATGCGACAACCGGGTGTGGGGCTGCAGCAGCCGGGAAAATGTGATCTACGCCTGCAAGCTGGGCGACCCCACCAACTGGTTTTCCTATCGGGGCATTGCGGCGGACAGCTATGCGGTGACGGTGGGCAGCGACGGAGCCTTTACCGGCGCGGCCACCTGCATGGGCTATGCGTTGTTCTTCAAGGAGAACACCCTGCACAAGCTGTGCGGCACAAAGCCCTCGGATTTTCAGCTCACCTCCCTGCGCTGCCGGGGCGTGGCCAAGAATGCGGCCCGCAGCCTGTGCGTGCTGAACGAGACGCTGTATTACCTCTCGCCGGATGGGGTCATGGCGTGGGACGGCAGCATCCCCACCAAGGTGTCGGCGGTGTTGGACGCCAGCCGGCTGGCCAACGTGCAGAGCGCTGTGGGCGGTGCGCTGGACGGCCGGTATTATCTGCACATCTCCCGCACGGCCGGGATCCAGGGGCAGACCCGGCTGCTGGTGTATGACACCGAACGCGGGCTCTGGCACGAAGAGGATGTATGCTCCTGCGACATGGCCAGCACCGGCGGCCAGCTGTATCTGTGGGACGGGCAGGCCCTGTGAGCGGCGGATCCCAGCCGGGAGAGCGACTGGCAGAGCACCGAAGGTGTGGAACAGCAGGTGTCGTTTGAGCTGGTGACCGGTGACATCGGGCAGGACGGGGCGGAACAGCGGTATCTGTCGCGGCTGACGCTGCGGCTGGACGCGGCCTGTGCCAGCACGGTGGAGGTAGCGCTGAGCTACGACGGCGGCCCATGGGAGACGGTGGCAAGCCTGACCGCCCGGGAGGCCCGCCGCAACTATGACCTGCCGCTGGTGCCCCGGCGGCACAGCACCCTGCGGCTGCGCCTGCGGGGCAAAGGGCAGATCACCCTGCGCAGTCTGGCGAAGAATCTGGCCGCGGCCAAAGGCGGCCTTGTGGAAGAACGGGAGGAAGCAACATGGCAAGTGTGAACGGTCTGAACCGGCTGGGTCTGCCGAAGTTGAGCGAAAACATGGACCCGGAGGACGCAAGAGCGCTGCGCAGCTACCTGTACCAGATGCAGGAACAGCTGCAGTATGTACTGACCAATCTGGACGTGGAAAACCTGTCGGAGGAGCTGCGCACCCGGTTGAATTCGTTGTAAAAGAAAGGAGAAGAGCATGGCGACCAAAAAGAAAGAGGAAGAGCTGGCAGCGCCGGAGGCGCAGAGCGGCTATGACACCAGTGGCCTGGAAAACCGACAGCAGGTGGAAGAGGCCATGGCAGGGGCCGGTTACCGCCCCGGCCAGAGCGTGACCAACGCCGCAAACGCGCTGAAGGAGTGGCAGGACAAGCGCCCGGAGGCGTACCAGAGCAGCTACCAGGACCGCATCAATGAGGTGCTGGACCGTCTGCTGGCACGGGAGAATTTTGCCTACAGCTATACGCAGGACCCGCTGTACCGGCAGTACGCCCAGCAGTACACCCAGAACGCCCACAACGCCAGTGCCGATGCCGCTGCACAGGCGGCAGCCCTGACCGGCGGCTATGGCTCTAGCTATGCGGCCAGTGCGGCACAACAGGCCTACCAGCAGCAGATCGGTGCGCTAAACGAGGCCATCCCCAGCCTGTACAGTCTGGCACTGGACACCTACACCAGCGGCGGCGATGAGCTGGTATCGCGGCTGGACCAGCTGAACGCCCAGGAACAGAGTGCGCAGGAGCAGTACGACCGGCAGCTCTCAGATTACTACACCCAGCTGCAGCAGAAAGGGGAGGACTACAACAACGCCTACGCGCAGGATTACGGGCAGTATCAGGACTATCTGAGCCGTCTGGACACCCTGCACGGCTACTATACTGCGCAGGAACAGGCACAGGCCAGCCGCCGCCAGCAGACCTTCAACGGCATCATGACCGTGCTGGGGGTCATCGGGGATGCGATCCAGCTGGCCATCAGCGGCACCACCGGCATCGGCTCGCTGGCGGGCAGCCTGCTGAACACCGGGTACAACATCGTGTCCGGCACCCGCGCCTACGAGGCCGACCGTGCCGATACGGCATGGAACCAGCAGATGCAGGAAAAGCAGCGGCAGGACAGTCTGACCCAGCAGCGCTATGAGAATGAAGCCAGCGAGCGCGCCTATCAGGATGCGCTGAAGCAGCAGGCTTTCAACAACAGCGTTACCTCGGAAAAGCTGAACATTGCCAAAGGCGAGTGGGCGCTCAAGCAGTCCAATGCGCAGGCCAAAGCCAGCCGTGCGGCGGGCAATGCGGCCGCAAAAAGCAGTGGCAGCGGCAAGGCATCGGGGAGGGCTGCGGGAACGACCGGCGGCACCGCGGGAACGAATGCGCTGAAGGGCAGCAGCGTGGTGCCCTTTACGGCGGCACTGCTGCGCAGCCGTGGCAAGAGTGACACGTCCATTGCCAATGCCCTGCAGAAAGAGGGCTACACCACCAGCGAGATCGCAAAGATCCTGCAGCAGATGAATCAGTAAGAGAAAAAGCGGAGGCGTCCATCAAATGATGGATGCCTCCGCTGCTGTATCTGTGATTTTGGGTTCGAGCCAACTGGGTACCCCACCAAAGAGAGCGGGACCCCGGTAGACATTCCGAATGGTTGGGACCCGCGCACTAACAAACAGCCCACTGGGCTGTTTGTTGCCCTGCCTGCGGCAGTGCCGTGCTTTTCGAGTCCCACTGGGCACCCACACAAAAAAAGTCCGCTGTTGAAAACAGCGGACTTTTTGGTGGGG
>ERZ857965.3898-NODE-3898-length-10756-cov-22.732175_pt1 | contig 10756 bp, 9 predicted proteins | sample MGYA00519758_ERZ857965 | MGnify/ENA primary metagenome ERZ857965 (study PRJEB31778, sample SAMEA3449381) | human gut metagenome | biome: human gut; feature: human-associated habitat; material: faeces | place: United Kingdom | collected 2010/2012 ...
AGCTGCCGGAGCGGTGCTTAAGCCGCAAGGCGGGAATTGTGCGGTGTTGCCTTTATATCGGAACAAAGCGGCATGGCGTCCGCTTTTCCATCACAGCGTCTGCCCGCTGACCAGCCCGTTCCACAGGCGGTAATAAATGCCTTTCTTTGCCAGCAATTCCTCGTGGCGGCCCTCTTCCTCAATGCCGGATTTGCCCAGCACCAGAATGCGGTCAGCGTTTTTGATGGTGGTCAGGCGGTGGGCAATCGTCAGCGTGGTGCGGCCCTTGGCCAGCTTATCCAGGCTTTGCCCAACCAGAATCTCACTCTCGTTGTCCAGCGCGCTTGTGGCTTCGTCCAGCAGCAGGATGGGCGGGTTCTTCAAAAATACCCGCGCAATGCTGATGCGCTGTTTCTGCCCGCCGGAAAGCTTGACCCCGCGTTCGCCTACATAGGTATCATACCCGTCTTTCAGCTCCCGCACAAAGCCATCAGCACCGGCCAGCCTGGCGGCGGCAATGATCTCCTCCCGCGTGGCACCCGGCTTGCCGTAAGCGATGTTTTCGGCCACCGTGCCGCTGAACAGGTAAACATCCTGCTGCACCACGCCAACGGCATTGCGCAGGCTGCTCAGGGTAACATGGCGGATGTCCTGCCCGTCAATCAAAATCTCGCCGCCGGTCACATCATAAAAGCGAGGGATCAGGTTGCACAGGGTGGTTTTGCCGCCGCCGGAAGTCCCAACCAGCGCCAGATTCTCGCCGGGGCGGATGTTCAGATTTACATGACGCAGCACCTTGTTGTGGTCGTCCGGGTATTCAAAGCTCACATCGCGGAACTCAATGCCGCCTTTTTCCACCTGCAGCGGTTTGGCGTCGGGGGCGTCAGTGATCTCAACGGGGGTATCGATAATGTCAAAAAAGCGCTCAATGCCGGTCACGCCGCGCTGGAACTGCTCGGCAAACTCCACAATGCGGCGGATGGTGGCAATCAGAGTGGAAACATACAGCACATAAGCAACCAAATCGCCAGCGCTGATGGTGCCATATACCAGCGAAAGGCCGCCTGCCACAATGACCACCAGATACATCAACCCGTCAAACAGCCGGGTGGAGGTGTTGAACGCGGCCATGGCATGGTAGGTTTTCTTCTTGATGGTCTGGAACGCGGTGTTGCCCTGCTCGAACTTTTTGTTCTCTTCCTCTTCCGCGGCGAACGCCTTCACAACCCGCTGGCCCAGCAGGCTGTCCTCAATCGAAGCGTTCAGCTCGCCGATCTGGAACCGCTGGCGGCGGAACGCGGCGCGAAGCTTCAGGTTCAGCTTGATGGATACAACCGCCATCAAGGGCACGCAGGCAAACACCACCAAAGTCAGCGGTACGCTGGCCCCGCACAGGATGATGAACGAAGCCGCAATTTTGATGCCCGCAATAAAAAATTCTTCCGGGCAGTGGTGGGCGAATTCGGTCACATCAAACAGGTCGTTGGTAATGCGGCCCATGATCTGCCCAACTTTGGTATTGGAATAATAGGTGTGGCTCAACCGCTGCAGGTGGGCAAAGGCATCCCGCCGCATATCGGTCTCAATGTAAACGCCCATGATGTGGCCGGTGCCGGACATAAAATACTGTGCGGCACCATCAATCAGCCGCAAAATGAGATACAGCAGGGCGAGCTTTAACACCGCATCAACCGTCAGCACAATGCCGGGATCGGTGGCGGCGTTGGTTAGGTAGCTCATAATTTTAGGCAGCACGATATCACACAAAGTGGTCAGTGCGGCACAGAACAAATCAAAAATCAAAATGCGTTTGTATCGCATCAGGTAAGGGGCAAACCGGCGAATCAGCGCCGGGGTGCCAATGTGCTGCTGGCTGGGGTCATTCATAAGATTAAGTTCCTCTTCTTTTCAAAAAATCAGGGTTATTCCTGCGAAACTTCCGGTTCCTGTGCAGGAACCTCGGTGGGGGCTTCGCTGGCAGGCTCGGTTTCCTGTGGCGGCTCCGGGTCAGGGGCCGGTTCCGCGGTAATTACCGGCTCCGGTGCACCCGTCGGTTCGGGCTCCGGCGTAATGACAGGTTCCTGCGTAGGCTCCGGGGTGGTTATCGGCTCTGGTGTGACAACAGGTTCCGGCGTCTGGGTAACTGCCGGTGTCGGTGAAGGGGGTGACGTGGGCGAAGCTGTCGGCGTTGCGGTGGGCAGCGGTTCAATGGGTGCTGTTTTGGTGTAGCCGCAGCGCTGGCAGGTGTAGGTCATCACCCCGGCCACACCGGGTTGGGGCTGCAAGGTGATAACGCCCTTGTCATAGTCATGCCCCAGGGCGGGCAGTTCTTTTTCTTTTACCTTGCCGCAGATGGTGCACTTGACTTTTACGGTGCCGTATTCCAAACAGGTGGGCTCAATGCGGGTATCCTTTACTTCCACAAATTCATGTTCGTGTTCGTCCGGCTCAAAGTGTGCTGTCACAATTACGCCGTTGGCGTCCGCATTGCTGGGCACGGTAAAGCTCAGGGAAGAACTGCTGGAGGCCGCCCCCAGCGACGCCGTCCACCCGGCAAACTTCCAGCCTGCATCGGGTACGGCTTTCACGGCGGAGCAGGTGCCGCCCTTTTTCACTTTCTGGCTGGTGGAACCGCTGATGCTGCCGCCGGATGTGGCCACAAATTCCACCGGCACTTTAGCGCCGCGCACGGCGATCGGATCCGAGGAGATTAACCCCAGCGGTACGCCGTCCGGCTCCGGGATGGCGGCTGTACTTTCGGGGCGGCGGTCCTGCGTGACATAAGCGTGGGTGCGCACATAAGTAAAATAGGCAGTGACAGCCTCTTTGGAAAGATGCACCCCGTCCGAAAGGGTATAGTCCTTTTTAGCCCAGCCGGTGGCGTCATCCCGCAGCACTTCGGCGGTGTTCAAAAATTTGTAGCCGTTCTCCTCGCACATCGTCACAAGGGCGGCGTTGTACGCATCTACCTGGGTCATGGTCAGGTTGGTGTTGTCCCGCTGCTGGTCCAGCGGGGGAATGGCGCTGACGATAATATCCGCATAGGGCCATGCTTTGGTGATGGCGGCCAGCCCCTCCCGGTACTGCGCGATGAACTTGGTGGCATCCGTGGAGCTGCCACCAAGGTTGTTGGAGCCGAAACCAATGATAATGCGTTTGGGCTGCAACTTGGCAACGGCATCCGGAATGGTGTACAGAGTGCTGTCTCCCTTGAACTTTTCGCATTTCAGGGTGGTGATGGAACCGGCCCCCATGCTGACCACGCCAATGTTGTTTTTCAGCGTGGAAAACGCCGTTCCGGTGTCATCGGCGTACATGGTGTAGCGCACGGTGTTGGAATCCCCAATGAACAGGGTGTCGTCCACATAACTGCGCCCGGCATCTGCTGTCTGCGGCAGAATAGTGGGCACGGTGGTATCTGTTGGGGTGGGGGTGGCGGTGGCCTGAACAACGGCGGCAGTTGGGGCAACCGTGGCGGATGCTTCCGGCGTGGCGATATGATCGGGCAGAACATCCTGCGGCTTGCTGCAGGCACACAGCGCAGCACACAGCGCCGCCGCAGCCAAAATTTTACCCCAATTCGGGCATTTCATGCGCTCATCTCCTTTTTAATATTCTTTTATGATACACCGAACCAAGCACCACTGTAAAGCGCTGAGTTGTAAAAAATGCGGCTAAAAAATGTGGCTATAGCATCGGCGACATACAATAATTGGTTGTTATATAAGAAAAAAGGTTGTAAAGAGTAAGGAAATATGATATAATATCATAAAATGATGATGAAAAGAGAGGAACCTTTTATGGCCTCCAATCCCGAATTTGTTCAGTATATTGCGGACCAGCTTGCCCCGGCCGGGCAGGTGACCTACCACAAAATGTTTGGCGATTATGGCGTGTATCTGGACGGCAAAATGTTTGCCCTGGTGTGTGATGACCAGCTGTTCATCAAAATTACCAAAGAGGGGGCAGCCCTTGCTCCGCAGCTGCCCAAAGCCCCGCCGTATGATGGTGCAAAAGACTATTTTCTGTACGAGGATGTGGATGACCGGGAACACATGATTGCATTTGTGCAGGCCACCTGCCGCGAACTGCCCATGCCAAAGCCCAAAAAGAAAAAAGGAGTGACCTGACCGATGCCGTTTGACTATAAAAAGGAGTATAAGGAATTTTATCTCCCGCCCCAAAAGCCGCAGCTGCTGGAAGTGCCGCCCATGAACTATGTGGCGGTGCGCGGCCATGGTGACCCCAACGCGCAGGATGGAGAATATCAGGCGGCCATTGGTATGCTGTATGCGGTTGCCTTTACCATAAAAATGAGCTACAAAGGTACCCACCAGATCCCCGGCTATTTTGAATATGTGGTGCCGCCGCTGGAGGGCCTTTGGTGGCAGGAGGGGCAAAGCCGGGTCGATTACGCCCATAAGGAAACATTCTCTTGGATCGCCATGATTCGCCTGCCGGAGTTTGTAACCAAACAGGAGTTCGATTGGGCCGTGGCCGAAGCTGCCGCCAAGAAAAAGCTGGATCTCAGCAAAGTGGAGTACTTTACTTATGATGAGGGCCTGTGCGTGCAGTGCATGCACCTTGGCAACTATGATACCGAGCCCGCAACGCTCAACGCAATGGAGCAGTTTGCGGCGGAGCGGCACTATAAAATTGACTGCACCTCCGCTCGCCTGCACCACGAAATTTACCTCAGCGATCCCCGCCGCACTGCCCCGGAAAAATGCAAGACCGTTATCCGGGAACCAGTCTGCAAGGTGGAGTAAAGATCACCGAAAAGAGAACAAAATCAAAATAAAGACTGCCGTACCACCTGATCAATACAGGGGGAGGGCAGTCTTTTGCAGTTACCATGAACAAACCGGCACTCCGGCTTGTTTGATTCTTGCGAAAGTCCTTTGCTTTCGGTCAAAAAAAAGAAGGGACCAAGCCAGAATGCCTTGGTTTTCAAGGTCTTTCTGATTTAGTCCTGTGATCTCACAATGCTTTTTCACGATAATTATTCCTATATTCTGCTTCAATCTCGGTCAGCATACGCTGGAAGCCGGGACGGTCGCAGTTCGTGCCGGAGCAGCCATCATCCACAAAGAATACCGGGTTCGGAAAGTGGTTCTTCTTGGCGTATTCCAGAAGGATAGCCTTCTGGGGAAGGGATTTGTCAAGGATAAATTCCCCTAAGCAACACTGGCTCTCGACATGAAGACCGGCGAGGTCGTGGCAAGCATGCCGGTGCTGGATGATCTTCCCGAGGGCTATCAGGTGGCCGTCGAAAACGCCGCGATCGTCTACGATGACGGCGAGGGCACGGTCAGCACGATCGTCTGCAACTGGTTTGGTGCCGGTAATGCGGGGCTAGCCGACCCCAACAGCGACTCGTCCATTCAGAGTTACGCCAACATTTACGACCAGAACTGGCTCATGAAGGGCAACGTCATGATTGCTCCGGACGTAGAGCGCGTGGACACCGTAAAGACCGATAACGGCTATGAAATTCGGTATGTATGCCGGCAACAGCGGCAATGCGCTCTACTGCCCAACGGGATATCTGGAGCTGCTGCGCTTGCAGGATCGCTTTGTGTATCTGCCGGAGATGCCGTATTGTGAGGTGGATCTGGATAAGGCGGCAAGAAACGTTCTTCCCCAGGAGAAGTTTGAGCAGGGCGGCGGTGAAGGTACGGCTGCCAGCTGGTGCAATACCGCAACCATTCGCAACGTGCATCCCAACACTACGGTAGCCTTCCGTATGAATAATTTGTCCGGCAGTACCTCTGATCTGATGCTCTATGCCTATGGCACGGATGGCAAGCTTCAGCAGGTCGCTTCTGAGATGTGGAAAATCACAGACGAAACTGGTGAGGCTGTGACAGAACTGACGGACGGCATGCTCTATGAGCTGCGCGTGACCATCGCCGACGGCGGCGATTTTGACCTGAGTGAGGCGGAAAAGGAAATCAAGCTTTCCGTTGTTCGTGGGAAATAAATCAATTCTGAATCCTCTGAATCCGGCGCTCAAAGCGCCGGATTCTTTTCAAACAACCATAATTATTGCGGAGAAAGTGTCCATGAAACGGATGATTGCGGCAACTCTCATGTTCTCATTGCTGCTTTCTGCCACAGCTTGCGGCAAAGCACCGTTTAAGAGCTTCTTGTTGGGGCGTGCCTGCCCCAAACCCTGCCAGGAACGAGTGCGGCAAACTGGAATTTGTTAATTAGAATATGTGTGCAGCGCTGTTACAGAGCTGCTGTTCGGTACCGTGTTCTGGGATTACAGCAAGTTCAAGTTCAATCTGGGCGGGCGCATCAACCTGCTGTACTGCTTTTTCTGGGGCATTGCGGCGGTGATGTGGATGCGCTACGGCTACCCGCTGGTGCTGAAGCTGATGAAAAAGGTGCGCAGCCATATCCGTCCGTGGATGACAGCAGCGCTGGCGGTATTCATGGCGGTGAATATGCTTACCAGCGCGCTGGCACTGGCGCGGTACGATGCCCGCACCAGCGGCGATGCGCCCAACGGCCAGCTGGAAGTGTTCCTTGACGAGCATTTCGACAACGCCCGCATGGAGCATATTTACCCCAACGCCAAAAAAGTGACCAAGGCAGAATAAATCTCATATTTTCCCTTGTGCTTTTGCTGGAAAACAGGTATAATATTCTCTGGATAAAAGGGAGTAAGGGGCGTACTTTAGTTGAAAAACGGGTGCGCTGTGCTGCAGCGACACCCCCGGCAGAAATGCCCGATGCAGTACCGGATGCTTGAGACTTTTATCACATTTTCCCGTTTTGGGCTGGATGTGATAAAGGTCTTTTTTTGTGCCTCTGCCGCTATTATTAAAAAGGAGAGATATTATGCTGATCCCTGTTCTGTTATTTATCGTGGGTCTGCTGTGCCTGATCAAGGGCGGCGACTGGTTTGTGGACGGTGCCACCGGCATCGCCCGCCGCTTCCATGTGCCGGAGCTGCTCATCGGTGCCACGGTGGTGTCCATCGGCACCACCCTGCCGGAGGTCATGGTGTCCACCACCTCTGCCCTCACCGGTCACGGCGAGATCGCCTACGGCAACGCCATCGGCTCGGTCATCTGCAACGCTGCACTGATCGCCGCCATCACCATTGCGGTGCGCCCGGGCAAGGTTGACCCCAAGAGCCTGCGCACCCCGGTGGCCTTCTTCTTTGTGGCTGCCGCTTTCTATGCCGGTGTGGCCTACACCACCGGCTCCTTCACTCGCCCGGTGGGCCTGATCCTGCTGGCCGTGTTCGTGGCTTACATCGTGTGCAACGTGCTGGCTATGAAAAATACCCCCGCCCCGGAAGAGGAAGAGCAGGCTGAGGAAGGCTCCTTTGCCAAGGAGTTGGGGCTGCTGGCCATCGGCGCAGTGCTCATTGCTGTGGGCGCTGACCTGCTGGTGGACAACGGCACCCTCATCGCACAGGCGCTGGGCGTGCCGGAGTCGGTCATTGCTCTGACCTTTGTGGCACTGGGTACCTCGCTGCCGGAGCTGGTCACGGCCATCACCTCGCTGGTCAAGGGCCACGGGGCGCTGTCGCTGGGCAACGTCATCGGTGCCAACGTGTTCAATCTGGTTCTGGTGAGCGGCGTCAGCGTGACGCTGGCCCCCTTTACCATCCCGCAGAACTCCACCATTGCTGGCATGAACGCCTCGCTGGTGATGGATATTCCGGTGATGTTTGCGGTCATGCTGCTGCTGACGGTGCCCGCCCTGCTCAAGGGCAAGCTCAGCCGCCCGCAGGGCATTGCGCTGCTGTGCATCTACGCTGCTTTCTGCGTGGTGCAGTTCACCATTTGATGACGAAGTAAAAAACAGGCCCCCGCACAGTTTTGTGCGGGGGCCTGTCTGCGTTTTGTGGTTACTGCTGTGCAAAAATTTTGACTTCGTCCTTGTCCATGAAGGCGGCACCGGCAAACCCGGCGGCCTCCAGCTGGCCCAGCTGCTTGCCCAGCTTCTTGGCCTGCTGCAGCACGGTGACGTTGTAGGTGTCACGCAGGGCGGCGGCCTTGCTCAGTACGGCGGGGAAGTCGGCGTCCTTGCCGTACAGCAGGGCGATCTTCTGCTTGGCACCGGGGATCTGATACCCCTGCTCCAGCAGGATGCCGCACACGCGCTCGAAACCGATGGAGAAGCCCACGGCAGGCACCTGGGTGCCCAGGAACTTGCCCACCATGTTGTCGTAGCGGCCGCCGCCGGCCACGGCACCGCTGAACTGCGGGCAGGTGATCTCGAACACCATGCCGGTGTAGTAGCCCTGACCGCGCACCAGGCTGGGGCAGTAGGCCACCTGATAGCGGCCGGCAGCCAGCGCATTGGCGGTGGCCAGAACGTACTTCAGGTCATCGGCGATGGCGGGGTCGGCGCAGCGGGCAGCCACGGCGTCCAGCGTCACCTCACCGGCGGCGATGAAATCGGCCAGTGCGTTGATGGCGGCTTCCGGCAGCTGCTTTTCGGTCAGCTCGGCCTTCACGCCGTCAGCACCAATCTTGTCCATTTTGTCAAAGGTGATGCAGACGGAATCCAGCGTATCGGCGGCAAAGCCCATGCTCTCCAGCATGCCGCGCAGGATGCGGCGGTCGTTGATGTTCACCGTGAAGCCGGTGAAGCCGATGTTCAGCAAAGCGCGGGTGGTCACGTCGATCAGTTCCACCTCGGCGTTGGGGGAGCTGTCGCCCAGAATGTCGATGTCGCACTGCACGAACTCGCGCAGACGGCCCTTCTGGGGGCGCTCGGCACGGAACACCCGGTCGGTCTGGATCACCTTGAAGGGGTTGGGCAGCTTGTCCTTGTTGGCGGCATAGTAGCGGCTCAGGGGCAGGGTCAGGTCGTAGCGCAGGCCCATGTCGGAGAGCTGCTTGGGGTCGCCGGTGTTCAGGGCGGCGGTGAGCTTGTCGCCGCGCTTGAGAACCTTGAAGATCAGGTTCAGGTTGTCGCCGCCGTCGGACTTGTCCAGATTTTCCATGTCCTCCAGCATAGGGGTGGAGATGCGCTCAAAGCCGGACGCACGGTAGGTCTCCAGGATCTTGCCCTGGATGTAGTCGCGCAGGGTCTGCTCGGCGGGCAGCAGGTCGCGCATGCCCTTCAATGCCTGTGTTTTCATGGTTGCAATACCTCTCTATATGTCAATTGAATTGTTTCCAGTACATCATATTATAAAGGAAACTGCCGGATTGTCAATCCGAATGGGCACACTATCGCAAATTGCACAAATCTTTGAGGTGAAAGTATGAAGCAGCAGTTTGCAGCAAAACACCCGTGGACGATCCTTGCCGCCGGGGCCGCCATTCAGGTGCTCACGGGGCTTCCGGCGGCTTGGGGCGTGTTCCAGCAGCCGGTCATGGAGGAATACGGCCTGTCGGAGCAGGGGGCAGGGTATGCGTTTGGCATCCTCATCGCGGCCTTCGGTGTGGGGTGCGTGCTGGGCGGCTTCCTGCAGGACAGGCACGGCCCCCGCTGCGCGGGCCTGTGGGGCACCGCCCTGCTCTGCGGCGGCTTTTTTGCGGCGGGCCTGCTGCCGCCAGGCAGCGCTTGGGCGTTCTTTCTGGCGTTCAGCATCCCGGCGGGGCTGGGCACGGCGTTTTTGTATCCGTCCATCCAGTCCTGTGCCCAGAAGTGGTATGCCGACCGCAAGGGGCTGGCCACCGGCGTCATCGGCGGGGCGGTGGGCCTGAGCGGTGCCTTCCTCACCGTATTCGTGCGCACGGCAGTGCGGGGATTTTGGATCGTGCAGGGCATCCGGGGGGCCTTCTGGGCACTGGGGGCGGTCACCCTGCCGGTATGCCTTGTGGGCAGTCTGCTTTTGCAGGACCCGCCGCAGACCGGGCAGACCCAAAAACCGCAGGAGAACGGCAAAAACACCATTGACCTTGCCCCGCAGCAGATGCTGCGCACAAAGCAGTACTGGCTGTGCGCCGGAGCGGTGTGCTTTTCTACCCCCGCAGTGCTGCTGTTCAGCCCCATTATTTTAAAGCTGGGCATGGAGCGCGGGTTGGAGGAGCAGGCGGCGCTATGGAGCGTGGTACTGGGCAGCGTGGGCAGTGCGGCAGGCCGCCTGCTGATGCCTCTGCTCAGTGACCGAATCGGCCGCCGCCCCACCGACATGCTGCTGTTTGCAGTGTCTGCCGGGCTGTCGGCGGGGTTTGCCTTTGCGCAGGGCTGGGGCGTGGTGGCCTGCTATGCGGGGCTGACCTTCTGCTACTCGGCGCTGGCGGCGGTGCTGCCGTCTCTTTCCACCGACCTGTTCGGCTTCCCCCATGCGGGGGTCAACTATGGCTTTCTGGCTCTGGGGCAGAGCGTGGGCAGCCTTGCCTTTCCGTTTGCAGCCAATTTCTTCGGGCTGGAAGTCGGTCGACACTGGATGGCCGTGGCAGCCGCCGGGGCCGGCTTTGCCTGCATCCGGGCCTTGCGGCCGGTGGAACCGTCTGCTGGGCGCGGACAGCAGGGCATGGACCGGACCTGCTGACAGAATTGACAGAAAAATGACAAATGCCCGGCAGAAAGCGGACGAATTGACGGTTAGATGTAAATGACCAGAAAGAGAATTGCGGATTTTTGGCGGAAATGTCTTGCAAAATGCGCGCGCATTCTCTATAATAAAATCATGCGTGGTAGTGCTGTGCGGCCGAAAGAGAGAGCGGCCCGCGCAGCCGATGCAAAACGGGAGAACGAGCTGTGCCGGCAGGGCGCAGCCGTGTTCCCGCCAAGCGACATTTGTCAAAAGGAGAGTATGATTATGACCTATTCGCAGCAAGTACAGAATATGTGC
>ERZ857965.3900-NODE-3900-length-10753-cov-3.798841_pt1 | contig 10753 bp, 2 predicted proteins | sample MGYA00519758_ERZ857965 | MGnify/ENA primary metagenome ERZ857965 (study PRJEB31778, sample SAMEA3449381) | human gut metagenome | biome: human gut; feature: human-associated habitat; material: faeces | place: United Kingdom | collected 2010/2012 ...
TGTTTTCATAATCCGCCGCCGCGATCATGGCGCTTTGATATGTGCCGGAAAATTTGGATGCAAGGGTAATAACAACGGCTGATTCGCCCGCCTGCCTTGCCTTTTCAAATTCCTTTATAAAGGCGTCCGGCGTTGCCTGACTGGTGGTGGGCATCACATCGCTTTCGACGAGCTTCTCGTAGAATGTTCTGTGGTCAATGGTTACGCCGTCGATGTATTCCTCCTGACCGAAATGAACGGTGAGAGGCACCGTATAGACCCGCGCCTTGATCTCGGGAACCAGATCCGCGGTGGAATCCACAATGATCCTTGTTTTCAATTTCTTCAAGCCTCCTGTTTCCCGCTGCTTTGGGCGATTGCGTTCAAGCTTCTGCTGATGGCGGAAAGGCTGCGGTAAAGTGCCGCTCGTTCGTCCTCCGTGAGGGTACGGCTGACCGTATCGAGGACAGCGCCAATCTTCTCCGCGATCCTTTTGCCGACCTCCTGCCCTTTTTCGGTCAAGCGCAGAGGGTTTCTGTACCGTTTGACCCGGTCGGAATCCCGGACGATAAATCCGTTCGTTTCCAGATAGTCCAACGCACGGGAAATGGTCGCCTTATCCTCCTCGCAGTGCTCGCACAGCTCCGCCGAGGTCACGCCATCCAGAGAATATATGTAGTACAGACAGGACACATGGGCGCTTCGCAGATGATAGACGGCCATCTCCTGATTTTTTATCCTCCGTATGTCGCGGCTGATCCGGTTGATCAAAACCGTAAACGTCTCAAATCGCTCCTGCATGGCTGAGCACCTCTCTCACGAATGCTTTTGTTGAAATCTCAACGGTCAGACTATACCACATGGTTGTTGAAATGTCAACAGCAAAGTTCCGCACAGCCTTTACTTTTTGATTATAGCATTCCACGCCGTGAGGCGGCCCCGGCGTGGATTTTCTGTTATTTCATCGAGCGGAGGGTATGGTCATCAAGGACACTACAAAGCCCTCACCGGAGCAGCTCCGGCGAGGCTTTGCTTTTGACCACATAAAATGCCACAGACAGGTGTGGAACCCATGGGGGATGCGGGGCACAAGATGTTAGGAAAGGAATTAAAATCGAGAGGAAACCGCTAAAAACGGCTAAAAAGTGCAGAAAAAATATTGCGGTAGCTCTTTGTCTCTTGCAGCGAAAAGAGAACAGCGCAGCGTCAAGGCGAAAAGCCCGTCCGCTGCGCTGTCCGATGTTCGCTTATGTGGTCATGCCAGCGGCTTTGATATTTAGCCGTATGTCAGCCGGTCACTTCTTGCAGCGCCAGAGGAAGGTCACGATCTGACTGCGAGTGCAGTCGTTGTCGGAGCCAAACAGTCCGCCGCCGATGCCGGTGGTGATGCCCTTCTTCGCTGCCCATGCCACTGCGTCTGCATAGAAGGCCGTGGTGGAAACATCGCTGAACTCGGCTTTGTCGCTGACTGCGGGGCTGCCGGAGGCACGATAGAGGAAGGTCACGCTCTGCGCACGGGTGCAAGTAGCATCGGGACTGAACATACCCTCGCCGGTGCCGCCGGTGATGCCATTTTCAACGGCCCACGCCACGGCCTGCTCATAGAAGCTGCCGGGCTTCACATCGCCAAAGGCGGTGCCGGTGTTCTTGGGTGCGGGGCTGCCCGCCGCACGCCACAGGAAGGTGACGATCTGCGCGCGGGTGCAGGGATCGTTGGGGCCGAACAGTCCATTGCCGATGCCGCCGGTGATCCCCTTCTCCTGCGCCCACTTGACCGCCTCGTAGTAGTAAGCGTTCGCAGGAACATCCTTGAAAATCTGCTCCGGAACCTCCTCAACGAAGCTGGCCTTGATGGTGACCTTGCCGCTGGGCATCTTGAAGGTGTACTTGCCGTTCTTCTCGGTGAGCTTCAGCGCGTCGCCGCTGCGGTCGAGCACCTTGAGCATTTCGAGCTCGTAGCCCTTGTCGGGCGTCGCGGTGATGGTCACGGTGTCGCCGTGGCTCGCGTTTCTGGGCGAAACGGTGATCGTACCGTTCTTGGTCTTATCCACGGTGATGGAGTAGCTCGGCGAGCTGCTGCCGCCGCCACCGCCTTCATTGCCGCCTGTGCCGCTATTGCGCAGAATCGTCAGCGTGTAGGTTTTAGCGCCGATCTTCACGACAATGTCGGTTGTGCCGCTGTTGGGGATGGCAACGGTTGCGCTGCCGCCGGTGGACAGAGCCTGCCCGTTGATGCTCACGGACTCGCCGCTTCCAGACACCGCTGTGACTAGCGTAGATGTTGCTCCGCTATCATTTTGCAGCGTATAGGTATAGTTCGTTCCGTTGGCGGTAAAATCGCCGAGCCCCACTGCCAGACCTTCAAAGGTCAGAATGTCATCACCGGGCACTGCGGCTCGCACCACTACGCGGGTGCCAAGCTGGGAGAAGGTGACGGTTTCCGCCTGGGAGGTTTCCCCGGAGATGGCACCGCCAATACTGGTCTTTTTCGTTTCCAGAACGGTCCCGGCAGCATCCAGCAGCGTGGCCACCAGCTCTGCGCTAGTCTGAGGCTGCAGGCAGTTGTTGCGCAGGGTAATGGCGGCGGTGCTGCGACCGTTGCCGTCGTTCCCCTGTGCCACATCCATCGTCAGCTTCTCTCCGGTGCGGGCCAGTGCGCCGGTCATATGGACGCTGGCCTCGCTGTCACTGCCGTCATACTCCGGCAGGCGCTGATTGCTTCCCGTTCCACCGATCTTGCCTTCCGCCCACGCCTCGGCGTACAGATAGGTACCCACATTGGGGATCTCGGGTTTGCCAATGGAGTTCATATACTTGCCCAGATCATAGATCAGGTCCAGTGTAAAGGTTCCCTGATCGATGCGGGCGAGGGCGCTCTCTCCGGAAACGGTGATTTCTTTACCGCGAACCGATACGCCGTTTGTGGTGCAGTCTACCACTGCAGATTTGGTATGCAGATCATCCGCATAGAACGCAAGCTTCACCTCGCGGCCCTTTCCGCCGGCCAGCGTGGCGGCAGAAGAATTATAGAGGGTCATGCGCACCGTGCGCTTGCCGGCGCTCTCCGCAATCACTTCCATTTGCGAGATGCCAATGTCGGGATAATCCAGATACACTGTGCCTGTTTCGTGGATGCCGCCGCCGGCGGTGATGGTATAGCTCGGGTCGGTCACGCTGGTTCCCACACGGTGCCAGACGGTAAGGGTGGTGCTTTCATTGGGCAGCAGTTTTCCCGTAAGGGTGGCGGGTTCCCCGTTGCCAAGGCGGACCGTTAGGTTTGTCACATCGTTCAGCCCGGTGTTGCGGATGGTAAAGCGAATGGGTGTCAGGCTGTTCAACGCCAGCGTTGCATAATCCACACCGATCTGTTCCACTGCCACCGCATCGGTGATAAAATCAGAGGTAGCGGTATAGAGGTTCGTTTTCTCACCCGGAACGGTCACGCCGTTGATTACCTGCGGGTTTCTGTCGTCATACTGGGTGGCCTGAATGGCGGCCTGCACCTGATTGGGGCCGCTGACATAGGCATCAAAGTGGTCAGCCAGCGTACGATCCGGCAGCTCTGCCAGTTTCAATGGTGCGGAGAGTGTGTAGGTATTTGCGGCATGGCGCAGCTTGGCCGCCTTCAAAATGCCGTGATCTACCGCGCCGTTGGCGTTATTGACAGTCTCATTCCAGACGATGGTAAGATCATTGATGCTGCGATAATTCTCGCTGAGGGAAGCGAAGCGGAAGTCTCCGCCCACGACGGCGTTGCCGCTGCTGGTCAGGGCAGACAGAGAGCCGGGGAAGCTGTTGGACATGGTGCCGCTGCCGTCCACAGCCAACAGCTGGATATCGCTGCTGCCGCCTCGGACACTATGCCAACCGATGACAAATCGGTCATCCCCGATGCCAAAGTTGGCTGCAACGACCTGGGGGTTTTCGTCAAGATTGCTGTCACGGGTCGCCAGCATGGCTGTACCGGGATTTCCGTCAGCAGCCACGGTACAATAGGCGATCTCGTAGGCGGAGGTATCTCCGGTTCCGCTGCGGTCCAGCGAGTAAACCGCCATAGCGGTTCCGTCGGGCAGCATGGCCGCCTGCAACGCCTTCACGCTGCCAGTAGCACCGTTATAAAGCATTTTGGCATCCCTCCAGGTGCGGTTAGTGCTGTCATAGCAACGGTACATGATACAATCTCTGGTCGTGAAGTTCAGCAGGTTGTTGCTGCCCTGCGTACCGGGATCGGGGGTGTAGACGCTGCGCCAGAACACGATGGCCTTGCCGTTGCCGCCTACTGCCGTGGCTGGGGCCAGATCCGGCGTGCCGTCGTTGGTTAGGCGGGTGGAAGTCCAGGTTGTGCCGTTATAGACGGACGCTACGATCTCCGTGCTGTTCATCAGCAGGTTTTGCTCTTCCAATGTCACGGGATCACCGGCATCTTTACCCGGTAGCTCGGTGCCCATGCGAACCCAAGCCGCCGCCGCGAAGCTGCCAGTGCCGGACAAAGAAACGCTCGTGTCGCCGTAGCCGGGGAACTCTGCGGGAGCGTCAATTTCACTGGAGGGAGTATAGACGCCGCCAGTGAGGGTGGAGAAATGTGCCCGGCTGTCGTAAATACTTCTGCTGTCGCCGTCGCTGATGTAGGCCAATACCTTCCCGTCATCGCTGAGCTGTGGATAGGATGTGGGGTTGGCATTGGTCTGGATGTTTTGCAGCTCATTGGGGGGGGAGTTCAGAGAGAACAGCATCATCCGCCGCTGGGGCTGGCCCCAGGTACGGGCATATTGCTCCAGATAGTCCCGGCTTTGGAGCGTTGCACTGGCAGAAGCCACCTGCATTCCGCTCTGGGCCGCCGCCATCCGCAGCGAGGCAAGGCTCAGCCCACTGGTGGCGTTATCCCAGTAGTCGTTGATTGTTTCCCAGTCATTAAAAGTCTTGGTGGCTCCAAAGGATCCGGAGGCGATCACCGCCTCGTAGGAGATAAACAGGAAGGTTGCCACAAATTTGATTCCCACTTCGCTTTGGATCCCCAGGGCCTGACCGTTGATCTGGCGCTTTGTCTCGTCGGCAAGATAGGTGCGGGAGAGGAACTTATTCTGACTGTCCACACCCAAATTGCCGAATAGGCCGATCTTCAGCGCCACGACCGAATAGTCAAAGCCAATGCCGCCAAACGCGTGGACATAGGCGTTGATACGCAGCGTGGTCAAAAAGTCATTCACTGCCGTGGCCGTGGGATCGCTCCAGGCAAGCTCTGTACCCTGTCCCTGCCGGCCGTAGCGCACTGCGGTACGGAAATCCAGCTGAATGGCACCACCCAGCTCAAAGGTTGCTGTCAACGGCACGGGGCCAGCCATGGCGTTCACGCTGAAGGTGAAGCCCACGCCAACGCCGGCGGTAAAGCCGCCGCCTACGGTGAAAACCTCCCACTCCTTTTTTTCGGTGTTATAGCGGATCTCCGCTTCGTAAAAGCCCTCCAACTGCAAGTTGAGATCCGTGCTGGTGACCTTGTCGGCCAGGGAGTTGGTTTTGTATTCCCCCCTGGGATCATAGGTGCCCTTGGCCATCTGGCTCAGATCCCCGGTCCCGGGCACGCCCACCTCCAGGTTCTGCGTCAGCACATTCGCACCCAACGCCACGCCGTCCTCGGAATAGTCCATGTCCTCCATCTCCAGCGTATTGTACCCGGCCCAAATCATGGCACGGAACACGGAGGGATCTTCGCTGGGGGTGATGATCATTTTGAACACGGACGTGTTCACCGGACCGCTCAGATCATCCAGCCGTCCGGTCAGCACCTTGAGAATGTTACTGCCCTCCACTTTTCTAAAGTCGACTCCCTCCACTATACTGGAGGCTTTCATCGTCGCCAGAATACCGGTGACGCGGTCATCCTCTGTCACCTTGGGCACTCGGGTGAGGTCAACGACCCGGAAGGGCAATATTTTCTCCTGCAGCAGGCTGCCGTTCAGGCTCAGCTGCGTTTTCATACCCACATCCTTGCCGTCGGCGATCCATCCAGAGGTGGTCATGGTGGCCTCGGTGAGGGTCAGATCGTTTTCCGCTACGGGGATGGATGAGAAGGGATACTGCTTGGTACTGCTGCTCTGGGCGGCAGGAAGAACGCCGTATTCGTCCGCCAGCTTGAGACTGTAATTCTGCGCCTTGGCAATATCCTCGCCCCAGAGGAACATGGTGGTGTGCAGGCTTGCTGTTTTAAAGCTGCTGTTAGGGCCAATCTTCCCAGTCGAGCTGCGGACATCCACCTTCTGACCGTTGGCAAGACCGTAATCAACGCTTTGCGCCACAATAAAGGGTTTCTTTTTCTCCCCCGCCGGCACGCTCTCCAGAGAGACAACGCCCTCTGCGGTGCGCATTACATCGTCCACGCCCAGCTTGCCGTTGACGGTCAGCAGCAGCGGATAGTACCTGTCGCCGTCAATTGCGCTGATCTCCAGAATGTACTCCAGCTGATCCAGAGCGGAAAGCGGCGTGGTGTTGCTCTCGCCCTTTTCGGCCGACCAGAACTGGGTGGAATCCAGATAGACGGTTATATTTCCCGCCGCATCCGTGGCATAGGTCTTACCAGTGGTGCCGCTGACAAGTGCTCCTGCCGCGGAGCCCAGCAGAGCTGCCTGGCAGTAGCCTCCGTTTTTATAAACGCCGCCGCGAACGGTCACCGTCTTCTTCGCCAGCGGATCGCCGCCCGGCGTGATGAGCGTCACAGATGCCCGGGCGACTTGCCGAAGGCTGAAGGTATTCAAGGGATAAAGCTGCAGTTTTGTGGCATCCCGCTCGCCGGAACGCAGATTTTCTTTATAGATGGTGCCCAGATAAATATCCCCACCGGTGCCGGACCGCAGAGACACCTCACTGGCGATTCCGTTGGGTTCGTAAAGCGCCAGCACGCCATTGCTGTTGGTCGTGACCGTTTTGGGCGCACCTGTGCCGTCGGTGTATTGCAGCGTAGTTTCCGCTGCAGGCGTCAGCTGGAAGAGATAGAACTTATTTTGCAGCGTTTTCGCTGTCACCTGTACGGCGGCTTTCATGCCCGTGGCGGCATGGGTCGCCGTGACGGTTGCGGTGCCGTTGGCCCGGCCGGACAGCGCCATTTTGGTTTCGGGAAGGTAGGAAGCAAAGGAGAAGTTTCTGATGTCCTCATACAGTCCGCCCTGCTTGTAGTTGACGGAAATGGCATTGTTGTTGCTGGAGAGCCACCGGATGCCGTCTTTAAAGGAGTTCCAACCGTACTTGTCATAGTTGATGCCTATGTACTCGATCAGCCCCAACTCCTGGCGCAGCTGCAAAATTTCAGCTGTAACGGTGGGCAGGCTGCCGCTGACCTTGGAGGTATTGTCCATGGTCAGCTTAGAAATCGTGTGTCCTTTGTCGTCCTGCACCTTCAGTGCGTCGGCATTGTAGACATACAGGGGGAAGGAGTCGGTGCTGGGAGATTCCTCACCGGGATTCTCCACGCTCAAAACCACCTGATAGGTGTCCTTTAGATTGCCGGCTTGCACACTCTGTAATGACAGGGGGAAGCTCCCGGAGGTGCCGGATAGGCTCTCTTTGTCCGCCACTTTGGTGGTGGTGTTGTCCTCTGTGACCCGGGTAATGGTCAGCGTGGGCTGTTGAGGGGCGCCGTCAGTGGCGTTTTCCACCGACCAGCCGATATTGACGGGGCCGTCGGTATCCTTGAGGTAAATGCTCCGGGGCGGTGTCAGCTTGGCCGTGGCAGGCGGTGCCTGCACGATGATCCAGGCAAGTGCCGACAGGCGGACGTTCTCACCCCCGGCGTTGGGGTGCGGCATGGAGACCCGCACCGTGTAGGCCGGGATATTGCCGTTGGAGAGCTCGGAGAGCACATTCTCCGGGATCCGCACGCTGTTTTTATCCTTGCCGGCGGTATAAGTCGCAACGGGCTTGAGGCCGCTCAGCGCCGCCTCATCCGCGTAGTTGCCCTCATACAGTTCGATCCTGTATTCGAAGTCTTTGCCCGATGCCATCAGCGTGGCGTTGGAGCTCCACAGCACGGTGGCGGGCTGATTTTTTCGCGTCACGATGGACGCGCTGCCGGGGATCACCAGTGCCAGGGACTCGCCTGCCGTCACGGTATAGGGTTCTGACTTGCCCTTCACATCATCATTGTCAGTGTCCACAGTCCCGTTGTCCGCCGTAAAGGTAAAGATGACGCGTCCCACCTTGGCTCCTGTGGTGGTAACAACGCCGGTATCCTCGTTGATGGTGGCAATGAGCGGGTCACTGCTGCTCCATTTACCGGTGGTGTAGCTGGCCTGCTCACCGTTTTTCCCCAAAACCTCGGCCTTAAGCGTGGGGCGGGTGGAATCGGCGAGGGAAATCGTATAGTTGGCGGGATCCGCTTCCGGGACGATGGTCACCGTGTGCGCGGAAACTCTCTTTGCCACCGTGAACTGCCGGGTCAGGGGAAGAACATTCACCCAGTCAGGATCGGCTTTCGTGCCCTCGTTGGCCTGCAGCGTCACCGTGTAGGTGCGGTCGAAATCAGAGGGTGGTGCGATTGCGTAGTCGCTAATGGTGAAGCCTTCGTTCTCTGGGTCCAGATAGACCTGCAGATGGGTCGGTTCAACCGCGGAGTCGTACCTCAGTTCGAGGCGGAAGGGGGCTTCCTTCTGCTCTGTTCCTGTCGGGGTGTGATAATTGTTGTATACGGTCTTGTAGGCCTGCTCCATGTTGGCGTTCATCGTGAACGATGCCTCGCCGTTGGCGTAGTCGGCGGTCAGTGCGGTGGGAGCGTTGCGCATCAAGACGCTCTTCAGCGCAACGTCGGCAATCTCCTTGATTTGATAGTGTGTGGTATCCAGCGGATGGTCGAAAACATCTTCCACGCCGGTCATACCATTGACGGTGACCGTGGTGCCATCCATATCCTGCACTGGGTACCAGAGCATTGCCGTGGCGCCGCAGCTGTTCATGGAAAGTTCAGCGGCGCCATACTCTTCGCCATTGATGGTCACGCTGGCGTTGCTAAGATCCACGAACTCGTTAAAGGTAACTGTGATGGGCACGTGCTGTCCGCTGGCATAGGTTCCCGCCGGGGCCATGACGCTTTGAATGATGGGGGCGTCCGTGTCCAACAGCTTGGCGGTGGCGTTGCTGGTCTTGGTGGTGGCGGAGGGATTTGGGTCTCCGCCAAATACCTTATTAAAGTTCAGATACAGTTCGAAGGGCAGCCAGTACGTCTGATTCTCTCTGTTTTGCGTGGTAGACTGCAGGGAGATGTTGACCGTATTGCCATTGTTAATCGTACAGTTCTCCGTTCTCGTTCCGCCGCCGATGATCCCCAGAGCTGGTGGTTCATTGAACGTGTACTCCGTCAGATAGAACGGGGCATAGGGGCGTGTGGTACTCTTATAGCCATACGGCGCACTGCCAGTATAGGAAGCTACGCTGGCAGTCCAGTCAAACTTGATGCTGGCGTCGATTTGGTATGGCTGATAAAATGGGTCGGAGCCGGCGGGAAGCACCGAGTTGCGGGCGCCTTCCAAAATTCTGATGGTATCGCTTAGTTCAACGAAGTCCGAATTGTTGGCACCGGTGCCAGCATTGTATCCATCCGCCAGCAAAGGAATAGACAAATCATCATATAATACGGTTGTATTTTTGACTTCTTTTTCATAGTTCGGCGCGGTCATTTCTGTTTTTATTGTGGGGACGTTAACCGTCTTTTTTAGCTTGAGCTGACAGTGGTCGGCATAGCTGGTGCCGTCATAGAACACCAGATTTTCCGCATCGTAAAATTCAATCATCCCCAGCAGGTCGCCATAGGAATAAGTATTATCGTGCCAGTCCATGGGACTTCCTTTGGTTGTAACCTTGACAGTGATTTTTTGATTACTTAAACTGAAAGTCGAGCCTACGTCATAGGTCAGCTTGTAGGACCCGTCGCCTTGCTTGACCCCACTCGTCTCGCCTATCGAGACCTTCACATCGGTGATATAATTGCTGAGCTGGCCTTTTTGAATGCGGTAGGAAAAGCCGACCGGTTTTCCGCCGTATACAGTAAAAGGCCCAGAGCTGCAATTGTTGTTGTATGCTTCGGCCCCCAGCGTTAGGCTCGTCATGCCGCTCATATCCACCGTCTCAACGCCCTCAGGCTCTGTGGCAGAGGCGGAATACTGCAAGCTGATGCCCTGCAGCTCCAGCTGCTCCATCAGGCTGTTGAGATTCTCCAGAGCTTCCCCGGTAAACTCCCTGCCGGAGAAATAGGTGTCCTTGATCCGCTGCAGCTCCTGTTCGATTTGGATCATGGTCTTCAAATCGCCCAGCGCCACCGGAGTCCCATCCACGTCGGCTATACGGGTGAGATCCGTGGCGGGATCTTCCAGCAGCTCCATGACAGCCGCCAGTGTCAACACCTGGCCGTCCAGCGTGATGGTTTGATCCACCTTGAAATTGCCGTCTTCATCCAGCAGCCCCAAGGCGTTCAGCATGGAAAGCACTTGGTCGCTGCTGCCGCCAGTCAGGGCGGAGAGCTGCTCCAAAATCGCCTGATTTTCCTCGGGTGTGTTGCCCAGCGAATCGCTCACCGCTGCAAACGCCGCTGTCGGCGGCATGGTCAGCACCATGCAGCAGACGAGAAGTATGCTAAGTATTCGTTTTTTCATTGGCTTTTCTCCTCCTGTTCGTGTCGGTTCGGTTTGTCCGCCCCGCCTTTTTTCTGGTTTTCTCTGTTTCTGAGCCGGAAGCACAGCACGGTGATGACCACCGCCGCTGCAAAGGAGACGACGGCCACCAGCACATAGCCGCC
>ERZ857965.3903-NODE-3903-length-10747-cov-2.385335_pt1 | contig 10747 bp, 7 predicted proteins | sample MGYA00519758_ERZ857965 | MGnify/ENA primary metagenome ERZ857965 (study PRJEB31778, sample SAMEA3449381) | human gut metagenome | biome: human gut; feature: human-associated habitat; material: faeces | place: United Kingdom | collected 2010/2012 ...
ATAATGGAACGAATGCTGATATACAGCTTACCATCGGAACCTAATTTGACATTATCGACATTATGTCGATTTGATCCGCTGCCTTCTTCAAGAAGAACCATTACAAGAATCTGCTTTTCAAAGTATGCCTCATTGTATTTATCGCAGGCGTCAAGAAAACCGATGGTGGTGTCCGAATAAACTTTGTCTTTACGCTCCAGATCATACTTATCTTTGCTTGCATTATAGTAAGCCTTCAGTCCATCAACAGAGCGAATGATCTTAACAACGGGATAGTCCGCATCTTCGCGATACCCGTCTGTTCTGATATATTGAGGGTTAAAATCGATAAAGGACTTTTGTACTTCTCCGCCGGAATCTCCGGTGCGGGTAACAGTAAACTCCGCCCACAGCTTGCACTTTGTACTTTCTCCGCCGCGTCCCTTATCGTAAACAATGCAGTCAGTCACAAAACGGTACTTTCCGTTTTCGGAGATATCAAAAGAGTTTGACAGAGTATAGCTTTTTGTTTGAGTGGCTTTTCTTCCTAATTCATAGCCTATGGCAGTAAAGTTGAGACCGTTGATTGCACAGCTCGACCATTTACCGTTCTGCTCACGCTCAATATCGTAGCTTTCCCCATAAACCACTTCATAAAAGGTTTTGTTGACCCAGCTGACATTCAACTGTGTTTTTCCTTCATCCTCGGCAAGATTTAAAATTCTGACACTTACACCGTCAAAATCCGTGTTGGTCTCGCCGATTGCAACTTTGAGTGTGCCGGATCGGCTATCACCGTTTTTGCTTTGCCCATCATCCCGGCTGCACGCAGTGAGGCAACCCAGCAGCAAAACAGACAGTAACGCAGAAATTACTCTTTTCATTTGCCATCCTCCTTTTTGAGCACTACTCCCACTGCCTGTAACAGCTGCACATATTGCTCCTCGGTCAAAACGGTTTCTTTTTTTGTTGCATTGTCTATAAGAATGTGGTCATTCAGCATATAACAAGTTTGACCGCCATCGGTTGCCGTAAATATGATCATATATACAGGTGCCGCATCATATGCATCGCTGCCGGATGTCTGTTGTCCTTCCTGATCTTCGGTTTTATGATCGCCGGTCTGAACAATGTTATTAAACATCGTCTGGACCAAGCGATAGACTCCTGCTATTTCTGCCGGATCGTCCTTCAATACCGCGGTCTGATCTTTGGTTGCACTGTTCTTCGTCTCTATTCGTACATATTCGTTTTGGCTATATGCAGCACCGGAAGTATTTTCGGCACGCTCATCCGTTGCACCGGATTTCTTGTTGTTTACAGGCAGCATTGCCGGCAAAACCGTTACAGACCATACCGTTATGATCAGACAAAGCGGTATACACACCGCAAGCGCACGGCTGCGAGCTTTTCTGCGCTCTTTTATTCTGTTTTCACTGCGGCGGAACACCTCCGCTTTTCTTTCTTCAAAGCTTCTCATAATAACAGCTCACCATCCTTTCCAAGAATGATGCGAAGCTCCTTTTTGGCACGATACAGAAGGTTATCCACCTGCTTGCGGCTTTTCTTCATGACCTTTCCTGCTTCGTCATAAGACAGATCTTCAAAATAAATCAAATGAATGACAACACGCATATCATCCGGAAGTGAGTCGAGAGCATTGTTTACGATTCTTTTCCGCTCATTCTTCAAAACGGTTTCTTCCAGTGCCTCCAGTTCGGTCGACACTTTCTCTGCCTCGGAAAGCTCAACAAAGTCAATGATTTTCGACGCTTTATGTAATTCAACGCTCTGCTGCGACCAAGCATGAACAAATAGGTTTTCAGTGTCACCTTGAAATTGTACCGATGTTTATTGACCACCAGATCGGAAAAAGCATCGATGGCAATATCCTCGGCCGCATGAATGTCATGCACATAACGGTCGATGAAGAACACAAGGCCGTCAAACAGTTCCTCCATTATTTCGTGAAAGGCACTTTCATCACCATCGAGGAAACGGCGGTAGCTACTTGCGCCGTTATCCATAGGAGTTCCTCCTTATTGCGGGATCACGTCTGATCCCTTCACTTATTATACAATCGGGCAAAGCGGCATTCCTTATAAAAAACGCAAAAGCCCGTAACTTTTTTGCAAGCTACAGGCTTTTGTCGTCATCCGTATATGGCTCTCGGGTGGCCGACGCTTCCTATAACCGCTCCGGGAAGTCTATTGTTTAGTTTATTCGGTGTCGCTCAGCAGTTTGACACGCTTCTTGTAGAAGGAGACACCGATCTTGAAGAAGTGGGTGATGCCTTCCTGCTTCATCGCTGTGACATACTGCCGTCTTTCGATTTGCGCCAGAGCCTCTTTGGCAGAGGCCTCAAGCTCAGTGTCAATGCAGGCTTCGGCAATGCCGTCCTTTAGCACCTTGAGCTCTATGATGATACCCGGCATTTTCTTGTCGTAGGGCCTTAACTGAATGTCGTATCTGCCGTGGCCGGATTCTCTGTTGGAGTCCACACGATAGAGGTTATTCATGATCGCGCAGATCCCGAGGATAAGTCCGTGATAGAAATTCTCATGGGCATAGTCAAAGGAGCTTATGGAATTCAGCAGCAGCTTTTGCAGATTATCCTGCAATTTCGGAACATCCTGCCTTATGATAGCCTGCTGGATCGCAATAGCCGTTGACTGAGAGATCACATTCGTCAGGGCAGAAAGGATCTCCTTTTCATAGACATAGAAAATCTCTTTATTCGGTATGGCAATGTCGCAGATGGCATTTCCGTCATGCAGTTCATCCTTTTTTACGACCTTCAGATAGCCGGCAGAAAGCAGGAAGCTGTAGATCGTTGTCGGGTTATTCCTGATTTCGGGATAGATCACAGAGGTGTCCACATAAGAGGAAACCATTTGTCCCTGCATCAATTTGCGGAGATTGTCGGCAGTCTCGTCGTCCGCCTCTGCAACGATCTGTCGGATGATGCTGTTATCTCCCGTGGATTGCCAATAGGCTTTTGCCGAACAATTCTCGTCCATATAATTGAGAACGGACCAGGGGTTGAAAATGTCCGTATCGCCAAAGCGATAGCCGTCATACCACTTACAGATCTCCTCGTACTTATCCGTTCGGCCGTAATACTCCATGATGCCCCGGATCTCGTCTTTGGTAAAGCCGAAATATTCACTGTAGCGGTCTTCGAGAATGGAGTTTACCTTTAAGTTGTTGGGGCCGCTGAAAATGCTTTCCTTTGCCACACGAAGAATGCCGGTCAGGAAGCCGTAGGAAAGGTTCGAGTTATCTTTGAAGGCGCCGGACAGAAGATTGCGCATAAAGCCGGTGATCTGCTCGTAGTATCCCTCCGTGTAGCCCTGCTGGATAGGTGTATCATATTCATCAATGATAATGACAGCGGGACGGCCATAATGCTCATTGAGCATGTGCGAAAGCTCCAGAAACGCCCTTGCCATGCTGACTTCCGTGATCGTACCGTCAACGACCTTACGGAAGTAGTCCTTCTCAAATTCATTGCACTTGTCACTGGTCAGCAAAACATCGTGGCGCAGATACTCATTTGCAATAATCTCACGGATCGCCGTATAGGTTTGTTCCCATGCTGCAAACTTAATATCCTTAAAGGTGACGAAGATGACCGGGTATTTTCCTTGCTCACGGCGATACTCCTCGCCGCAGCTCCAGATCTTTTTGTTCTTGAAATACCTGGAAGTATCCGTGTCGCTGACCTCGAAGAAGGTCTTCAGCATATCCATTGCCAATGTTTTTCCGAAGCGTCTCGGACGGGTAAAAAGAGAAACCTTGGGCTTGAAATCGATAAACTCCTTGAGCATCAGGGTCTTATCCACATAGTAGTACCCAGAAACCAACTCCTTGAAATCGGACACACCAATAGGTAAAGGTAATTTGGCGGTTGCTTTCATCGCTCGTGTAAACTTATTCCTGCGGCCGTCTACTGGTTTTTCGGCATCGTCAGGAATAAGCCATAAGCCTGCTTCCTTTTTCACACCCGCTATGCGTCCGTCTCTGCAGAGCGTGGTAATTCTTCTTTCGGTCAATTCCCAACGGTCAGCTGCCGTCTTCACATCCATATAGCTCATAAAAGACCCCTCCGTTCCTACTATATCATGTCAACATTATAGCAGAAATCAAAGTAGATGTCAAGATAGAAAGAACAATGCAACTCGTACGAAACTTGATATTCTGAGTCGAATATACGGATTCTATGGAATAATCACTACCGCTAAAACATCTTGCCTTTCTACAAAAGGCTCCTTCCAACATCGCGAATCATAGGAATGTTCCGTGTTATCCCCAAGCACATAAAAGCATTCTGCGGGTACTGTCAATGTCTGACCGTTTTCCTCAATTATATCACCGCCGACAGCGGCAACTCGTTTTACAAACAGCTTCTCATTATGCCGGAACACGATAATATCTCCAGTTTCAATTGAACCGATAATTCTGATTCCGAGAAGCACGCTGCCCGTTTTCAGGGTTGGTTCCATAGAGGAGGTTGGGACATACCCTATGAAGAACATCCACCTGAACAGAGCGATTACCGTAAAAGCTACGGAAAGCGGGATCAGTACCTGACATAACTTTTTGCTTTTTTTCATATACACCTCCGAAAACAAAAAAACGGAACGCTGAGAGGTTGTTTCTCAGCGTTCCTATGACTTATTTTATGTTTCTGCCAGCGCTAATATTTCCGGCCGGCTTTTCAGATATTTTCTTGCCTTGGATACCCAGGCACAAACAAGGTTGGCAGACACACCAAACTCATTTCCGATTTCCTTGCTGGAGCGCCCCTTGGTCATTTGAATCATAGCATCGATTCCCTTGACTACGCACGGAGAGGCTTCCTGCTTTGCTGCTTTGAGTGCAGCCTGCACATCCAACTGCGTTGCGACATCTGCGATCGATACGGTCGGCTCTTCTGCAACCAGGGGAATCATATCGCTTGAAAGCTCCGTTGCCTGCCGCCTGGTCGAGTAGATCAGCGCATCGCAAATTTCATTCCATATCAAGCGATAGGCATAGGTAGAGAAGGTCCCGCCTTTGCCGCAGCCTTGCAGAGGCCGATGCAGCCGATCTGAAAAATATCGTCGTATGTATAGATACCCAACTGATATGGACCGTGGATCTTATCGTTGATCACTTTCCGGACCAGCCGAATATTCTGCTCCACTTTCTCCCGCTGTTCTGCTGTCAGGATCATGACGCCAGTGCGCCTCCTTTCTGTGCATAATATCGCCCCCGCGTTTTGGCTTTCTGCCGTTCTAAGAGCTTTCTGCTTTCTTCAATCACCTGCTTACAGTAATACTCGCCGAGATGACCGATGTGCGCTTCGGAAAGCGGCGCCATAATCAGGTCGGACAGCCACTGATATGCATCCTGCTTACTCATATAACCGGATTCATAAAGCTGGTCAAAGTAATGGTGCGCTGTACGGCGCAATGTACGCAGCTCGTGATTGGCCATACTTCCTACCGGAATATTGGTACCGGTGTGAACCCGAACATAGGCATCGCACTCTGGATAGTGCGAACACACATATAGCATCGTTCCTCTCGAATTATCGCGATAGATTCCGTCTGCGCTCCGATAAATAACCGGACTGCCGCAATACGGGCATCGCATACTGCTTCGGTTAAACCCCTTTCGTTTTTTCTTTTTATTCATAAATTAACCTCCGAGTTCTTAAAGGAAAAGCCGGAAGGTTGCTAAGCGCATACAAAGTCTGTTGGAAAACGTATCTCCCCAACACTCAACCTGTAAGCATCCAAGCAGCCTTCCGGCTATCATATTCAATTGCCTGCGTTATTGTGGACTTGCTCAGTGTGCAAATCCGTAACGATTCCTTGCCTCTTCCCGAGACGAAGTCTGACGCCATACCATAGACGTATCGAGAGCCTGAACGCAAGCTCCTGCCACGCTTATAGTATAGCAGAGAAGTGCCGAAAAGTCAAGGTTTATCGGCGTTTTCGCGCCGAATTTTACGAAAAATATCGCAAATTTTCTGATTTTCTCTGTCAGACTCAGTCTGGGGGATTATTCCTCGTCCTCTTCGTCATCCGGCGCCTCATTTTCACGCTTTTTCTTGAGAACCTGCATGACGATCAGAGTGCCGATTGCAATGACCATACCTCCTGCAAAAAGGATGATATGCAGTGTCGGAATGGCGGATGCGGCTTTTTCATTTGACTCAGAGTTTTGCTCTGTTGTGGCAGGAGCTTGCGTCTGATCTGTTGAGTCTGCTGTATCCTCCGGCTCCGGAATCGAAGTTGAGGAATTCATACAGGTCAGAATGTACTGGGAGCTGCCGCCGATCTCCAGGCGGAGTACGCCATCCGTCCCGACCTTGACGGTGCCGGGGTAAACCCCGGCGTCCGTCTTGAGCTGGAACTCTACACCCGACCATGCTGTGCCAAGCTGGATCTCCAGCTGCTCTGCTTTTACCACCTGCAGTTCGCTGCCGTCCGTGCCTTGCTGCGCCGCATAGACCGGTGTGACCGGAACGCAGAGAATGCAAAGCAGCGACAGGATCAGCAGAATGCCTTTTGTCAGTTTTGCTTTCATTGCCTTACCTCCCTTTTCAGTCTGCAAGATGCTTCTTCTTGCGGGAATAAAGAATGGTACCAATCAGGACGCCAAGACTTGCGAGCATCAGACCCAACCACAGAGCCATATGAGAATTGTCACCGGTCTTCGGGCTGTCCGGATGATCGGTCGTGACCTTATCGTTATGGACATTGACCGTCAGCGTTTCATCAGAGGCCAGCTCGATCTCAAAAGGATCCGGGCGTTTATATCCGGCGCTGGCGCTGTCCTCAACCTCCGTCACGGTATATTTGCCGATGCGCAGGTTTTCAACGAAAATCTCACCGTTTGTGTCGGTCGTGAAAACTTCATCGTAATTCTCACCCGTGATACGGAAGCTGAAGCCTTCCACACGGCCGTCCGAGGAGGCCTTCACGATCTTCAGACTGCCGACCATATGAGCGTTGATGAAGCCGATGCCGACCTGATTCTCTACTTTCACCATCTCGCCATCAGTTACGATTTCAAAATAGTAGTATCCGTTGTCCTTGACATAGTTTACAGGTGCCTGCTTTTCATAGAGGAAGTATCCGCCGTAGCGCAGCTCAGCGAGTTCATACAAACCGGGTTCACACTCCGAAAGGGTGCCAACCAATTCGTCCGCATCCGGATCGAACTGCCTGTTTCCGTTTACGTCACGGTACACCTCAAACACAGCGCCGGTAAGCAAATGGTCGGGATAATCCTTATCGACCTTGGTCGTATGGACTGCGCCATAGATATGGCGGTTCTCGGCCTTGATCTCGATCACGGCACCATCCGTAGTTATGTCGACCGGGAAATCTGTCTCGTTGAGGACGAAGCCCTCGGCGGGTTTCAGCTCGCGCACGATCCATTTCCCAAATCGTACATTCTGAAAGGTGAAGACGCCGTCTGCATCGGACACCGCTGTCAGAACGGCGTTTTCCTCTGTGAATTCCGTATCATCCTCCGTAAAAAGGCCAAACAGCGCACCCACAACCGACTTTCCGTCTTCGTCGACCTTATAGCCTTTGATGTCACCGCGAATGAATTTGTTCTCGACGGTAATGAAAACGGTTTTGCCGTCCTCGGTGATTTCTACCTCGATCGGCATTTCATTGAGCACATACCCGGTCGTCGGCTTCAGCTCACGGATGATCCATTTCCCGTACCGGATATCTTCAAAGCGGAACTTACCGTTGCTGTCAGACTCGGTTACACGCACGGCAGTTTCCTCGGTAAACTCCGTTTCACCTTCACGGAACAAACCGAATACCGCACCGGCGATCACATTGCCGTCCTCGTCGAGCTTGGTACCCTCAATATTGCCGCGGATATAACGGTTCTCCAGCTGGATGCTCACCACATCGCCGTCTTCAGACACTGTGACCGGATATGCCTTCTCATTGAGGACAAAGCCCTTGGCCGGCTGAATCTCACGAACGACCCATGTCCCGAAGGGCACCTTTTCAAATTTGAAGGTGCCGTCCTGTGCGCTTTCCGCCGTTAAATACGCATTTTCAGCCGTATACTCATTTTCATCATTGCGGAACAGGCCGAAAATCGCACCGGCGATCACATGTCCATCCTCATCGACCTTGCGGCCGGAAATCATACCGTACTTGAGGTCGTTTTTGATCGGATCACCGCCGTTGACAGAAATCTCAACCATATGAGTTTCCTGCGAGCCGTAGGAAAACTCGAATTCATAATGGGTGTCGTCCAGGATGTAGTGCTCGTCCGTACTGCGTTCCTGCAGGTAATAGCTGCCCAGCGGTAGGTCGGCACTGACCGTCGCCATGCCGTTATCTTCAAAGGTCACGATCTCAATGAGCCCACCTGCCGGAATGACGGTCCCGTCATCGGCAACCAGGTCAGTCTTGGCATACAGACCGAAGATGATGTTTTTCAGCTCGCCGTTCATACCGATGCCGAACAGCTCGTTCTGCTCCAGCACCTTGCTCAAGGAAATTTTGACCTTTTGACGCTCGTTATAGAGATTACCGGCGGTTTCCGTAATGGCGACCTCCTGACCGGCGTAAGTCAGCTCCACCGTCTGAATCGTGCCGTTCAAAACCATCCCGTGCGGCGCGGTGATCTCCCGGATCTCATATTTTCCGAGATACAGCTCCTTGCTCGATGCCACGCCGTCAGACTCAGTCGTGATCGTATCCACGATCTCGCCCTTTGCGTAATGCATGACGCCGTCAAGCGTATAAATATCTTCTGCGGCACGGATCTCAAACACTGCGCCGGGCAGACTCTTGACCGCATAGACCGGTTTATAGATCCCGTCCGCTTCCGTGACCGTCCAGAATACTTCGCCGGTCTTAGTGATACGGATGATACCTTTCTGCGGCATGTTGGAACGGGTGACTTCGATCAATGTGATGCCGCCGTCCTCGGTCGCTGTGTCTGCGGTCACGTCAAAATAGACTGGATCGGAGTTCAATACATAGCCATACGGGGCTTTGACTTCCACGATGGAGTAGCCCTTCCCGAACGGAAGCACCTCCGGAGTGATCAGATAGCCCTCCTCGTTGGTGTAGAAGGTGTCGATCACCGTCAGTTCCGGATAGGTGTACTGCATGGTAACTCTGGTACCGTCCGGGTTATAAATCTGGAACGCTGCGCCTGCATATGGGATACTCAGACCGGATTCTGCATCCGTCTTTTGGATCTTGAGATATCCGGTAAAGGGCGCATTGTTGAGTAGATATTGATAGCAGCATCCGTCTTTATCAATGAAAACATCGAAGGGCGCTGCCAGTTCAAAGCCTTCCGTGCCTTTCGCCTGTCTGACTGTATAGATGCCGTAAGGAAGCTGCTTCGTCCCGGCATATCCATGCTCATCGGTAATCAGGTGGTCCCGTTCCGTATCCCGGGCATTCTCGTAAGATACCGCAGTCTTCAAATACACCTCAAATTCCGCTCCGGCCTCAACCGTCTCCAGACCGGTGCTGCCGTCATCCATGTGTTTGATGAGATACAGGCTGCCGAAGATGATGTCCTCATAGACATCCAGCTCTTCTGTGTTCTTCTCCAGCGTATACTGTCCGGGCGTCACACCGAGCCAGTAGACGGTCTCATCCAAAAGATACCCCTCCGAGGGCGTGATCTCACGGATGTTCCAACCCTCGCCGCAGGGGTAGTAGTCGGTCAGAAAATATCCGTTTTTATCTGTCACATAGGTGTCCACGAGTTCATCATAACGATAAACACCGTAAACAGCTCCGGCGAGTGTGGCATTGCCTTGGGTTTCTCCGTAAGGATAGCCGAGTTTCTCCACAATGCTGTCTGAGTCGAGCGAGAGCATCTTTGTGGTTCCATGCTCACTATTGCCGCGAAGAGAGGCATCGACCTTGAGGACATCGGCACGCCATTTCTTGAGGATATTATCAAATCGGCGCTCGGTCACTCTATTCCACTCGACCGAAATGTTCTGCACCTCCGGGATCACATATCGCTCTGGGGTGTTCTCTTCGGAAAGCGCGTAATCCGTACCGATCGGGACACGCTCAAACACGGCCGTACCGACCGCATTGGTTGCAACGGTCATATCCACACGCTCACCGTATTCGGAGATGCCGGTCAGGCGGAAAATCAGGCCCTCCACCAAGCCGTCTTCGGCGGTTTTACGGACTTTGACCATACCGTACTGGCGCAGGTTGGCAATGTCCAGGGTGATAAGCGGACTGTTATCGTCGATCGTCACTTTCCACTGTGCATCGCCGTCCGGCTGGTAATTGACCGGAACCTTGGTCTCTTTCACAATATAATCGCCATAGATGATCTCACCGGACTTGGCATAGCCGTTTTTGTCTGTAGGTCCGATCACGGCGATTTCTTCACCGTCCAGATCATAGACAGTGAATTCCGCTCCGCTGAGGTCCTTTCCGGATTCGGCGTCGGATTTCAGAACTTCAATATGACCCTTTTTGAGCCGGTTATACGCATTGACCGTTGCCAGGCTGCCATGTGCGGTATCAATGGTGACCTTCCATTCCGTCTGACCGTCCGGCTCATAGTTAAACGGGAAGGTCGTCTCGACCACTCGGTAGGAGCCGTAAGGAATATCTGCGGATTTGGCATATCCACGATCATTGGTCGGCCCGATGGTCGTTACCTTTGCGCCAGACATATCGTAGACCGTAAAGATGGCTCCCTTGAGCGCCTCATTGGTACCGGACGATTTTTTATAGACCTC
>ERZ857965.3908-NODE-3908-length-10726-cov-3.992503_pt1 | contig 10726 bp, 8 predicted proteins | sample MGYA00519758_ERZ857965 | MGnify/ENA primary metagenome ERZ857965 (study PRJEB31778, sample SAMEA3449381) | human gut metagenome | biome: human gut; feature: human-associated habitat; material: faeces | place: United Kingdom | collected 2010/2012 ...
ATCGTGCCGGTGTCGCAGGTCAGAGCGACCTTGACGATCTTCTCGCCGCCCTCAGAGGTGGAAGCGGCTGCGCTGGTGGAGGCAGCTGCAGAGGAAGCAGTGGAAGAGGAAGAACCGCCGCAGGCAGTCAGAGCAGCGGCAGCAGCAGCGGCGCCAGCCACTGCCAGGAAGTTACGACGAGAAATCATCATAATGAAAACTCTCCTTTTATTTTGAATTCAATTCTGCGTTTTGTTTGCGAAATGCGCACACTTGCACATTTACCGGCTCAAGTATAGCGGGAAGTGATGACAGATGCAAGCGATTTCCGATTACAAAACCTTTACAATATTTTTGCAAAATTCATGCAACAGTACCACTTTTCTTTTCCTTTCGCGGCATTTCAGTCTTCTTTTTCGTCCTCTACGGCCTGATTGCCCGCCACATTGGAGGGACCGAACCCAAAGGGCAGCAGCTCGTCCATGCTGCGCTCCATGAAATCATCCGGCGTTTTGGCCATGATGACGTTCAGCTCCGGGCCGCCAAACTCAAACAGTGCCTGACGGCAGACGCCGCAGGGCGAGGTGATCTGCTGATTGATCTCGCCCCGGCGGGAGCCTACCACGGCGATGTCCGTAAATTTGGTCACGCCCTCGCTCACGGCTTTGAACAGCGCGGTGCGCTCGGCGCAGCTGGTGGGGGTAAAGGCGGCGTTCTCCACGTTGCAGCCGGTGAAGATGCGGCCATCCTCGGCGCGCAGGGCAGCGCCCACCATAAAGTCGCTGTAAGGCGCGTAAGCCCTCTCCCTGGCCGCAAGGGCCATCCGGATGAGCTCCTGCTTTTCTTCCAGAGTCAGTTTTGTCATAGTCGGTTCTCCTTTTTGCAATTTGTAGATATAGCGTTCTTCGTCCTGTGGGACAAAGCCAATGGATTCAAACATTTTCTGCGACTGGGTATTGAAGGAATAGATGTGCGCGAAGCACTCCGCCAAGCCCCTTTCCCGAGCCAGCTCCAGCATTTTTTCGATGACCTTCCGCCCGATGTGTTTATTCTGGTACTCCTTGCAGATGACGATGGCCAGCTCGCCGGTCGTCCGCAGGCTGACGTCACCACAAAGCACACCCCGATACTCGATATAAAACAGTTCCCCGTGTGTGTCCAGATAATGATACATCTGCTTCAGCAGTGGCAAATCATAAACGAAGTCCCTGTTATCTACCTGTTTGCAGAGCTGTGCATCCTGATACCACGCAAGTGCTGTATCGTAGGCCGGATAATACGGAACAAGCCGGATGTTCCCCTCCACAGAAATCGGACTGCGCACCATGTTCACCGTTTCTCTGTTCATCGGCCTCATTCCCTTCTGTGTCGTACATTCTTCTGTGTCGTGTATTTAAGTATAAATCATTCTTTTAAGAAGTGCAAGCAGCGATCATTACGCAGCATTATGCAATGACAGCTCTTGCATTTGTCATTACAAATGAATATAATAGAATTACAAAGGAGGCGCATCAGAATGGCAAATGCAGTCAACGTGAATTTTCGGATGGACCCCGACCTCAAGCGGAGCATGGAGGAGGTCTGCGCCGAGATGGGGCTTTCGATGACGACAGCCTTCACGATTTTTGCAAAGAAAGTGTCGCGCGAGCATCGGATTCCCTTTGAAGTCTCCGCCGACCCCTTCTATTCCGAAAGCAACATCAACCATCTCCGTCAAATCGTCCATGATATTGACACCGGCAAAGCCAAGCTCACCGAACATGAACTGATCGAGGTGGACTGATGAGGCTGCTGTGGGAAGAGGAAGCGTGGGAAGATTATTGTCTTTGGCAGACGCGGGACAAAAAGCTGCTGAAGCGAATCAACTCCCTCATAAAAGACATTCAGCGGAACACCTATGAGGTCATCGGCAAGCCCGAGCCTTTGAAGGGAGATTTGAGCGGATGGTGGAGTCGGCGTATCGACGACACTCACCGCATCGTCTACCGGGAGCAGGATGGAAACATCATCATTGCGTCCTGTTACGGTCATTACACGGATACCTGAGAAGCAAAAAGACTGCTGTCGGCCGACAGCAGTCTTTTTGTATTATGCATTATGGTGAAATCAACACTCCGCGCCCAGAGCCACTTTCATCATATCGGTAAAACTCTTCTGGCGCTGCTCGGCGGTGGTGATCTCCGGCGAGACGAAGCTGTCCGAGATGGTCAGCAGGCAGGCGGCGTTTTTGCCCAGCACCTGCGCGTTGGCAAACAGGGCAAAGCTTTCCATCTCCACGCAGAGGCAGCCGCGCTCATCCCGCAGCTTTTCCCAGTAGGTGGGCTTTGCGTCGGAGGGCTGGCGGTAGAACACATCCGAGGAGTGGATGTTGCCCTCGATGAGGGGGATGCCCTGCTTGGCAGCCGAAGCGCGGAGCTTGTCGTTCAGGCTCTGGCTGGGCTGGGTGATGTCGCCCTCAAAGCCGCTCTGGACCCGGGCATAGTTGGACTCGCTCACGGCACCGGTGGCCAGCACGGTATCAAACAGCTTGGCTTTCTCGGTATAGCTGCCTGCGGAGCCGATGCGGATGATGTTTTCCACATCGTAGAACTTGAACAGCTCATAGGAATAGATGCCGATGGAGGGCATTCCCATGCCGCTGCCCATCACGCTGATGGGGCGGCCCTCATAGGTGCCCGTAAAGCCCAGCATCCCACGGACCCCGGTCACCTGCCGGACGTCTTTCAGGAACGTGTCTGCAATGAACTTGGCGCGCAGGGGATCGCCGGGCATCAGGACGGTTTTTGCAAAATCGCCTTTCTCGGCGCTGATGTGCGGGGTAGACATAGTGCATTCTCCTTTTTATGATGTTATTTTTTCCCCGGGAAGATACTCTGGGGGGGAATATACGAACCATTGAGCCGGATCTCAAAGTGGCAGTGGTTGCCGCTGGAGCGGCCCGTGCTGCCCACATAGCCGATGAGCTGGCCCTGCTTGACGCTTTGGCCCGCATGGACGGTCAGGGACAGGCAGTGTGCATACACCGAGGTGTACCCGCTGCCGTGGCTGATGATGACCGAGTAGCCGTAGCCCCTGCCCGCGCCGGCGCGCTCATAACCCGCCTTGGTGACCGTGCCGGAAGCCGTGGCATAGATGGGCGTGCCTGCTGCCGCGCAGATATCCACGCCCTTGTGGCCGCTGCTGTACCAGCGGGAACAGTATTTATAGTTGGGGACAGGCCAGATAAACCTGCCGCTGCCCGTAATGTACTTGGCACCGCCGGTGGAAGCTTTCTTGGTGCCCACCACCACTTTCTTGTTCACCGGCTCCTTGATGGTCTCGGTGGAAAGGATCGTCTGTTCCAGCAGGGTGCCGTTGGTGTCGTAGACATTCCGCATCGTCACGTTCCGCAGGCCGTTCTCACCCTCCTGGGTCGTCCGGGTCACGCCCTTGTTCAGGTCTTTGGACTCGGTGGTCTCGGCGCTGTAGGGGATCTCCTCCTGCCGGGTCTCGACCTTGGTGATCCGGACTTCGAGAGTCGCCTCCTCTTTGGTGACGATGAGCTCGTCTCCCTCCTGGATATTGGAGGTCTCCGTCAGGGGCGCGCCCTTGAAATTCGTGTTCAGGGCGCAGAGCTCTTTAAAAGTCAGGTCGTTCTTCTGGGCAATGGCCCACAGGGTATCGCCTGCCTGGACTTTGTAGATTTTCTCCGCCTGCTGGACACCGGACAGCTTGTTCACGACGTCCTGAAAATCCATGAAGCTCTCGTTGAAGTAGATGCCCTCTTCCAGATCGACGGACTTGTTGAACCCGACGGTCACGTTGGAGTTTTCCTGATCCTCGTAGGGCTCCAGCAGGCTGCTGATGTAGCCGCGCAGGCTGCTGCCGTCGGCGCAGACGGCGGTCAGCTCGCCGTCCAGATACAGGGCCGTGCCTGTGCTGATCTCATCGCTGGCGCTGCTGAGGATGGCGTTGGCTATCTCGTTTTCATCCATCACCGTGTGCCCCACCGAGATGGTGTAGGTCGGCTCAATGGTCCACTCTTTTTTCTCCGTACCGGAGTAATTGATACGCTGCTGCACGTCCTCGCGGGCCAGGTTAAAGACCGTCTCGTTGGCCACATAGCCCACGGTCTGGCCGTTGACCTGCACCGCCAGCGCATAAGGCTGATACACCATGTGGTTGAACACGGCCACCCAGACAGCCAGCGCGCAGAGCGGCAGGATGTACATGGCCATGCGGGGCAGCAGCTTCACATTGCGCCGGATGCCGTTTGTGAAGAAATGTACACTGGCCTGCAGGGCCGCGCCAAGGCCTTTTTCCTGATGAATATGGTGGGCATGAACCAGCAACGCCCCGCAGCCCCGCACAAAGAGGACGATGGGGCCAAACAGATCCTTGAGCACCTGTGCTGCACCGGGGAACGCCGTGACCATCAGGTCATGAGCCAGCGTTGCAAACCAGGCCGCCACCCACAGGGCTGCCGCGCGGACCCGCCGCCCGGCGCGGACGACGGCATATTCCGTCGAAAAGCCCAGAGCGTACAGGCCCTCGCCCACGGTCTGCACCATGGGGGTGGCCCGCATTTTCTGGGAAACATTGTTCATATGGTGCTGCGTTTTTCGGCGGAACCGATGTCTCCGCAGCAGATGCACACACTGCAGCCGCGCCCAGAGCGAGCGCAGCTTCTCCCCGCGCTGGGCCGTCGGTTTGGGGGCCGACGGCATCTCCTGCTGCGGTTCTGTTGTTTTTTCGTCCAGCAAAAAAGGATGCTCCTTCCGGATTCCAGTTTCTTTCCAGTCAGTAAAACCGCGCCGCAAAGTTTCAAAACGGCACAGTACATCAGTTTATCTTTCTTTTATTATACACTCCGCCCGCACCGAAACAAGCATTATCACAGAATTTGGCGGGAGCTTTCACGGACTTTTCACGAAATATACAAATTCTCGCGTCTCAATCCGTCAAAAGGGCCTGTAGATCCGCCGGGAGCGGGCTTTCCACCGTGATCCGCTGTCGGGGTGCTTCCCAGTCGATCACGATTCCGTCCGGCATCGGTGTATAGGCCGGGATCGTGTATGTCTGTTTTGCACAGTGGAGCGCCTGCCGCCCGACGCGCTCTCGGTGGCCGCCGTAGAGGTCATCCCCGGCCAGCGGGTGGCCCAGAGAGGCAAAGTGGACCCGGATCTGGTGGGTCCGCCCCGTTACCGGGACACAGGCCGCCAGGCTGAGGCCATTCTTTGCTTTTAATATGGTATACTCCGTGCGGCTGGGCTTGCCCTCGGGGGTCACGCACCGCCCGATGATGCTGTCGCCCTGCCGCCCGATGGGGGCGTCGATCACGCCGGGGCCGAGAGGCAGTTCCCCCTCCACAATGGCATAGTAGAGCTTTTCCACGCCCTGGGCCAGCAGCGGGGCGGCGTAGCTGTTCCGCGCCGCCAGCACCAGGCCGCTGGTGTCCTTATCAATGCGGTTGACGGGCCGGAAGACCGTGCTCCTCCCCTGTGCCGCCGCCCAGGCCGCATAGCCGTTGGCCAGCGTGTCCAGCGGGTAGTTCAGGGTGGGATGCACGGCCAGGCGGGGCGGCTTTTCCAGCAGGAGGGCAAAAGCGTCCTCGTGGACGACCTGTACCGGGATCTCCGGCTGCGGGGCCACACCCTCACCGTCGGCAGGCAGTTCAAACGAGAGCATCTGCCCGGCGGCGAGGCGGCGGTTTGCCAGGATGGGCTGGCCATCGGCAAAAAAGCCGCTGCCGTGGAATTTCACGGCCCGGGCCAGCTCGGTGGAAACGGCACAGCGGCGCAGAAAATTGCGCAGCAGCACGCCATCCGCCTGCGGCGGCACCGGGAAATACAGCTTCATCCTGCCCGCCCCTTTCCAAGCTCAAAGATAAAGATAGTATACCAAAATTCCGCATCGCTTGCAAATCTTGTTTTTTTATGGTACTATAGGGAGCGGAAAACGAGTGGAACATACGGCGGCGGGGCGGCTTTGACCGCTCTGAGGAAAGTCCGGGCCTCACAGAGCACGGTAACTGCTAACGGCAGCCGAGGGTGACCTCAGGGAAAGTGCAACAGAAAACAAACCGCCGCAGCAATGCGGTAAGGATGAAACGGCGAGGCAAGAGCTCACCAGCGCATGGGTGACCATGCGGCTTTGTAAACCCTACCGGAAGCAACGCCTATATGGGACGTACAGCGCTGCTCGCGTGTCCCGAAGGCGGCACGAACCTGTCAGCAATGGCAGGTCTAGACAGATCGTCGTTTAATACAGAACCCGGCTTACGGTCCATCTCGTTTTCCGCTTTTATGCTTTCCGGCTGCCCGCATCCCTGCGGGCAGCTTTTGTTTTGTCACACTTCTTTTACCAAGCTGTTACTTTCCGTTTGTTGCAGTTTGTGGTATACTATGGGCACTGCAGGCCCTCTGCAGGCTAAAACAAAAGACAGGATGTGAAATCCTCCGATGAAAGATGGTTTTTTAAAGGCAGCCGCCTTCTCCCCCGCCCTGCGGGTGGCGGACTGCACCTATAACGCCCAGCAGATCCTTGCCGACGTGCAGGCAGCCGCCGCGCGCGGGGTCAAGCTGGCCGTGTTCCCGGAATTCTGCCTCACCGGCTACACCTGCGGCGACCTGTTCCTGCAGCACACGCTGCAGACCGGTGCGCTGGATGCTCTGCAGACCGTGCTGGACGGCACCCGGACGCTGGACACCGTCGTGCTGGTGGGCCTGCCGCTGCTGATACACGGCAAGCTGTACAACTGCGCCGCCGTGCTGTGCCGCGGGCAGCTGCTGGGCCTTGTGCCCAAGACCTACCTGCCCAACTACGGCGAATTCTACGAGAAGCGCCAGTTTACCCCCGGCAGCACCGAGGTGGAAACGATCACCGTGTGCGGCCAGCAGGTGCCCTTTGGCACTTCGCTGCTGTTCCGCTGCCGGTCCATGCCCAGTTTTGTGCTGGGCGTAGAGCTGTGCGAGGACCTGTGGAGTGCGTTGCCGCCCTCCACCTTCCACGCACTGGCCGGGGCCACGGTCATCGCCAACCTTTCGGCCAGCGACGAGACCGTCGGCAAGGCCGAGTACCGCCGGGCACTGGTGTCCAACCAGTCGGCCCGCCTGCTGTGCGGCTACCTGTACGCCTCGGCCGGGCACGGCGAGAGCACCCAGGACATGGTGTTCGCCGGGCACGACCTGATCGCCGAAAACGGCACCCTGCTGGCCGAGACAGCTCCCTTTGCGGGCGGCATTGCCGAGACCGAGATCGACTGCCAGCGCATGGAGGCCGAGCGTGCCCGCAACACCAGCTTTGAGCTGAGCCGCGATGGTTACACCACGGTGGAGTTCGATCTGGAACTCACCGAGACCCCCCTCACCCGCTGGATCGACCCGGCACCCTTCGTGCCCGGCGACCCCAAGCGCCGCGCTGAGCGCTGCGAACTGATCCTGAAGATGCAGGCCGACGGTCTGGCCAAGCGGCTGGAGCACGCCCACGCCAAAACGGCGGTCATCGGCATTTCCGGCGGTCTGGACAGCTGTCTGGCCCTGTTGGTGGCGGTGCGCGCCATGAAGCAGCTGGGCCGCCCCGCCAGCGATGTGCTGGCCGTGACCATGCCCTGCTTCGGCACCACCCACCGCACCCGCAGCAATGCCGAGATCCTGTGCGATGAGCTGCAGGTCTCCTTCAAAGAGATCGACATTGCTGAGACGGTGCACAGCCACTTCCGGGACATCGGCCAGAACGAAAGCGTGCTGGATGTGACCTTTGAAAATGGGCAGGCCCGTGTGCGCACGCTGGAGCTGATGGACACTGCCAACCGCACCGGCGGCCTTGTGGTGGGCACCGGCGACCTGTCGGAGCTGGCACTGGGCTGGGCCACCTACAACGGCGACCACATGAGCATGTACGGTGTGAACGCCGGGGTGCCCAAAACGCTGGTGCGCCATCTGGTGCATTACGAAGCCGACATTGCCGCCACCGACACCCTGCGCACCGTGCTGCTGGACATTCTGGACACTCCGGTCTCCCCGGAGCTGCTGCCCGCCAAGGACGGCGAGATCGCGCAAAAGACCGAGGATCTGGTGGGCCCCTATGAGCTGCACGACTTTTACCTCTATCAGGTGCTGCGCTTCGGCTTTGGCCCGGCCAAGATCTTCCGGCTGGCAAAGGCCGCCTTTGCAGGCCGCCCCGAATACCCCGACAACGTGCTGTACAAGTGGCTGCGCAACTTCTACTGGCGGTTCTTCGCCCAGCAGTTCAAGCGCAGCTGCCTGCCGGACGGTCCCAAGGTGGGCAGCGTGACCCTTTCGCCCCGCGGCGACTGGCGCATGCCCAGCGATGCCTGTGCCGCCCTCTGGCTCGCCGAACTGGAACAGCTTTCGATCAAGGACTGACACATGAAACACAAAAAACTGCTGACCAATCTTCTGTTTGCCGCCGTCGTTCTGGCCATTGCCGCCGTTCTGCTGCTGGTGCGCAGTGCACACAGCAGCGGTTCCAAGCTGCGGGCCGAACTGATCTACGGTGACAACAACACCACCATGAACCTTCCGCTGGACAAGAACGATACCTATGACGTAGACACCGGGTACTACACGGTGCACATCGAGGTCAGGGACGGTGCCGCCCGCTTTGTGGACTCCCCCTGCCCGGACCACATCTGTGAGGGCTTCGGCTGGCTGTCCAACGAAGACCAGACCGCCACCTGCCTGCCCGCCCGCGCGGTGCTGACCATCGTGCCGGCTGACTGAGCCTGAACGCTCAAAAGGAGATTTCCCATGAAGGATGATTCCAATCGTTCCCTGCGGCGTGTGAACCGCAAGGGCCGCGGTGCGGCAGACCGCACCGTGGAAGTGGACAGCTCCGCTTTTTTTGCGGAGGACCCGTCCCCCACGCCTCCGCCCCGGAAAAAGCCCAATTCCTCTGCCCCGCGCCGCAGCGGTGCAGAGGCACAGGCTGCCGCCGCTGCACCCTCGAAATTCGGCAAGATCCTGCTGACAGTGCAGGGCATCCTCAGCGTGGCTTCGCTGGTGCAGCTGTGGCGCACCCAGATGCTGCCGGTGTTGTATCTGGTCATTCTGGCGGCGCTGCTGCTCCTGCTCTGGCTGCTGGTCAAGCGCTGTCAGGAGTACAATGTGCCCGGAAAGGTGTCCCGGGTGTTCTCGGTGTTCCTGTGCGCCTGCATGGCGCTGGGCTGTGTCTGGGCCCAGCAGGGTCTGACCGCGCTGGACAACATGACCAACGGTCTGCTCACCGGTGCCGAGGCCAACAAGATCACCAAGGAGCCTTTCGTCATCTACCTCAGCGGCGTGGACACCCGCGGTGAGCTGACCGAAAAGGCCCGCAGCGACGTGAATATTCTGGCCGTTGTCAACCCCCAGACCAAGCAGGTGGCACTAATCAACACGCCCCGCGACTACTATGTGGATCTGGCCGGCACCAACAGCAAGGACAAGCTGACCCACGCCGGCCTTTACGGGGTGGAGACCAGCATGGCCACCCTGGGCAACCTGTACGGCGTCTCGGTGGACCACTATATTCGCATCAACTTTGCTGGGTTTATCAGCGTGGTGGACGCCCTGGGCGGCGTGGATGTGTACTCCGACCAGGCCTTCACCTCAGTGGGCAGCCCCGGCTACTACGACCCCACCACCTTTGCCGAAGGCTGGAACCATCTGGACGGTAAGTCCGCCCTGGCCTTTGCCCGGGAGCGCCACGCCTTTGCCTCCGGCGATATCCAGCGCGGCATCAACCAGATGAAGGTCATCGACGCCATGCTGAACAAGATCAAGTCCCCTGCCCTGCTCATGGGCTTTTCCAAGATCATGGACGCCGCTTCGGACTGTTTCGTCACCGACTTCTCGCAGGATCAGATCAGTGCGCTGGTGCGCATGCAGCTGAGCGATTTTGCCAACTGGGACATCCAGAGTTACACCGTCACCGGCTCCTCCGGCACCAGCACCCAGTGCTATTCCGCCAAGGGTCAGAAGCTCTATGTCATGAAGCCGGATGAAGCCTCCGTCAGCAAGGCCAAAGAGATGATCGCGGTCGTGCTGGGCGGTGAGGGCACTGTGAGCGACACCACCCAGACCCCGGAAAAGACCGACATCTTTACCCCCACCACCGACCCGAACGCCGCTGCTTCCATTCCGGAAGAACCGGCGGAAAGCGTCATCGTGGAGGAGCCCGCCGAGAGCGTGCCGGAAGAGACCCCGGCCGAAACACCTGCTGAGCAACCTGCAGAACAGCCTGCCGACACCCAGCCCCAGGAGCCGGAGACTCCGGCCGACAGCGGCCCCAGTGACGGCAGCGCTGAAGCTCCGTCCATCTCCCTGCCCTCGCAGGAAGAGGTGGAACAGGCTGCATCCTCGCTGTACAACGCAGCGTCCACCATTCTGGATGCCATCTACAATGCAGCGTCCCAGAACGACGCCGCCTGATTTCCCACAACCGCAACGAGGCCCCGGAGGGCAGAACCCCCGGGGCCTCGTTTTTTCGTTGTCAGGATCTTATGCCTTGATCTCGTTCCACACGCTGTGGCCGTCCAGGCTGGAGGCATCCACGCCCAGATACTCGCAGATGGTCTGGGCAATGGTGCCGAAGCAGAGCTTCGTGCCCAGGTCCACACCGGGCTTCACGCCCTTACCGCAGACCAGGTACGGCACATACTCGCGGGTATGGTCGGTGGTCTTGGTGTAGGAGGGGTCGCAGCCGTGGTCTGCGGTGACCATCAGCAGGTCGCCCTCCCGCATCCCGGGGATGAAGTCGGCCAGGA
>ERZ857965.3911-NODE-3911-length-10720-cov-6.689076_pt1 | contig 10720 bp, 14 predicted proteins | sample MGYA00519758_ERZ857965 | MGnify/ENA primary metagenome ERZ857965 (study PRJEB31778, sample SAMEA3449381) | human gut metagenome | biome: human gut; feature: human-associated habitat; material: faeces | place: United Kingdom | collected 2010/2012 ...
CTAAATCTAATAAATCTTGATCTATTTTTTCTAATATCATTTCTACATCTCCTTTAATCTTGCTCTATTATACAATAAATATTTTTTTTGTGTATCTTTATTGATAAAGTTCTTGTAAAGTAAATCTTTGTAAGATTGTATTATTTTATGGTTTTATGATATAATTTTGGTTAGAAATAAGAAATTGATTTGGCAATGAATGGCAAATTTATTTTTGTTATTAGGGGCATAAGCTGAAAGATATGAGGAAGGGAAATTTGTTTATGAAGAAAGCAACAAAATGGGCTATGGGCATCATTGCTTTCGCCATTTTAATACTTGTTGTCATTCGGGGAAACATGAAAATGGTGCAATTGGAAAAAGAGCAAGAACAGGCACATAAGAAACTCGAAGAGGAGCAGAAAGTTAAAGAGCAAAAAGAAGCTGAAAAACTAGCTTCTGAATATATGGTTTCTTACGCTGAAAATCTTCAGGAGGACATGCAAGATGTTGGTCTGTTAGATCTTAAAGTGACTTATGACACCTGTACCCGAGATTATTTTGATGAGTATTGGAACATCTGGGATTATGGTCAAGATGAATATTGTGTATATTATGTATTGGACTACTATAGTGATTCAATTGACAGTATTTACGAACGTGAAACAAAAAATGGCGATTTCCAATCATTTATCAAATTACTGAATGATGAATGCTGCATGAAAGATAATCGTGATGAGGGTGGAGCTTATTATCAGCATAAGGTTACAGAGAACGGAAAAACAGTCCTTGTCTTTATTGGCGATGAAAACAGGCTTAACAATATCACAATAAAAAAAGATAATCTTCATCAATATACATTAAATCGGGACGATGATGATGTACGAGTTTTTGTTAATGAAGAGCTGGTATACAGGAAATCAGAGGATCAAAATAGCAATGCACATACCTCTAGCGGAGGATATCTTCCTAACACTGGAAGCGGATGGAGTTCGGGTGGAAATAGTAATTCCGGCAGTAAAGGAAATTCTTCTTCAAAATGGAACAGGGATCCGTATGATGTAGATGATTATGACGATCCGGATAATTTTGCCGGTGAATGGGAAGATGAATTTGATGGTGGATATGATGATGCTTATGATTATTGGGAAGAGGAGCATGATTAAGGGTTAAGAACGCTGAGTGTGTAAAATATAGTTAAGTTAGTAGTAAACACTCCAAAGTTTCATCGATGCAACTTTGGAGTGTAAAAATGAGACTTTAAACTGCGACTTTGGGATAAAAGATAACTAAATTTTTAGCAAATATAAATGATTGTAAATAGTGATTTGATGGGAAAATAATATGAATAATAAAACTTTAGCTTTTTATAATAAAAATGCAAAAGCTTTTGCGGAAGAAACAGCTTTTGTCGATTTTAAGGAAACGCAGGATAAATTCATCAATATATTACAAGGTAAGCGTGTGCTGGATTTTGGCTGTGGTGCAGGCAGAGATTCAAAATATTTTGTTAAAGCAGGGCTTGATGTTGTAGCTATTGATGGATCAGCAGAACTGTGCCAAATTGCTGAAAGCTACGTAGGAATCCCAGTACAGCAGATGCTTTTTCAAGAATTGAATGAGCAAAACCGATATGATGGGATATGGGCATGTTCATCCATTCTGCATTCGACAAAAGAAGAACTAAAAAGTGTTTTTAAGAAAATGCTGGATGCACTGACTGATAATGGCATCATTTATACTTCTTTTAAATACGGAGAGTTTGAGGGGGAAAGAAATGGAAGATATTTCACAGATTTCACCTATGAAAGTTTCTGCGAATTTATAAGAGATATAAACGGTATAACGATTGAAGAATATTGGCATACCGGTGATGTACGGCCAGGACGGGAGGATCAAAAGTGGCTGAACCTACTATTACAAAAGACAAGTTTATAATAGATCATGTTGATTTTGGATTGAGAGAACAGGTGAATTATCCGAATGGCGGAACATCGAAATTTTATGATAACGGCACGGATATGGTTATTATAGACGAAGACATTTATGATTGTAACAAAGGCGAGGCTGTCTTTTCATATATGCTTATTACTGATAAGCAGAATAATTATATGCACCAATTTAATAGAGTCTTTCGTTTTTTAGGATATTCACAAGAAGAAGTGGATCGTTATCTGCTAAACAAAGAAATATCAGCAACTGTAGATTATACAGTTAGTATTGGAGACCGTGGAGAGCAGGCAGATGTATCTCCACTGGAATTTCGATTCGAGCAAAATTTTTCTAATGTATATGGAATGAATGCACTTAAGTATTTGTCGAGAGAATACGGCATTTGTGATGAAGCTGGGAAAAATTATTTCCTAGATTATCTAATAAGAACCAAAAACAGACAATATGCAATAGAAGAAAATGGTGTTACATACCACCATCCGCAGATTATCGGTGAAGAAAAATATAGGAATCAATTGCATAAACAAAATACCTGTATGTTATGGGGAATAAAATTATTTCGATTTTCCAGTGAAGATTGTTCATTTGATAACCGAATAGAGGATGATATCAAACAGTTTCTAGGAAAAGATGCATCCAATTTTGTTGATGATGGGCTCAAAATAGACAGAGCTGTTGAATTATATGAACATCAGACTATTAGTCTGCAAGAAATCCAAAAACGTAGGAGTGCTGGGGTGAAAGCATTTTTGATCGTGTTGCCTACAGCGTCTGGCAAATCAAAAATCGTGGAAGAAGATTTGCGCATTTTTGCGAATGACAAACCGGACTTTCATGCATTAATCTTAGTCCCGGGAATCAATATTCTGCTGGACTGGAGAGAAAGAGTAAAAAAGTCTCTGCCGGAACTGGTAGATCATATTGAGATACGAACTTATGCATATATGGCAAGACACTATACGGAAATGCCGTCAGATTATTATAATTATCTTGTAGTGGATGAGTATGAGATAATAGGTCTAAGTCAAGAAGCCGCGTGAGCGAAAGGCTTTTCAGACTTAGTCCTATTTTTTTGACCAATTACTGGTGGTTGAGATTAAGGACGACGCCGATCTTAATTGAATAACCTACACAAATAAAGACAGAGGGAGTACCAGGCTTCCAGGACAACTGTTTTTATTGTTGCGTGCAAATGGATGGGACTTTACATCTTCGGATGTGGGTCCCTTTTTTCGTGGTTTGTTCTGGAACTACACATCAAATCATATCGGAGGTAATGCTTATGGCAGTCAGAAAAGAATACAGAGATCTTACAGTAGGTGATATTTACAGAAATGGTAAGAGCATTCCAATGCTCAGAGTCAGCGGTTTATGGTTGGAGGAACTTGGTTTCAAGACCGGTGACTTTGTCAGAATCAAATGTGAGGATGGTCAGCTGATTATCAGCCGGAATGAAGAAAAGGTTCAGGAGAAAGCAGAAGAAAAAGCCTTTATGGAAGAAGAGATGAAGAAACTGCAGAAGAGATATCATAAGGAAAAGGAACAGATTCATGCCAGATTTGTGGCAGAGGGAAAGGTTGGGTACGGTGCATGAAGAAGGACATTTTGGCGAAGGAGGCAATCATGGGAAAGATTTATATGACAGCCTGTATGAAGGGTGGGTGTGCCAAGACAGTTACTACATACAATTTGGCTTATTCCTTACAGAAACTTCCTTACAGAAACTTGGCAAGAAGATATTGGCGGTTGATTTTGACAGTCAGGCAAATCTGACAACGTGCTTTGGTGTGGAGCAGTTCCGGTGACAATCGATCATCTGATGATGGCACAGATTGAGGATGAAGAACTTCCTGCAACAGAGGAATATATCATGAACAGAAACGGAGTTGATTTCATCCCGTTATCAATGGTTCTGTCGGCAGTAGATGCAAAGCTTCGTCTTGAAATTGGAGCAGAGAAGATGCTCTCAAGAATACTGGAACCGCTCAGGGAAAGATATGATGCGATTATCATTGATACCGCACCGACACTTGGAGTACTTAATATCAATGCTCTGGCTGCAGCTGATGAAGTGATTATCACAGTAAATCCTCAGTTATTGGTAATGATGGGATTGCAGGACTTTCTTAAAACAGTGAAGAAGATTAAGAGCCGTATCAATGACAAGCTGGATGTGGCAGGCATTTTGCTTACCATGTGCGATGCTAGAACCAATCTCTGCAAGGTTATTACAGAGCAGGTGACAGATACATTTGAAGGGCAGATTAGAATCTTTGACAGTAAGATTCCGAATACAGTAAAGGTTGGAGAGTCTGTTTACTATAGTGAGCCTCTTCTGGAATATGCTCCGGAGTGTAAGGCATGTGAGGCATATGAAAATTTGGCAAAGGAGTTGATTGCTTATGAAGGCTAATGCAGGTAAGAGAAAAATATTTGATGCCGTGGATCTGCTGACTGAGGATACTTCGGCGCAGTCCACTGAGGTTAAGGTAGAGAATGGTGTGGCGATGATTGCGATTGATTCCATAAAGGCATTTCATAATCATCCATTCCATCTGTACGAGGGAGAACGTCTTGATGATATGGTGGAGAGTATTCGTGAGCATGGCGTTCTGAATCCGGTCATTGTGCTTAAGTCATCTGATGGATGTGATATTTTGTGAGCGTAAGGAGTGGATAGGAATTGAAGAAAGGAGTTCAGCATGAGAAGAAAAAAAGATAAAAGCAATGGCATTACTGCTTTGTATGAAAGACTGTCTCGTGATGATGATAATGCTGGAGAGAGTAACAGTATAGTTCATCAAAAGCAAATGCTTGAAGATTATGCTATGAAACATGGTTTTACGAATCTTGTTCATTTTACCGATGATGGTTGGAGTGGAGCGACCTTTGACAGACCTTCATGGAACAGACTTGTTGAAGGTGTTAAAAACGGAGAAATCACTGCCTGTATCTGCAAAGATATGTCCAGAATCGGCAGAGATCATCTGCAAGTAGGTTTTTTCACTGACATTCTGTTTAGAGAAAAGGAAGTTCGATTTATAGCAATCAATAATGGTATTGACAGTGACCGTCAAGAAACCAGTGAGTTTGCCCCTTTTCTGAATATCATGAATGAGTGGTTTGTCAGGGACACAAGTAAGAAAATTAAAGCTGTACTGAAATCCAGAGGTTCTTCCGGCAACGCTCATACAAGTAATATCCCACCATACGGCTATTTGAAAGACCCCGAAAACCCCGACCATTGGATTATTGATGAAGAAGCTGCTGAAGTAGTCCGCAGAATTTATCGCATGACTATTGAGGGAAAAGGACCTTATCAGATAGCAAGAGAACTTTCAGAAGAAAAAATAGAAAGACCATCTTATTATCTTGGCAAAAAGGGACTTGGAAATCATGCAAGCAACTATGACAAAGAAAATCCGTATATGTGGCGAGGAAATCAGGTTACTACTCTGATTGCCCGACCAGAGTATATCGGAAAGACTGTCAACTTCAGGACATTCAAAAATTCCTATAAGGACAAAAAGACGAAAAGGGCAGATAAGGAAGATTGGGTGGTTTTTGATGATACACAAGAGCCTATTGTCGATGAAGAAACATGGCTGCTTGCTCAAAAGTTAAGACAGAATGTAAGAAAAGCAGATCCTATGGGCGAGCCTAATGTTCTGACCGGAAAGATTTACTGTGCTGATTGTGGTGCGCCGATGTATAATCACAGGCAGCGGAAAGGGCGAGAAAGAATATACTATACTGCCAAAGGCGAAAAAAGGACAAGTTATTCCAATCCGGCAGATTGTTATGAATGTTCCACATATAATCTGGGTTGTCAGAGATATGACCGGCATTGTACTTGCCACCATATTTCAACAAAAGCACTTAAAAGCATCATTCTGAAAACCATACAGGAGACTTGCCATTATGTTTCTTTGAATGAGCGGGAGTTTGTTTATTCTCTGCAAGAAGAATCGGCGATGAAAGATATTGCTGTTTCTGAAACTGTAAAAAACCGCATTGAAAGAAATCAGAAGCGAGTTCACGAACTGGATATGCTTATCAGGAAAATCTATGAAGATAATGTGATTGGAAGATTGCCGGACAGGCTTTTTCAGAGTATGCTTACTGATTATGAAAATGAGCAGAACGAGCTGAACAAGATTATTGAGACTGACACCGCTGATATGCAACGGATTATAGGCGGTCAAAATAATGTGGAGCGTTTTCTAAAGCTGGTTAAAAAGTATGAGAACATTACAGAACTTACTCCTGCCATGATAAATGAATTTATCGACAAAATTCTGGTTCACGAGCCACAAGGAAAAGGTGCAGACCGCACCACAGAGGTGGAGATATATCTTAACTATGTCGGGCAATTTCAAGTACCTGTGGAGCAGCATGAACCAACAGAGGAAGAAAGGATTGCTGCTGAAAAAGAGGCGGAACGACTTCGCAGAAAACGAGAATCCAATCGTAAGTATATGAAAAAGATTCGTGAGAAATCAAAAGAATTTGCGGAGCATGAGCGTATAGCAGAAGAAAAAAGTTCTGATAGCAATGTGTGTGTTGAACAGAACGCCACAAGCAAATCAAATCGGCAAAAAGTGAAAGGAGAAAAAATAGCATGACAGAATTGAAATCACGAATCCATGACAAAAGCAACGGTCTGGACTATGTTCTTGTGGGCGATTACTATGTGCCGGACTTGAAGCTACCGGAGGAACACCGCCCTATCGGTATGTGGGGCAGACTGCACAGGACATATTTGGAGCAGTACCGCCCTACAAGGTTCTCTGCCCTCTGTTTATCCGGCGAACTGCATACTTACCTTGCTGACCTGGACGAACAGGCAACGGAAAGGTGCAGCCTTATCATTGAGCAGATGAAACAAGCCGAGGGCGTGACCGAAACCATGAAAGCAGACAATCAGATGTTGTGGGTACAGTCCATGAACTCTATCCGTAACCGAGCCGAAGAAATCATCAGACAGGAAATGATTTACTGCTGATTTTATCAAGTCCAAAACCAACAAATTTGTATCGTAAACGAAGCGACAGGTATTTCCTTATGAAGTGTCTGTCGCTTTTCATTTATCAAACTTTAAGGAGGAAAACACAATGAAGATGAACCGGAATGAAATGGAAGCCCTTTATGCCTTTGGCTGTCCGAACCTGAAAGCAACTGTCGAGCGTTTGCGTATGGTAGCTGCCCTTGCACCCGATCCAGTGGCGAAGAAGCTGTTTTATATGCTTTCCGTCAAGCTGAGTGCTGAGGGTGTTGAAAGGTGGTATCGCTGCTTTTACTGCAAGCTGCGTGTGTTGAAAAACCATAGGGAGGGCTGCTATGACGAGACTGACGAAGATTGAGAAAGAAACAATCGTTCTCTTTAATGAGGGCGAGGACAAGGCAAATATCTACACCCACAACGCCGGATTGAAAAAGAGGTTGGCTGCTTTTGCTAAGAAGTACCCTGACCTTTGCCGACTGGAAAAATCCAATGTTCAAGGCGGTGTTTCTTATGAGCTGGCAAAGTCCCGTCTGTCTATCCGTTTCCTGCCGCCTTACAGTGAGGAACGCAGACAGAAAGCCAGCGAATATGCGAAAAAGCATGGGCTGAACAGCCAGCAGGGATAATGTGATAATCAGGGCTGATATGCGGTTAAAATGTCAGGTGCAGACCTGATGTTTTGACCGTTGCCTATCGTCTGCAAGGAAAGTATCGGGGACTATGGATTTTGCAGAAATGTGCGTTACAAGGCTTGAACAGGAACTCTGCACACAAAATTTTTTCTTCCATTCTTTAAGTTGATGAAGTATAATAAAATATGAAAAATTGAGGTTTTTAATGCTCGATTTCAAACAATCATTTTTATATATCTGGGACTATGGAGGGCAAAATGAATGATTTTTTACGAATGTGTTTTAATATAATTACACAAATAGGTCCCTATTTAGTTGTACTTCTTCTTTTGAAATATCTTGTAAATCTTCAACAAAAGAGAGCTAAAGAACGAGAGGAAGAACAGAAAAAGGGAATAATTAGAACGCATTATACAATAAAAACAGAGAAATTCCTTGTCGTGGCATTTATCGTAGGTACAATATTTTTTGCTTGTTGTACGGCTATGAGTCTTAGGGAAAAAGAAGATATGTTTGTCATTTGTATATTTGGAATATTTTTTTTAGTAGGCATAAGCGGAATAGTCAATATGGTAATGTGGAAACTGGAAGTGAACGGAGATGAAATCACATGGCGGTCAACTTTTGGAAAAAAGAGAACTTTTCGTTTTGGGGATATTACCTACTGCGAGAGAAAAAAAGGTTCTGTGCGTGTATATGTAAATGGGGAAAAGCTATTTACCATTGATAGTAATATCGATAAAGAAGAATTTATGGAAGATATAGAGAGAAGAAGAATCCCTGTAAAATCTTACTGGGCAAATCAGCATAAGAAAAATCGTAAATGACATAGATTTTATAACAGTACGATGTTAGACAACTGAATATGACCGTCAAGGTCAGATGAAGAAACCGATGTATTGAGCGTAAAGCGATCATGCGTCGGTTTTTCTTATTTCATGAGCTGACAGAATTCCGACTGTATATCACCCGTGAGGAAAGTATCGGTGACTATGGATTTTGCATAAATGCGCGTTACAAGGCTTGAACAGGAACTCTGCACACAAATTTTTTCTTTCATTCGTTAAGTTGATGAAGTATAATGAAAAATAAGATAAAGTTAATTCTTGGAGGTGTTATTCATGTTTGGTTTTAAGAAAAATGAAAAGCCAACGCTCATTATTGAAGCAAAAGATCTAATGGAAATTATCAAGTCTGATTATGATAATGATATGGCTTTTACTCTTATTGAGTTTTCCTATAATGAGAAAAAATATGTGATGGGTTCCTGTGTTTTACCTGCTAACGCAGAGGAATGTAAAGAAAATATATCTTTTATATTTCAAGACAGAGTTTTTGAAAGTTTTGAGGAATTTCAAACTGCTATTATTATAGATAATAAAAACATCTTACAATTAGAAAAACCCCTTGAAATTTTAAGAGCAGGAATTATTGATAATGAGCCTATGCTGAAAACGCCATGGGGAGATAAAAGATTAGCTGATAAAGCTGTTAATAAATAGCGTGTCGCTTTGAAAGGAGTACAAATTTATGGCATTATTGATGTTTAGAACTTTTGGAGTGATTATAGTATCATTTATAGTCTTAATTATGTATGTTTTGCATAGAAAGAAAAATGGGAAGTTTATAAAACGAAAGGCTGTCAATGAAGAAGAAAAAATAAAATATCAAAAATGGGAAAAAATAATCAATGTGATGGCAGTTGTTGGGTTATTGATTCTCGGTATATTTATAACTGTTCCTTGTTGCTTGGATATACCTTATTTACTATCTAACAATTTAGTTGAAGTTACCGGAGAAGTTACACAAGGTGCAATGTCAGGAGAAAACTCTAATAGTGAAAGAAGAATACATATTAGAGATGAGAAAACTGGAGAAGAACATTCATTAAAATATTGGGGAACAGGTAGCGATTTAGGAGATAAGATAACTGTAAGGTATTTACCACACACAGAATATGGGTATGTAGTTGAATAGAATAAAAATAAATATCCTATTTTGTTTTGGGAAATTTGTAGATTACCTGTAATCTGCCACAACTGAATATGACCGTCAAGGTCAGATAAAGAAACCGATGTATTGAGCGTAAAGCGATCATGCGTCGGTTTTTCTTATTTCATGAGCTGACAGAATTCCGACTGTATATCGCCTGTGAGGAAAGTATCGGAGACTATGGATTTTGCGGAAATGTGCGTTATAGGTAAGTAAAAAACTACTTGATAGAGCGTGAATTGAATTGTTCATATCGGTATGATATAATTTACTGAAATGAAGCAAGAAGGTGGACTTTTGTATGAAAAAATTTTTGAAAATATTGCTAATCATTGTAGGAATAGTTTTTTTGATTTTTGCAGCGCTGATATGTATTGGACTGTTTGTTGATTATGATGACCATATTGAAAATGGTCGCTATACTTATGTTCCGGAAGATGACAATAAAGACAATGCATATGTCGAATTCAATTTGAGTGATTACGATAAAAAGGATTCTGAACTCATATATTATAGTTCTGTCGAAGAAGCTATTTTGAATTCTCCTTTGAATGCTGAAAATGAAGAATTTTCTGTTCCAGAAGATTTTCTTAATCATGTTGATGAAATATTGCATATATGGAATGGCAAACAGTATGATACGATTTTCTATCGAGCAGGAAGTGATAACAATCCCGTTCAAGGTTTTGTGATGGCACGCTGCAAAAAACAGGTGGATGAAGCAAGTGTACAATATGCGTTTATGAATGCTACACCGGTTACAACTAAAGCGGATAGCATTCTTATATCTGATATTACAGAACTAATTCATTCATCTTTAAAATTAAGTGATTTTCAACAGGACTTGAATCCAAATTATCCAGATACCAGATTTGTTTTTGGCTATGCACATGATAAGGAAATTTACTCATTAGAAGTAGAAGGTCAAAAGCCAGATGGTGTTATTGAAATCAATGTATATGACAGAACGATGTATCTATGGTATTATGATGATTTAAAGAGCGACAAGAGAGGAAACAATCTAAGTTATTCAGTAGATGTGCCAGAGTAATTTTTCAAATTGGCTAATCTGCCACAACTGAATATGACCGTCAAGGTCAGATGAAGAAACCGATGTATTGAGCGTAAAGCGATCATGCGTCGGTTTTTCTTATTTCAT
>ERZ857965.3915-NODE-3915-length-10715-cov-4.311257_pt1 | contig 10715 bp, 9 predicted proteins | sample MGYA00519758_ERZ857965 | MGnify/ENA primary metagenome ERZ857965 (study PRJEB31778, sample SAMEA3449381) | human gut metagenome | biome: human gut; feature: human-associated habitat; material: faeces | place: United Kingdom | collected 2010/2012 ...
TTATGTGGAAGGTCAAGCACAATGACCTGTTCCATCTGATGATCCCCTGCGGCATTTCGAGCACGATCTTCGGCCTGGTCTACGGTTCTCTCTTTGGCTACGAGGAGGCCCTTGACCCGCTCTACCATGCGCTTGGCATGGCAGGCAAGCCCGTTTCCGTTATGGATTCCATCACCGGCATCCTGATGGTGGCTGTCTACATCGGCATTGTGCTGGTGCTGGCCGCCATGGCACTGAATATGTACACCCACGCCCGCCACAGGGAGTGGGGCGAGTTCATCTTCTCGCCCAACGGCCTTGTCGGCATGGTGACCTACCTGTGCGGCGTTGATCTGGCGTCCGCTTATATGGGTGCTGTCACGTTTATGCCGCAGGTGCTGGCGGTGGTCGGCATGGTCGTCGGTCTGGTGGTGCTGCTCTTTGCGGAGCTGCTGGCCCCGATGGTCGAGGGCAAGCCCTGGAAGCCTGCGGGCGGTATGGGCAACTACCTGATGCAGAGCGTATTTGAGCTGCTGGAAACGGTGCTGAGCTACCTGTCCAACACGATCTCGTTTTTGCGTGTCGGTGCGTTCGTCATCGTCCACGCCAGCATGATGATGGTCGTCTTTACACTGGCCGGTACGCCGAACAACATTGTTGTGGTCATCCTGGGCAACCTCGTGGTCATCTGCCTCGAGGCGCTGCTCTCCGCCATTCAGGGCATCCGTCTGGAGTTCTACGAGATGTTCAGCCGCTGCTACAAGGGTGGCGGCCGCAAGTTCGTAGCCTTTGATTTGAAGAAAGCAAAAGCGTAAGATGCGCCGTAGGGGCCGGACATATCCGGCCCGCAACCATCCCACAATCGGACGATAGAATCGAAGCCGCGGGCCGGGCATGCCCGGCCCCCACAAAAGCGCCTTGACAGAGGGGCGCGGAATAAAACAAAAAATTACGGAGGGTTCCATTATGAAAACCAAGTTCAGCAAACTGTTCGTTACCATCCTGATCGTGGCCGCTGTGACCTGCTGCGGCGCACTGGGCGTCTTTGCCGCGGATGATGCCAATGCCGACACCGCCGCTGCCACCACCGCTTCCGAGACCGTCAACACCGACAATGACCACAACAGCTCTTTGAGCATCGGTCTGGTCGCTGCCGCTCTGGCTACGGGTCTTGCCGGTATCGGCGGCGGCATGGCCGTCGCTTCCGCTGCGCCTGCCGCTATCGCAGCCAACAGCGAGAATGAAAAGACCTTCGGCAAGAGCCTGATCTTCGTCGCCCTGGGCGAGTCCATCGCTCTGTACGGCCTGGTCATCTCCATCATGATCCTGTCCAAGCTGGTGTAACGCCATGCGGTTCTTTCTCATCAGCGACAACTCCGACGCCATGAACGGTCTGCGCCTTGCGGGTATTGAGGGCACCGTCGCCCGCAGCGAGGCCGACCTGCGCAACGCGCTGGAAATGGCAGCCCAACAGCCCGACATCGCCGTGCTGCTCGTGACCGAGAAAATCGCCGAGACCTACACGGCCACGCTGGACAGCGCCCGCGCTGCCGGTGGGCCGCTGCTCATCACGGTGCCCTCCACCGGCGGCGGTGCTGCCGGTAAGGACCGCCTGACCCGCTATATCCGCGAGGCCATCGGCGTCAAGATTTAAGAGGTGTGACCATGAACGAATTAGATACCCGCGCCGAGCGATTCCTCGAGTCCATCCGCGCCGAGGGCGAGGCTGCCTGCGCCGCCATCCGTGAGGAGACGGAGCGCGCGATCAACAGCCAGCTGGACGAGACGCGCAGGACCGAGAACACCCGCGTGGAGCGCACCCTGCGCTTTGAGACCGAGCGCGCCAAGACCCGCGCCAACCGCGATTTGAGCGCGGCCCGCATGGCCGCCCGCGCCACGCTGGCTGCCCAGCGCCAGAAAATCGCCGACGAGACCTTCTCGAAGGCCCGTGAGCAGCTGGCTGCCTTTGTGGCCGGCAAGGACTACGCCGCCTGGCTGCAGAAAGAGGCCGCTTCTCTGGCGGAGACCTTAGGCGAGAACGCCAAGATCACGGCCCGCGCCGCCGACCTTCCGCTGCTGAAAAACGTCGAACTGCCCGCAGGCACCGTTCTGGAGGCCGACGACAGCATCACGCTGGGCGGCCTGAAGGGCGCAAACCCCGCGAAGGGCGTGGCTGCCGACGATACGCTGGAGGCCCGTCTGGAGGCCCAGCATGACTGGTTCCTGGAAAACGCCGGTCTGGAAATTAACATTTGAGGGGCAAAGCTATGGAAAATACAATTTACAGCATCAACGGCCCCGTTGTCACCATCAAGGGCAAGACTGATCTGGAAATGATGGAGATGGTCTATGTCGGCAAGGCACGCCTTGTCGGCGAGGTCATCCGCATGAACGACAAGGAAACCACCATCCAGGTCTATGAGGAGACCGGCGGCCTGAAGGCAGGCGAGCCTGTCGAGAGCACGGGCGGCCCGCTGTCCGTGACCCTCGGCCCCGGCATCCTGCGCAACATCTATGACGGCATCCAGCGTCCGCTGCCCGCCATCGAGCAGCACATGGGCAGCTTCATCGAGCGCGGTGCGCATGAGCCGTCTCTGGACGAGGCCGCCAAGTGGGACGTGACCGTGACCGTCAAGACAGGGGACACCCTGACCGCGGGCCAGATCTACGCCACCTGCCCCGAGACCCCGGCCATCGAGCACCGCTGCATGGTGCCGCCGACGGTCTCCGGTACCGTCACCTGGGTGGCCGACAACGGCAGCTACACCGTCAACGAGCCTATCGTCAAGCTGACCGATGCCAAGGGTAAGGAGCACACGCTGACCCTGTGCCAGAAGTGGCCTATCCGTACCCCGCGCCCGGCGGCCGAGCGTATGACCTCGCCCCGCCCGCTGATCACCGGTCAGCGTGTTATTGATACCATGTTCCCGCTGGCCAAGGGCGGCGCTGCGGCCATCCCCGGCGGCTTCGGTACCGGCAAGACGATGACCCAGCACCAGATCGCAAAATGGTGCGACGCCGACATCATCATCTACGTCGGCTGCGGCGAACGCGGCAACGAGATGACGCAGGCTTTGCAGGAGTTCAGCGAGCTGGTCGACCCCCGCACGGGCAAGAGCCTGATGGACCGTACCGTCCTGATCGCGAACACCTCCAACATGCCTGTCGCCGCCCGTGAGGCTTCTATCTACACCGGCATCACGCTGGCCGAGTATTACCGCGACATGGGCTACCACGCCGCCATGATGGCCGACTCCACCTCCCGCTGGGCCGAGGCTCTGCGTGAGATCAGCGGCCGTCTGGAGGAGATGCCCGCCGATGAAGGCTACCCCGCCTACCTGCCCAGCCGTCTGGCAGAGTTCTACGAGCGTGCCGGTTATGTCAAGACGCTGAACGGTGCCGAAGGTTCCGTCTCCGTCATCGGTGCTGTCAGCCCCCAGGGCAACGATTTCTCCGAGCCTGTCACCCAGAACACCAAGCGTTTCACCCGCTGCTTCTGGGCACTGGATAAGTCCCTGGCTTACGCCCGCCACTATCCGGCCATCAACTGGAACGATTCTTACAGTGAATACCTGGGCGACCTGGGCAGCTGGTACTACGATAACGTCGGCCATGACTTTATGTCCTGCCGTGAGCGCGTCGCCAACCTGCTGCTGCAGGAAAATAACCTGATGCAGATTGTCAAGCTGATCGGCTCGGACGTGCTGCCCGACGACCAGAAATTGACCATCGAGATCGCCCGTGTTATCCGTGTCGGCTTCCTGCAGCAGAACGCTTTCCACGCCGTGGATACCTACGTGCCGCTGGAAAAGCAGCTGAAGATGATGGAGACCATCCTGTACCTGTACGATAAGTGTGCAGCGCTGGTCGCCAAGCAGGTGCCGGTCAGCCGTCTGCTGGCCACCGGCCTGTTTGATGAGCTGGTCAAGATGAAGTACGAGGTGCCCAACGACGACTTCTCGAAGCTGGACGCCATGCAGAAAGACATCGATGCCAAACTGGCCGCTGTGGCCCAGGGCTGATGAGGAGGGAATAACATGATTTTAGAGCATATCGGACTTTCCCAAATCAACGGCAGTCTGGTCGTGCTGGACGGCGTAAAAGGCGTGCAGTATGACGAAATGGCCGAGCTGCATCTGGATGACGGCTCCACCCGCGTGGGCCGTGTGGTTGAGGTCGAAGGCGACCGCTGCATCATCCAGGTGTTCGAGGGCACCCGCGGCTTAAGTCTGGTCAACAACCGCACGGTGCTGACCGGCCATCCCATGATGATGGACCTCAGCCCCGAGCTGCCCGGCCGTGTGCTGGACGGCCTGGGCCGCCCCATCGACGGTCTGGGCGACATTTACCCCACCGCCCGCCGCGATGTCAACGGCGCACCTATCAACCCCGTCAGCCGTGTGTATCCGCGTAACTACATCCACACCGGCATTTCTTCCATCGACTGCCTGGCCACGCTGATCCGCGGCCAGAAGCTGCCGATCTTCTCCGGCTCCGGCATGAAGCACAACGAGCTGGCCGTCCAGATCGTCCGTCAGGCCAGCGTGGCCGACGGGTCGGACTTCGCCATCGTGTTCGCCGCCATGGGCGTCAAGAACGACGTTGCGTCGTACTTCCGCGAGAGCTTCGAGAGCTGCGGCGCGATGGAGCGCGTCGTCATGCTGCTGAACCTCGCCAACGACCCCATCATCGAGCGTATCATCACCCCGCGTGCCGCGTTGACCGTGGCGGAATATCTGGCGTTTGACCTGAACAAGAACGTGCTGGTCATCCTGACCGATATGACAAGCTACTGCGAGGCCTTGCGCGAGTTCTCGTCCTCCAAGGGCGAGATCCCGGGCCGCAAGGGCTTCCCCGGCTACCTGTATTCCGATCTGGCCAGCCTGTACGAGCGCGCCGGTATCATCAAGGGCAGCAAGGGCTCTGTGACCCAGATCCCGATCCTGACCATGCCCGGCGACGACATTACCCACCCCATCCCCGACCTGACGGGCTACATCACCGAGGGGCAGATCGTGCTGGACCGCGGCATGGATGCCACCGGCCTGTATCCGCCTGTGTCCGTGCTGCCCAGCCTGTCCCGTCTGATGAAGGACGGCATCGGCGCCGGTTACACCCGCGAGGATCACGTCACCCTGTCCAACCAGCTGTTTGCCTGCTACGCTAAGGTGCAGGATGCTAAGGCTTTGGCAAGCGTTATCGGCGAGGAAGAACTTTCCGAGTCCGACAAGCAGCTGATGGCCTTTGGCCGCGCGTTTGAGCAGGAGTTCATCGGCCAGGGCAACACCGACCGCACGATGGAGCAGACCCTCGACCTCGGCTGGGAGCTGCTGGCGACCCTGCCCCGCAACGCTCTGGACCGCTGCGACGCCGCGACGCTGGATAAGTATTACGAACCGGCGAAGGCGAGAATCAGTAAAAAATAATCCCAAAGCCTTCTCCCCTTGGGGGAAAAGGCGTCCCCGCAGGGGCAGATGAGGGGAGAGTGCGCCGCGATTGCCTGTGAATGGAGGCGATGGCATACTTGGCCCTCATCAGTCGCCTTCGGTGACAGCTTCCCCCGCAGGGGAAGCCAAAGCAGTATAAAAGGAGTACCCAATGGCACAGCAGGTTTTTCCCACAAAATCAAACCTGATGGCGACAAAGCGCAGTCTGGCGCTGGCGACCCAGGGCTATGACCTGATGGACCGCAAGCGCAACATCCTTGTGCGCGAGATGATGCAACTGATTGACCGCGCCGCAGGCATTCAGGACCGCATCAGCGCGGCCTACGCCGAGGCGTATGAGGCGCTGAAAAAGGCCAACATCATGCTGGGTTCTGTCGGCGGCTATGCTGCCGGTGTGCCGGTGGAGCGCGGCGTGCAGATGTCCACCCGCAGCGTCATGGGCGTTGAGCTGCCCACGCTGCGCCTGAACACCACCTCGCCCATGGGGCTGTACTATGACCTGGAATCCACCAACGGCACGCTGGATGTGGCCTACCTCAAGTTCAATGAGGTCAAGACGCTGACCGTCGAGCTGGCCGAGGTCGAGACCAGCGTCATCCGTCTGGCCGAGGCCATCCAAAAGACCCAGAAGCGCGCCAACGCCCTGGGCAACGTGCAGATCCCCCAGATGCAAAAGACCATCAAGTCCATCGACGAGGTGCTGGGCGAGCGCGAACGCGAAGAATTCAGCCGCCTGAAAGTCATCAAGGCCCAAAAAGAAAAACAGGCTGAAGAAGCCTGATTTTCCCTGATTTTGCAGATAAAAAGACCGCCCGATTTTGCGCCGGGCGGTTCTTTTTTTGCTGTTTTTTAAAAACCGCCAAAATCTGGCAAAAACCTCTTTCCAAAGGCATAAAAACTTGCTATAATCAGGAATGTTCGCCCCAATGCGGGGGTGTTGTGTAAGGAAAAATTGAGGAAATCGGAACCATGAAAAATGCAAAAACCCTGACCGAGGGGCCGCTGGCGAAGCAGATCCTCCTCGTCAGCCTGCCGCTGGCCCTGTCCAACCTGCTGCAGGTGCTGTTCAACATGTCAGACGTGGCGGTCGTCGGGCGGTTTGCTGGGTCTACGGCGCTGGGCGCGGTGGGGTCCACCAGTATCTTTGTCACGCTGTTCACCGGCTTTTTGATCGGCCTGAGCAACGGCATCAACGTACTGGTGGCCCGCTTTTACGGCGCCAAGCACCCGGGCGATGTCAAAAAGACCGTCCATTCGGCACTCATCATCAGCTTTATTGCGGGTGTCATTCTGCTGTTTGTCGGCCTGCTGGGGTCGCCTGCGCTGCTGGAACTGCTCAACACCAAGCCGGACCTGCTGCCCGGTGCTATTTTGTACCTGCGCGTGTACTTTTTGGGTATGCCCGCCCTGGCGCTGTATAACTTCGGCAACGCGGTGTTCAGTGCCATCGGTGACACGAAAAAGCCGCTGGTCTACCTGTCCATCGCCGGTGCGCTGAACATCGGCCTCAACTTGTTTTTCGTTATCGTCTGCCAGCTCAACGTCATGGGCGTGGCGCTGGCCAGTGCCATCTCCCAGTACGTGTCTGCCGGGCTGATTCTGCGCGCACTGACCAAAGTGCAGGATTGCTACGCACTGGACCTGCACGCTATCAAGCTGGACCTGGGTATGACCAAGCGCATCCTGCTGCTGGGTGTGCCTGCCGGGTTCCAGAACGCAGTTTTTGCCATCGCCAACCTGTTCATCCAGGCGGGCGTCAACTCCTTTGACTCGCTGATGGTCAAGGGCAACTCGGCCGCTGCCAATGCCGACGCCATGATCTACGACGCTATGGCCGCCTTCTACATGGCCTGTGCCAGCTTCATGAGCCAGAACTACGGCGCGGGCAAGGTCGACCGCGTGAAGAAAAGCTACTTCATCAGCCTGGCCTACGGCTTCGGTGTGGGCCTGGTGCTGGGCGGCGGGTTGCTGCTTTTCGGGCGGCAGTTCCTCGCGCTTTTCACCACCGAGCCGGACGTCATCGATGCCGGCATGAAGCGCATCATGGTCATGGGCCTGGCCTACTGCATCTCTGCCTTTATGGACTGCACCATCGCCGCCTCCCGGGGCCTTGGCAAAACCGTGGTACCGACCATCATCGTTATTATGGGGTCCTGCGTCTTCCGCGTGGCGTGGGTCTACACGATCTTCGCCTGCTTCCACACCATTCCGGCGCTGTATCTGCTCTACCCCTGCTCCTGGGCGTTGACAGGCTTTGCCGAAATTATCTACTTCATCCACTGCTACAAACAATCGATGAAGATTTTCAATCAGCAGCCGGTGACGGCGTAACAACGCATATTGTAAACAAGTCAAACAGGGCTGGCATCGCACAGGCAACGCCAGTCCTGTTTTGGCGAATGTTGTCTTTTTCCCCCGGCGGGAGTATAATCAAGGGGTGTATTTTGTTGCCTTGGGGAGGTCGTCTATGAAAAAAATCTTGCGGTATCTGCGCAGCAGCCTGGGGTACCTGTATGTCTGCTTTAAATGGGTGATCCTGGCTGCACTGGTGGGCTGTGTAGTGGGGCCGTTTGGCGCAATGTTTGGGCTGGCGCTCAACAAAGCGACCGCCCTGCGCACGGCTGACCCGCGGTTGATCTATCTGCTGCCGCTGGGCGGCCTGGTCATCGTGTTCCTGTACCAGCATTTTGACCCTGATGGCGGCGGCTCCACCAACCAAATTTTTGTCGCGGTGCGGGAGCATAAGCCGCTTTCCCTGCGTACCGCCCCGCTCATCTTTGTAACCACCGTCATCACCCATTTGTTCGGCGGTTCCAGCGGCCGTGAGGGCGCTGCCCTGCTGCTGGGGGGTTCACTGTCCGGGCAGATCGGCAGGAGACTGCAGCTGGAGGCCCGGGACTGCCGCCTGATGACCATGTGCGGCATGGCGGGGGCGGTTTCCGCTGTATTTGGTACGCCGCTGGCCGCTACCGTATTTACGCTGGAAGTCGTCGACGTCGGCTCCATGCAGTACGCAGCGCTGCTGCCCTGCCTGATCTCGGCGCTGATCGGCGTGTGGATCAGCAGCGGTATGGGGCTGGCCCCCACCGCCTTTGCGGTGGATGACTATGCCGCCCCTACGCCGGGCAACCTGATCCGTGTATTGCTGCTGGGCCTGCTGCTGGCCGCGTTGAGCATTGCTTTCTGTGAGGTGATCCACGCCGCGCCGAAGCTGTATAAAAAGCTGTTCCCCAACGCCTATCTGCGGGTGGTGGTCGGCGGTGCGCTTATCATCGCGCTGACCACCCTGCTGGGCACCACCGATTACAACGGCGCGGGCGCCAATGTTATTGCAGCCGCCATCGCCGGGCAGGCGGTGCCGTATGCTTTCCTGCTCAAGATGCTGTTCACCAGCATCACACTGGGGGCCGGGTTCAAGGGCGGCGAGATCGTACCCATCTTCTTCACCGGCGCGACCTTTGGCTGCGCGGTGGCCCCGCTGCTGGGGCTGGCCCCCGGCCTGGGCGCGGCGCTGGGCATGGTGGCACTGTTCTGCGGCTGTACCAACAGCCCGCTGGCGTCCAGCTGCCTGGCCATCGAGGTGTTCGGCGGGCAGAACATTGAGCTGTTCGCCCTGGCCTGTGCCGTCTCCTACATGATGTCCAGCTACTTCAGCCTGTATCGCGAGCAGCACTTCCTCCACTCCAAACTGCGTGTGGTGGGCGTGCAGCGCGTCCACGGCAAATGGTCGGAGACCGATTCCGACGCGGAAAACTGATTTTCTGTCATTGTACAGCCAGGAAAAGTGTGATATAATAAATCTTTAAAGGGTAGGACAGGGAGAATAGGCTATAAAGGGGTGAATGGATATGAAGTTTGAAAAACATTGCTGGGCTGAGATCGATCTGGATGCACTGCGCCACAATTTCGCATACATCAGGCAGGCGGTCGGCGGGCCGGTCTGCGCCGTTGTCAAGGCCGATGCCTACGGCCACGGTGACGTAGCCACCGCCAAGGCGGTACAGCAGGCAGGCGTTGCCGGTTTTGCGGTAAGCAGCTTGGGCGAGGGGCATCATCTGCGCCACCATGGCATTACGATACCCATCCTGATCCTGGGTTATGCCGACCCTGCCCACGCTGCAACGCTGGCGGAGGATGATATTGCCACCGCCTGCTTCTCTACGGAGTACGCCCAGGCACTTTCGGCCGCTGCTGTGCAGGCCGGGGTGCGGGTAAAGGTTCATATTAAAATCGACACCGGTATGGGCCGCATCGGCTTTGCGGTACGCTCGGGTTTCGAGGAGACCATCCGTGAGGTCGAGGCGCTATATGCTTTGCCGGGCCTTGCGATCTGCGGCATCTTCCAGCATTTTGCCGTGGCAGACAGCGATGCACCGGATGACCTGGCCTATACGGAGGAGCAGTATGACCTGTTTACCCGCGTGGTGGACCGCCTGCAGGCGGATGGCTATGCCACCGGCACGGTGCACTGCGCCAATTCGGCCGCGCAGCTGCGCCACCCGGAATGGCGGCGGGATATGACCCGCGCAGGCATTATCCTGTATGGGCTGGACCCCAGCGAGGATGCCCACTTCCCGGAGCTGCAACCTGCCCTTTCTCTGCATTGTATCGTCACTTTTGTGAAAGAGCTGCAGCCCGGCCAATGTGTGAGCTACGGCCGGACCTTCACGGCGGACCACCCCATGCGGGTGGCAACGGTTTGTGTCGGCTATGCTGACGGCTATCCCCGCGCCCTGTCCGGTGGGCAGGGCCAGGGCGTTATGAGCATCCATGGCCGTCCCGCCCCCGTGGTGGGCCGTGTCTGCATGGATCAAACGCTGGTGGACGTTACCAACATCCCGGAGGTAAAAATGGGGGATGAAGTGGTGGTATTTGGTCCCGGTGCAGGGGATACCGCCGACACCATCGCGAAAAAGACCAACACCATCAACTATGAGATCGTATGCGGCCTGGCACGCCGCGTGCCCCGCGTATATAAAGAAAACGGCACCGTCTGTAAGATCTGGAACGATTTGGAGGAAACCTGATGGCCCGCAAAAATATCCGAAATTTCTGCATTGTTGCCCACATTGACCACGGCAAATCCACCTTGTCTGACCGCATGCTGGAGTTGACCGACAGCGTCGACAAGCGCACCATGACGGACCAGGTGCTGGACAACATGGAGCTGGAAAAGGAGCGCGGCATCACCATCAAGGCCCGCGCCGTGACCATGCGCTATAAGGCCGACGACGGCGAGACCTACGAGTTCAACCTGATCGACACCCCGGGCCATGTGGACTTCCAGTA
>ERZ857965.3918-NODE-3918-length-10705-cov-4.834085_pt1 | contig 10705 bp, 8 predicted proteins | sample MGYA00519758_ERZ857965 | MGnify/ENA primary metagenome ERZ857965 (study PRJEB31778, sample SAMEA3449381) | human gut metagenome | biome: human gut; feature: human-associated habitat; material: faeces | place: United Kingdom | collected 2010/2012 ...
TCGGGCTCCATGCCGTACATCTCTCCCACCTGCCGAACGGTGATGGCGGACTTGATCTTTTGATATAAACTCAAAATCTCTCCTTTGGTCAAAGGTTTTGGCACGGATCGTTTTGATCCCTGCCACGTTCAAAGTCACCGGGGTCCCCCAAATGGGAACTTCGGTGAAGCCGGTCTCCCTTGCTGCCTCCCGACAGGAAATCTTTTTGGACTCTGTGTCGGCCCCATGCAGGGCGCTCGCTCCCCCGATGGGAGGTCTTGGCGGTCTGGGCAGTTCGGACGGTCATTCGGTTTTCAAGGTCCGGGCATGAAAGATATTTCAGAGGGCTTTCGCGGGAAACCCTTAATATGTTCGCTGCTGGGGAGTTAATATGTTTTCTTTCTGTCTATAGGATAGCACCGCAATGGCCGCTGTGCCGTATATCCATAATGTCGGAAAACAGGTGCAGAAACTGCAAAATTCCACGCTTATGGACAGGAACTGCCGGAAGTGGTATACTGTGCAAAAAACATCGGAGGTGCGACCATGAACATCAAGCTGACACTGGGAGAACGGCTCAAAGACCTGCGTGTGGAGCGGAATCTGAAGCTGGAAACGCTGGCAGAGCAGACGGGTCTGTCCAAATCGGCATTGTCGAAATACGAGAGTGACGATGTGACCGACCTCAGCATTTATGCGGTGACAACGCTGGCTGAGTTCTATGGCGTGACCACGGACTACCTGTTGGGCGTGACGGAAAACAAAAAACGCCCAGATGCAGTCCTTTCGGACTTGCATCTGAGCGATGGCGCAGTGGACGTATTAAGGAATGGGAATTTCAATCATCGGCTGCTGTGTGAACTTTTGGAACATCCCGATTTTTCCCGGTGGATGACCGACCTTGAGATCTGTGTGGACGGTCTGGTCAGTGACCGCATCCGGGATATGAATGCCATGGTGGAAGCCACCCGGCAGGAACTGGAAAAGCGATACCATGCCGATGCAGAGGACCTGACCATGCGGACGCTGAAGGCGGCGCAGATCAACGAGGACGAATATTTCGGGCAGATCCTCTATGATGAGCTGGCGGCGATCCTGAAGCAGATCAAAGCGGCACATGGGACCGATAAGACCACATCGGACGGCGCAGCAATCGAACAAGCAAGGAAGCAGCTTGAAAATGCACAGAAGTTTGAAGGTTCTCCGTTGGAGAAGAAGATGAATGTCCTGATGGGACAGATCGGCCGACTATTCCAAGCTGACGAAAGAAGAACAGATGACCCTGCTGCGGGTGTTCAACAAATCCTCCATGCTGAAGCACCGCACAAAAGCAGGGATGCGGGGTAAGCACAGACGTTGATCATTTGCCTTGCGCCTGATAGAGAAAAACGCTGCTGCGGCAGGACGGGAGAACGTACACCATTGGTTCCTCTGCAAGCCTGCGCTGGGTGGGCAAAGACCGTCAACTGCCACGCCCATCCGCGCATCCTTCTGCCGCAGAACAGGTGCTTGCCGGAGCCTCTCGCAGCCCCTTTTCCGCATCAGCCGGAACCAAGGTGTAACACACTAGACTTTGCAGGCAAAGTCGTGTGCCAAAGGGATGCTGCCTCTCGCCTGTCGGCTCGGTCAGGTGCTTCAAAATGTGCTGCATTTTGAGGTCGCCACTGGCGACCCGCACCCCTTTGGAAACCCAAGAGAAACGCACATCAACTGCGCTGCTCATACTCGGCCAGTGCGCTGATCCGCTTGCCCATGGCCTTGACCAGAGGAACGACAAGCACATTCCCCATGGTGAAATAGCGCAGTCGTTCCGGCATCCCGGCTGTCCAATCATCCAGGATGTCGTTGAGCCGTTCGCATTCGATGGGCGTTAGCGTACGCAGACGTTGCGCCTATGGGACTGAGAAGGTTTTTACGGATGAATATCTTTCGGGTCCACATAGTCCTCAAAGTAATCCAAACCGTGGGCAGGAACGATGCCAAGGATCTGTTCCCGTACACTGCGAGCCGCTTCTGCATCACCATTGATGATGCTTTGGTAGATTGCCTCATGAGAAGCTTCCGTCATTGTATCCACACTTCCCAGTGAAAGCCCGGCCGCTTTACGGCGATGGACACGGGTATAAATCAGGTGCCGGATGTGGGAGGAAATGAGCTGCTGCACCATCATGTAAATATCCATATAAAGCTTGTTGTGGCTCATGCAGATGATCTCATAATGGAACGCAAAGTCGGCCTGGACCACATCATGGAGCTTCTGTTGGTTTTCAATGTCGTCGTTGTAGATCGCTTCCAGGCGGTTGTATTCATCCAGACGATCTTTCAGCTTCTGGCGGTCCTCCTCCGTGGAAGAAATGATGGCAATGTTGGTGCACTCCCCTTCCAGTAGGTTGCGCAGCTGCTCCACATCCCGGCGGCCTTCCTTGTTGTCGTACAGAGGAGCCAGTTCACTGAAAATGGGCTGAACGGAAAAGTGAGCCACAAAGGAGCCTTCGCCCACGCGCGTCTCAATGAGGCCAAGCGTGCTGAGCTTTTGCAAGGCCATCCGCACGCTTAAGCGGTTGACGCCATAATATTCCGCAAGTTCTCCTTCGGACGGAAGCTTGTCCCCCTCTTTCCAGACCTGGTCCAGCAGGCTCTGCTTGATAGAGTCGCTGACCTGATCCACCACGGACAGACGCCGGATCTTTGGGCTGCGGAGTTTCTGTAATGCCATGATTATTCTCCATTTCCGCTTCGCGTTTTATGTCCCAAAGAATCCAAAACCATATTCCTCAGGCGAAATAATTCCCGAAACTAATTGCTGGATTTTGCAGATGCAACTTTTTCCAATTACAATCTAAGTATAAGTTTTTTGGGGATGGACGTCAAGCTAAGAATTTAAAGTGAAACTCGTGAAATGAAAAGTTTTTCATAAACGGAAAATGCTGCACAAGGCAACGCCCTGTGCAGCATTTTCTATTGGTTAGAAGTTATGATCCATGACGGACTTGGTGAATCTGTATTTTATCTTTGCGTTGGGGCGTTGGAGACGGGTTTAGCCTCCAATGACGACCTTGCGGCAGGTTGCCAGGAACTCGTCGGTCATTTCCTGGCCGATACCGGGCAGATCGGGCACGGTGTAGTAACCGTTCTCGGGTTTGTAATAGTACTTGCCGGCCTGGATGAAGATGTTCTTCAGGTTTGCGTTGTGCTCCTCATGGATGGTGAAGTTGGGGATCGCGGCTTCGACCTGCAGAGCAGCGGCGGTAGCGATGGGGCCGCCGCAGACATGGATCTGAACGCCCATATCGTAGACCTGAGCCATATCACAGATCTTCTTGGTTTCGGTGATGCCGCCGGTGTTGCACAGGTCGGGCTGGATCACGGACAGGGTGCGGTCCTCGAAGAACTGCCGGAAGCCCCAACGAGTGTAGCTGCGCTCACCCGTTGCCAGAGGCAGGTCGCATTTCTGCTTGATGTGGCGGAAGTTGCTGGGGTTCTCGGGGCTGGTGGGTTCCTCAAAGTACATGATGTGCAGCGGCTCCAAAGCCTTGCCCAGCTCGGCGGCGGTGTTGGCGTCCAGCAGAGAGTGGATCTCAACGATGATGTCCATATCGGGGCCGCCGGCCTCACGGCAGGCTGCAATGCGCTCTACCGAGCGCTGCAGGTCGTGCTGACGATAGCAGCCGCGAATCTGAGTGCCCTGGCTGCCCCAGATCTTTTCGAGCGGGGTGTCGGGATCGGTGGGAGCAAAGACGGGGTCTACCTTGATGGCATCGTAGCCGTCGCGGAGGGCGTTTTTGGTCACTTCGTAGTAATCTTTCGGGTCGAACAGCAGGCCGAGAGCCTCGCCCTTGTTATCTTTCTGGATCAGGTCGCTCCAGCCGAACTGCAGCTGAGAAGCGTATGCGCGGAGCTTCGGATTGGTCTTGCCGCCCAGCAGCTTGTAGACGGGAACGCCGAGGGCTTTGCCCTTGATATCCCAGCAGGCGGTATCGATGGCAGCCATAGCAGAGGTGATGACAACACCGCCGCCCATGCCCCAGAAAGTGTGGCGATGCAGGTGCTCCCAGATCTTCTCCGTATCAAACGGGTCCATGCCGATGATCAGCTTGGCAAAATCCTGGCACTGACCAAATGCTGCTTCAAAGCTGTTGCCGTATGCCAAACCGGCTTCGCCCCAGCCGTAAATGCCTTCGTCAGTGTTGATCTTCATAGTGATGAACTGGCCCAGATAACACTCAACACTCGTGATTTTCATAATAGATGCTCCTTCCCAAATAATGGATTGTGGTGAGAATGAGGAGAAAGGTTATTCGATTACGACCTTCTTTGCGTTGGCAATGTAGAACTCGCTCATTTCCTGACCGATGCCGGGCAGCTCGGGAACGGTGTAGTAGCCGTCCTTGGGAGCGTAGTAATATTTTCCGCCCTTCACAAAGGCACTGGTCAGATTGGCGTTATGCTCTTCGTGGATGACAAAGTTGGGAATGGTCGCTTCCAGCTGCAGAGCAGCAGCGGTAGCGATGGGGCCGCCGCAGACATGGATCTGGACGCCGATGTCGTAAACCTGCGCCATATCGCAGATCTTCTTGGTCTCAGTGATGCCACCGGTGTTGGCCAGATCAGGCTGGATGACGTTGAGGGTACGATCTTCAAAGAACTGACGGAAGCCCCAGCGGGTGTAGCTGCGCTCGCCCGTTGCCAGCGGCAGGCCGGACTTCTCTTTGATATGCTTGAACATATTGGCGTTGCAGGGCATCGTGGGCTCTTCGTAGTACATGATGCGGTAGGGCTCCAGGGCCTTGCCCAGTTCTGCGGAGGTGTTGGCATCCAGCAGGGAGTGGATCTCAACAATGATGTCCATGTCGGGGCCGCCAGCCTCGCGGGCTGCTGCGATGCGCTCAACAGAACGCTTCAGGTCATGCTCGCGGTAGCAGCCACGGATCTGGGTGCCCTGGGTGGCCATGACATCGCCCATGGGGGCAGGCTCGGTGGGAGCAAAAACCGGGTCGATCTTGACTGCGTCGTAACCCTCGTCAACCGCTTCTTTGACGACACGGTAGTAATCTTTCGGGTCATACAGCAAAGTCAGGCCGTCCTTGGCCTCAATATCCTTTCGCCAGCCGAACTGCAGCTGAGAAGCGTATGCGCGGAGCTTATCGTTGGTCTTTCCGCCCAGCAGCTTGTAAACGGGAACACCGAGAGCCTTACCCTTGATATCCCAGCAGGCGATATCGATCGCAGCCATGGCGGAGGTAATAACGACGCCGCCGCCCATACCCCAGAAAGTGTGGCGATGCAGGTGCTCCCAGATCTCCTCTGTGTTGAACGGATCCATACCGAGGATCAGTTTGCCAAAATCCTGGCACTGGCCAAATGCAGCTTCTGCAGACTTGCCGTAAGCCAGGCCCGCCTCGCCCCAGCCATAAATGCCGGAATCGGTGTTGATCTTCATGGTAACAAAGCCGCCGATCGCGCCAGTGCCCAGATAACATTCGACACTCGTGATTTTCATACGTGGAACCTCCATTCTAATTGTGATTTAAACTTATTCCGTCGGAGCTTTGGCTCCGAATGGTTCTGAATCAAGAGTCTCTTCCATCCCTTATCCGCACCCTCGGCTGTTTGGGAGGGTGCGGATAAGATTTAAGGAAGATGGTATGGTAGGAAAAGTGACAAAGTGTGAAAAGAGAAGAACTCAGGAATTTGCGGCTTCCTGGTAATCCTCAGCCCATACGGACGTGTGGATCTCGATGTTGCCCGTCTTGGAGCGCCAGAAGCCGATGAGGCCGGCGATGACGATGACCACAACGTTGATGACAGCCAGACCGATGTTCATGGAGAGCAGGCTCTTCCACAGAACGACCAGGAACAGCGCCAGAGAAACACAGCAGATGGTGTAGTACAAGCCATCGGGCACATGGTAGCGAGACTGCTTCCAGGCATCGGGATATTTTTTGGGCATCTTGATCTCAGCTGTGAAATTCAGGATGGCGAATGCAGAGGTGATCAGCTGGACCATATTGGTGATGGTGGTGATGGACAGACCAAAGACGATGGGGATGATGCCGACGACATACATGAAGGTCAGGATGTAGGGGCGGGCACCGCTCTTGTTTTTCTTGCCGAAGCTCTTGGGCAGCCAGCCATCATCACAGGACTGACCGATGGTGATGGAGTTGTAGGCAAAGCTGGAGTTCAGGGTGGAAAGCAGAGCCATGATGGGGCCGCCGATGATGAAGAAGTAGAACAGCCAGGTGGGGAAGATGCGCTGAGCAGCGAATACCAGGGTAGTGGAGTTGCCGTACTCTTCCACGCTCATTACGCCAACGCCTGCCATGGCAACGCCAACGTACAGGATGCACAGGGTGGGCACGCAGAGCAGCAGGACAAAGGGGATATCCTTGCGGGCATTCTTGGAGTCACGGCCATAAGCAGTGGTCATGTAGTAGCCCTGGGTGGAGTAGACGAACAGCAGGACTGCACCGAGGAAGCCGCCGCTGATCTGGCCGTTGTTGAAAGTGATGCCCCAGCCATTGATGGCAAAGCTGGGGTCGCTGAAATCGAAGATGGGCAGCTTCATCTTGAAGATGCCGACGATCGCAAAGAGGATGAGGGCTGCGATCAGAAGCCAGGTCATCATTTTTTGTGCTTTTGCCATGATGTCAACGCCCATCAGGTTGACGACGTAGAAGAAGGTCAGCAGCGTAACGCCGACAATGACCCTTGCCCAATGGGAGTTCAGCGCCGGGATGATGTCGCCCAGGTAAGCGGCAGCGGATGCACCGAACAGAGAGAGCGACAGGCACTGGGTAAGATACATGTAAGCGAAAATGCCGGATGTTCGAGGACTGGACAGATCGCACAGCATGGAGTAGTTGCCGCCGCCCAGACGCAGGGTGGAAGAGATGAAAACGAAAGGAAGGATCATGACAAATCCCATCAGGATCGCCACGAAATACGCCAGCCATGCGGAGTAACCAGTCATTTTGATGGCAGGGACGATCAGAGTGATGACGCCTGCACCGATGACCTGACCGATGGCCAGTGCATAGAGTTCGGTTCTACCAAGAGTACCTGGTTTTGGGACGGGTTCTTTTACAACGTGAATCGCCATGGTGACAGCTCCTTTTCTTTTTAGTATGATTGAGCGACCGATTACTCGATCACCTTGTACAGCGTTGCGCGGTCAATGGCTTCCTGCAGGAACTCATTGCCGATGCCGGGCAGATCGGGAACAGTGAAGTAGCCGTTTTCCGGCTGCAGGTTGTACTTGGTCAAGCCCACAGAGGTATCCATGCGGTTGCAGGTATGGTGCTCGTGGATCAGGAAGTTAGGCAGGGTGCACTCAAGATGCAGGGCTGCATTGGTGGTCAGCGGGCTGCCCGCGCAGTGGACCTGGATGCCCACATCGTAAGCATGTGCCATATCGGAGATCTTCTTGACCTCGGTGATGCCGCCGCAGTTGCCGATATCGGGCTGAGCCAGCTGGAGCAGGTTCTTTTTGAAGTACTCTGCATATTGCCAGCGCGAGTACAGACGCTCGCCGTTTGCGATGGGCACGGAGCTGTACTTGGCAATGTATTCCACGGTCTGGGTGGTGGGCGTGTTGGGCTCCTCAAAGGCCATGATGTTATACTTTTCTGCCAGCTTTGCCAGCTGCACAGCTCCCAGTGCATCCGGGTAAGAGTGGTTCTCCATGATGATGTCCACATCGTCGCCGGCGGCTTCACGGGCGGCTTTCATGCGGGATTCTACCATCTTCAGCTGTTTTGGGGTCAGCAGGCCGGTGGTATCCAGGAAGTTGAGGGGCTTGCCTTCTTCATCGCGATCAAAGAAATCGATCTTGATCGCGTCAAAGCCTTCGTCCAGTGCCAGCTTGACATTGTGCGCGTAATCCGCGGGGGTCACAGCCCACAGGTGCTCAGAAACGCCTACCTGGCCCCAGCCAAACTGCAGCTGGCTTGCGTAGGTGCGGAGCTTGTCGCGAACCTTACCGCCCAGCAGCTGGTAGCACGGAACATTGAAGTATTTACCCTTGATGTCCCACAGAGCTACATCGATAGCCGCGATGCCGGAGAAGACGACCGGGCCGCCGTTCTGGCCCCAGAACGTCCGCTTGTACATGGTCTCCCAGATGAACTCAGTGCGAAGCGGATCCATACCGATGATCAGCTCTGCCAGATCGCAGACCATGCCAAACGCGCCGGAACCACCAACGCCGTAGGCCATGCCGGCTTCACCGTCACCACAGATGCCGACGTCCGTATGGATCCGGCATCCGATGGGGCTGTTCTGCTTGCTGTTTGCAGTCGGCAGGCGGAACACCTCGACCTTTGTAATCTTCATAGAATTGCCTCCTTTTTCTATCGTCAAGGACAGCTTAAGCGCAGCTGTCGCTTCTCACCAATGGGAACGACTGATACAGAATATCAGCTCAACTGTTCAGTTGTTCGCTAAGTGAACTATAGCAAAACTCGACAACTTTGTAAAGAGGTTTTGTGCAATTCTACTTTTTGATGGTTTTTGGGGGAGGCCTTTTGTTTAAGATTACCAAACGAGCGTGGTTGGGCGGATTTGTAATGAGGTGACGTTCGCGAGACTTCTCTACGGGTTGGAAATATCGTATTATCGACGTTTCCGGCCTGTTCTGTTTGCCCTGCCAAAAAAATAGCAAAAACACGAAAAGCTCCCCGCCTGATTCATCGCTAAAAATCAGACGAGGAGCTTTTCCAAGATTGAGCGTTCAGGCCGGCGGTGCAAAGTGGTGGGCTTTGCGGGAGAATGGGCACCGGCCTGCACAAAAAAGAGGAGTGACCTCCGACCGCCTACATCATAAATAAGAGAATCAAAAAACACACACCAGCGCGGCGCGGAATCCCCCAAAACCGTTGACATGCGGGGCGCGGAGGTGTAGACTGCTTGTTATAGGGGGTAACAAGTTGCGGCGGCGTTGTCCGCGGCAGACAGCTCCCAAACGATAAGAAAGAAGAAAAAAGGAGAAGCATCATGAAAGTTATCAACACGGAAAAAGCTCCCGGCGCAATCGGCCCCTACTCTCAGGGTTTTGTGGTTGGCAACCTGGTCATTACCTCCGGTCAGATCCCGGTGAACCCCGCTGACGGCTCCGTCGGCGAGGGCATCGCTGCTCAGGCTGAGCAGAGCTGCAAGAACGTTGGCGCCATCCTCGAGGCTGCCGGCAGCAGCTTTGACAAAGTCGTCAAGACCACCTGCTTCCTGGCGGACATGGGCGATTTTGCTGCTTTCAACGAGGTGTACGCAAAGTACTTCACCTCCAAGCCCGCCCGCAGCTGCGTGGCCGTCAAGACCCTGCCCAAGAACGTCCTGTGCGAGATCGAGGCTACCGCTGAGCTGTAAGCGGAGGCTCTCTATCCCTATAAAGAAAAGCAAAAAGCGCTGTTGTGTGTTGCAACAGCGCTTTTTGTTTTACAGCTGATCGTTTTTCAGCTTCTCCAGCACCTCGTCCAGCGAGGCGCACTCCATGGTGTACAGGCTCCGCATCTCGTCGTCGGCGGGGACGAGGTCGGGCACCATGACGGTGATAAAACCGCCCCGGGCACCGGCCCGGACGCCGTTGTAGCTGTCTTCCAGCACCAGGCAGCGGGCGGGTTCCACGCCCAGCTTTTCCGCGGTCAGGAGGAAGATCTCCGGGTCCGGCTTGGAGTGAGCCACATGCTGGCCCGAGACGATCGCCTTGAAGTAATGGGTCATCCCCCACTGGTCCAGATTGTTGCGGATCATGGCCTCCCGGCTGGAGGAAGCCACGGCCATGGGGAGGCGCTGCTCGTCCAGCCAGGCCAGCAGGGCGTCCAGCCCCGGCTTTTTGGGGACAGGGGCGGAGAGGAAGACTTCATCCGCTACCCGGTGCAGACTCTCCACGATGCCATCGGCATCGCAGTCCGGGCCGTAAAAGCTCCGCACCACGTTGCGGGTGGTCTCGCCCGCCGTGCCCCGGGCGGCCTCGGCCAGGCCCTCTTTGTAGGGCAGGCCCAGCGCCTTGAGGGCCGGGTCCCAGAATGTGGCCCACATCCGCTCGGTGTCGAACATGGTGCCGTCCATATCAAAAATCACGCCGTTTATCATAAAAAAAGAGTCCTTTCTTTTGGATGCTCCGCGCTTTATTCTATCATACTTTACCACAACTTACACGCCTCAAAGATGAAAGATTTTTTGATTCCTTGAAAAAATAATTCAGCATACTATAATAGAAAACAACATTCGGCATTTTTGGCGCGGGGCGTGCTGCCCGCGTTGGCTGTGTGAGATCAGAAAAGAGGGAAAATTATCATGTTGGATATCAAGATCACCCGCACCACTTCTCCCAAGGAGAAGCCGCAGGACGAGAGCAAGCTGGGCTTTGGCAAAAAGTTCACCGACCATATGTTCGTGATGGATTATACAGAGGGCGAGGGCTGGCACGATGCCCGCATCGTCCCCTATGGCCCCTTTGAACTGGACCCCGCTACCGTGGTGTTCCACTACGCACAGGAGATCTTTGAGGGCATGAAGGCCTACCGCACCGCGGACGACACCGTGCAGCTGTTCCGCCCCGAGTGCAACGCCAAGCGTTTTCAGGATTCTGCTGACCGTCTGTGCATCCCCAAGATCCCGGTAGAGGACTACATTCAGGCCGTTGAGACTCTGGTGGATGTGGACCGCGACTGGGTCCCCCACAGCGATGGCGCTTCCCTGTACATCCGCCCGTTCATCTTTGCAAACG
>ERZ857965.3929-NODE-3929-length-10669-cov-3.272282_pt1 | contig 10669 bp, 8 predicted proteins | sample MGYA00519758_ERZ857965 | MGnify/ENA primary metagenome ERZ857965 (study PRJEB31778, sample SAMEA3449381) | human gut metagenome | biome: human gut; feature: human-associated habitat; material: faeces | place: United Kingdom | collected 2010/2012 ...
TAAACGTACTTATCAAGGACAAGAAATTATTTGTTTATGTAACTTTACAAACACTGAACAATCAATTCCTGATATTCAAGGAAACATCTTGTTAGATAACTACAACAATTACAACCCAACAACCTTAAAACCTTATCAATTCATTATGATCAAAAAATAATAACAGCCCTTTAGTGATAAACTAGAGGGCTTTTTATTGCCGTTATCGGCAAAAACTATATATTTTAACAACGTATAAATTTATGTTTTTTGCCGATAACTTCTATTATTTACTTCATTTGTTTAAATACAATGTTTTTTTGTTTTCTAATGTATTCATCTGTTTGTTTAGTAATTCGATAATAAGAGTCTAATGCATCTGACCTATATTCTGGACTATCTGGTGTATCTCCAAAATAACTTATATACCATTGATCAACAACTTTTAAAAACCATTTTATATCAGGTAAATGCATTTGTGCAATTACAAAAGTACCAAAATCTTTTTTAACACCTTTATAAATACCTTTTGATACAATTTCTACACCACGTGATTTAAAATACTTATCTATCTTTTGATAACATTCATCTAAATCAATATTATTCTTTTTAGCTTTTTCCTCACTTAAATAGATTTCCATCAACATCTTAATTTCCTCTTTTCAAAAAAATCAATCTAAATAATTTTCTTGATAAATATATTTTTTTAAACTAAATTCATCACCTACTATAGTGACATCAAATTCTTTAACACAATATTTTAACCATTTAAATAATAGCGATATTTCTATAATATGTTGAATAACATATGTCATTGAAATATTATCTATAGAAACATATCCTGAATATTGTCTATGATTAAAACCAATTTCTAAAAGATAACCTTTTATATCACTCCATGCTTTTCCATAATTCTTTGAAGGGTAATATTTTTGAAGTGCTTGATTACTTAAATCAAAATTGAGAGCCTTTTTGCTTTCTAACATAATTTCTAACTTGTTCTTTTACTTGATAATATGTCTTTAAAGCATCTTCTCTATATTCTGGGCTATCTGGTGTATCACCAAAATAGCTTATATACCATTGATCTACTACTTTTAAAAACCACTTTGTTTGAGGTAATTGCCCTTGAGCAATTACAAAAGTATCAAAGTCTTCTTTAACACCTTGATAAACACCGGGTTCTTTTAATTTAACACCTCGTTCAAAAAAGAAACGATTAATCTTTTGATAACATTCATTTAAATCTATATTATTCTTTTTTGCTTTTTCCTCACTTAAATAAATTTCCATCAACATATATATCCACCTCTTATCTTTATCATACATTACTACAATCAATAGTATATCCCTTCACTAATATATACGCCATTTATTTCTATTTTTCTTTTATTATTTTTAATTTTTTATCTAATCGTGATTTATCAAATCACGATTAGATAAATTTCTTTGGACTATTCGTCCATTGTTTTAACAATTTAAACCAATATAATAAACTCAAAGAGATAATTTTATTATGAGGAAAACAAACGTGGGATATTGTGCAGATGGTAATGGAGAAGTCTTTTTAAAAGATAGAATAAATATCAAAGAATTAAAAAATAAATTAGATAATTTAAATAGTAGCATTGATTATAATATTGAAAATAAAATAATTTTAATTGAAGAATATAGTTTTTCTTGGAATGAAGATAGAACATATGCCTTTTTAAATACATTAAAGCCATATGTTGAAAAAGGTTTAATTGAATATAAATCAATTGACGATGATCGTCATTGGCGCTATGTTTATAATCAAAAATTAAATAAATGGGAAGAAGAAATTGCTTGTACAAGTTATGGCTTTGAAGGATATACTGATGATGAATTAATTGAAGAATTAAAAAAGCGAGGTTATATAATTAGAAAATCAAATATAAAAGAATTAATAAATGAAAGTATTGAAAAAAATATGTTATTTGATTAAGCTGTCGAAAGACAGCTTTTAATGTATAATAAAAATAAGTAATATATCTTATATATAACAATTAGTTATTATTACATATATAAGAATAAGAAGGAGATAGCTGGTATGGAAAATGAAAAAATAGAAAGTATAAGAGAAGGTTTTGAAACAGCATATATCAATAAAACTCATACTTCAAATTTAGAGTTTAAACCTAGTTTCATATCAAATAATCCAAAGGAAGGTAAAAAAGTAATTTCTTCAATTGAAGAAGAATTACTTAAGTGTGATGAATTTCAAATTAGTGTAGCATTTATAACAATGACTGGTCTTACACCTTTATTACTAATCCTAAAAGAATTAGAAAAGAGAAAGATCCCGGGAAAAATTCTCACTACTAATTACTTAAATTTCAGTGAACCTAAAGCATTAGCTAAAATCAATGAATTAAGTAATATTACTATAAAAATGTACGATACAGAAAATTCTAGATATGGCTTCCATACAAAAGGCTATATTTTTAAAACAGATGAAATATACAGAATAATTATAGGTAGTTCAAATATAACTGCTTCTGCTCTAACTAGTAATCTAGAATGGAACACAAAAATTATATCTACTGAACAAGGTGAAGTAACAAACGATATTATTAGAGAATTTAATAATCTATGGACATCTGATTATTCATTAGATTTTAATCAATTTTATGAACCATATAAAAAACAATATAAATTAACTAAACAAAATCGTAAAAAAATAGAAAAACTTAGTTCTCTTCCCATTAAAAAAAATGAATTAACACCAAATTCTATGCAAAAAACATTTATAGAAAATCTTCGTAAAATTATTGCGAAGGGCGAAACAAAGGCTTTACTAATATCTGCAACCGGAACAGGAAAAACTTTTGCGTCCGCTTTTGCTATGCATGAATTAGGTTTTAAAAGAATATTATTTGTTGTTCATCGTTCCCAACTAGCAAATCAAGCAATGAAATCATATGAAGAAATATTCGATAGTTCCGTTAAAATGGGAATTGTAGGAAGCGGAAAACACGAATACAATAGCGATTTTGTTTTTGCTATGGTTGAAACTCTACACAGAAATCAACACCTATTTAAATATAAAAAAGATGATTTTGATTGTATTATTTTAGATGAAGCACATCATAGTCCAGCAAATACATATCAAAAAATTATGAACTATTTTACCCCTAAACTATTTTTAGGAATGACTGCTACTCCTGATAAAAGAGATGACCATATTGAAGGGCGAAATGTTTATGAACTTTTCAATCATCAAATTGCACTTGAAATTAGATTGCAAAAAGCAATGGAAGAGGGGCTATTATGTCCTTTCCATTATTTTGGAATCAGTGACATTGCAGTAATAGACGATAAAATATTTAAAAAGAAAAAAATATCAGATAGAGACTTTAACTTACTTACAAGTGAAGAACGTGTTAATCAAATAATTAAAAATGCTCAATATTATGGTTACAGTGGAGAAAGAGTAAAAGGTCTTATCTTCTGTAGTAGAAATAAAGAATGTGAAGCATTATCTGAAATATTTAATAATCGTGGATATCGAACTATTGCACTTAGTAGTAATACTCCTCAAAAAATTAGAGAGTCTGCTTTTGAAAGATTAGCAATGAATGAAGAGGATGCAACTGATGATTTTCAACCATTAGATTATATTTTTTCAGTAGATATTTTAAATGAAGGTGTTGACATTGTTGAAGTAAATCAAATTATTATGTTACGCCCAACTCAGTCTCCAATTGTTTTTATTCAACAACTAGGTCGTGGACTTCGCAAAGCAGAAGGTAAAGAATACGTTGTTATTTTAGACTTTATCGGAAATTATAGTAACAATTTTATGATACCTGTCGCTTTATCAGGGGACAGTTCTTACAATGTCGATACAATTAGAAAATATGTTATTAGTGGGAATAGTACAATTCCTGGAGCATCTACTATTCATTTTGATGAAATTTCAAAAGAAAAAATATTCCATGCAATTGATCACATTACGGATGGTACACTTAAGAAACTTATAAAAGATGGATATTTGACACTTAAAAATAAACTTGGTAAACAACCTATGCTAATAGATTTTTATAATAATAAGGAAATCGATCCACTTGTTATTATCAAAGAATATAAAACTTACTATGCACTTGTAGATGACATAGAAAAAACTGATGCTACATCTAATTTATCAACTCAAGAACAATTAACAATCGAATACTTATCAAAAACAATATTAAGTGGAGTTAGGCCAGAAGAATTAGAAATACTAAGATTATTATTAAATAAACATAAAATTAATTACTCAGAAATTATTAATAACTGTAAAGACCTTTATAATTACAAAACAACATATCAAAAAATAGAATCTGCTTACAATGTATTAAAAGGTAGGTTTGTTAGAAACTCTTCAGAGCAAGAAAAATTTGATGTTATTGACATATTAGAATTAGAGGATGAGGATTATTTAGAAAGAACATTAAGTTATGAAGAAAGATTATCTCATAAAGAATTTTATGATCAAATTGAAGATATTGTATCTGTTGGCTTATCTAAATATAGAGATAACTATACTCAAAAATATAATCAAGAATCTCCTTTCATTCTTTATGAAAAGTATTCTAGAAAAGATGTTTGCTTACTTATGGATGTAGAAAAAGATATATCATCGACTATGTATGGTATGGCTCAAATTAAAGATGATGTCTTTATCTTTGTAACATATCATAAAGTAGAGGCTATTGAAGATGATAAAGAATATTTAGATGGTAAACCAGACTATGCAGATGAATTTATTGATAATTTAATTTTTAGATGGGATTCTCAAATTGGTAATGATCTTAATAGTAAATACATGGATAAAGTTTTGAATACACCTAGAAAACATCTTTTAGTAAAGAAAAGTGATGATGAAAGTAATTTTTTCTATATGGGTAAATTTGATATTATAAATAAGTATCAAACTCAAAAGAAAAATAATAAAGGGCAATTAAAACCTATTTGTAAATTAAAATTCAAATTACACAATGCAGTAAGAGAAGATTTACTTAAATATTTAAAAAGTGATCTTATGACGGAGGAAAACATTAAATGAAAACAATAAAAGTAGTTGCAGCAGTAATAAAATCAATTAATCAAAATAATGAACCCTTTATTTTTGCAACCCAAAGAGGATATGGAGAATTCAAAGGAGGATGGGAGTTTCCGGGTGGAAAAATAGAAGCAGGAGAAACACCTCAAGAAGCTTTAAAACGTGAAATTAAAGAAGAACTTGATACTGAAATATCAGTAAAAGATCTCATTTGTACCGTAGAATATGATTATCCAAAATTTCATCTTTCTATGGATTGCTTTTGGTGTGAGATAATAAATGGCAATTTAATATTAAAAGAGCACGAAGACGCAAAATGGTTAACTAAAGACAATTTGGATTCTGTTGAATGGTTACCAGCTGATATTCTAATTATTAAAAAAATAAAAAGCATAAAACTATAATATATACTTTAGAAAGTAGGAAAAACATGGAAAATGAAAAATATATACTAGAGGAATTAGCAAATAAATTATTTGAGTTTTTTATAATCAACAGAAATGCCATGGCAATTCAAATGCCGGATGGAAATTATGTTACTAAATATACAAATGTAACAGAAAATGATATTTTCTATATGTTAAGTGAGAAAAAAGCAATAGGAAGCTATCAACAATTATATAAAAGTCCATATTTAAAATGGATTTGTTTTGATTTTGATTGTAAAGATAAAGAAAACCCCGATTTAGTTGATCTTTATAATAATTGCACACTCCCATTAATAAATTATTTAAATAATCTTAACATCTATTATATTAATGAATTTTCTGGTAGAAGAGGAATTCATACTTGGATTTTATTTAATAAATTTATTACTAAACAAGAAGGATTTGAAATTTTACAAACAATAAAAAAAAATGTAAATTGGAATTATGATGAAAAAAAATATGGATTAGATGAATTTCCAGCCACTTATAGTTCTAAAGGAAATATCCTAGGTAAACAAGTTAAAGTACCATTATCATTTCATAAAAAAGGAACTAGATCCTTCTTATTTGAAGGAAATTATAAATCATCTTTTGAAAATGAAAATTTCTATATAAATCAATTAAATATTCTTAATAACGTTCAACTTAATGAAATAGATAAAATTAAAGAAAAACTTGGAATTTGTATCAAACAAAACGACTCAATTTTTAAAAAAACATATATATCTGAAGAAATTCAATGTAGCGCCGAAGACGTAATTTCTATTCTTTCAGAGACAAAAGTATATAAAGAAATATTTGATAGAACAATACACGGCGAAATGTTACCAAAGGATTGGCTAGTTATGTTAGGAACATTAGGCAAACTTAACGATGGCTATAAGTTACTAATAGATATTTTTAAATATTGCCCAACTTTTTCAGAGACTGAGACATTTGATAAAATAAACAAATATGGTAACAAGTACTATCCTGCAACCTTTAGCTATTTATATAAATTATATGATTTAGAAATGGAAACAGGAATTATTTCTACAGAAACAGGATTACAATATTTGATAAAAAAACTAAATCTTGATATTGAAATAAAAGAATTTAACCAAAATGAAAAAGAAATACTTTTAGAAAGTAAATATACTCTAAATAAAGAAAAAAAATATCTTTTTACAAATGACGAAGTACCTGTTGTTTCTATATATCATGATCTATGCCACATGACCTCATATGATACAAAAAAAATAGATGATACTCTAAATAGAATAAAAAATGGTGAAAAAATTCACCTTCACCCTAAAGACTATTGTATTTTTAAACGTATTGAAAATGAAAATAAAACAAGAACTATGGTATCTTTGTCCGCTTATGATAGAGTTTTAACTTCGCATATGGCATTAAACTTATTTTATGATATTGAACAAAGTATTAAATCATACAGTTATAATCCAAATTTTATTTCAACAGACGAAATTTTTTTCCATTGGTATCCATCTTGGAGAAATTATCTATCACAAATTCGTAAATATATTGAAGTTGATTTTTATAAAAATCTTAATGTTATCGTTCTAGATATAAAACACTTTTATGATAGCATTGATTTTTTAGGTGCGTATAATTTATTAAACAAAACTTTGTCCAAAGAAAATAATAATTTATTTTTAGAGCTTATATCTTTTAATGAAAAATTAATGAAAGAAATAAAAAATTCAAGAAAAGGAGTTCCTCAAGGTCCTGCATATGCACGAATAATTGCTGAATCATTTTTAGGTACCATAATTCAAAAAATATTAGATAAATTTCCCAATAAAAATTTACTACATGTATATAGATATGTTGATGATATTATAATTTTTCATGATCAAAAAATAGATAGTACCTCGATTTATCAAACTTTTGAAACAATATTTAATACCTATGGTTTAATATTAAATAAAGAAAAAAGCAAAATTTATGGAACAATAGCAAATCTTACAGAAAAACAAAAAGCAGAAATAATGAGATATAATCAATTTCAATACGGTTTAAGAAATTCAGAATACTCTTATTTATTTGAAAATGATTATGTAAATGAAAAAGCAAAACAATTAATTGAAAAGAAAGGAGGATTTAACATTTCAGATTTAAGTTTATATTTCTCAAATTATTTAGATGATCGAGCCAAGGATATCTTTTTTGAATATTTTAGTAAAGAAATATTTACATCAAATTTAGGAAGAGGTAGCGGATATCAATTATTCTATAAATATATTTTAAAAAAACAAAATATATTAAAAAAATGTTTATCTAATCAGTATTTTTCTCAAGTTCCTTTAAACAGTATTAATTTTTCATGCTTATTAGCAGAAATATATTATTCATTTGAAAACAATACTATATCAATAGATAATCAACAAAATATAATAAAAACATTTATTTCGAAAATTAATATACAAAAAATTGAAAGGAGAGAAGACAAGAGTATTATTTGTTCCTTGTCTAGATTAAAATAATGGATTTTCGTTTTACAATAGAAACTTATTTAAAAGAATTATCATTAAACCCAAAAATAGATTTAATTAATAATATATTATCATTTTTATCCGATAATATCAGGACTGAAAATGCAATTGGTAATGAATTATTAATTGCAAAACTATTTTGTCGTTCTATTGAATCTTTAGATCAAAATAGTAAATTAGATATAAAAACACAAAATAATATTATTTCTGCTTTTGATAATATTAAAACAATAGCCAATAATGAAAATGATAATGGTGAACTTATGTGTATATATTTATTAAATTTGGTTAATTCTCAAAGAGGACAAATAGAATTAGAAGAATTTACAAATGAAAAATTCGCTTTATTACTAGATAATTTAGAAAAAATAAGAATTATTTTTAAATTATATAATGAAAATGAAATGGCTTATTTCCCAATTGGAGGATTATTATTTAGGTTAATTAACAGCGAGAGTTTATTTGACGAAATACAGAATGTAAAATCAATTCAAGCGCTAATGCTTGCTTTACAAATATTTGATAAAAAACAATATCCAAAGGAACTTAGCGATATTAAACAATTAATCGAAGGTAAAAATTTGAAATTTATAGATTACTTATTTGATAATTGTGAACGAATAGGTGATGATGATTGGAAAGATAATTTTGAAAAAAATGGATTACTAATCTTATATAATAGCTCTAAAAATAAAGTTTTAATTAGGAATAATAAGAGATCATATTTCAAAAATTTACAAGATATTGATAAAATATATGGATCACTTGAATTAAAAGAAGAACACAATAGTGTCAATAATACTATTGCTTACTTTATTGAGTATACTATAAATGATTTTAAGAATATTTGTCTAGAACATGAACTTTCACAAGAAAATAATTTAGAAAGTGTTGAAAAGATTTTAGATATTATTTATTATAAAAAAAATTATAATATTTTTTTCAAACAAGCTCTAATAAAATTGGATCAGGATATTATTCCAATTAACCCTTTTGGAAAAAATGATGAATACATTGTAGTTAATGGAGAATATTCAATACAAAAAGAAGATTTTGCAACTGATCAACTAAAAAAATATTCTTTATTAAATATTTTTGGTGAAGGATTAAATTATATTAATTTAGGGTTTATTATTTTATTAGAAAATATATACTCTATTCCATTTAAAAAATTTGATATAGGTAAATCTGCAACTACTATGAATCAAGTTTTAAGTAACTGGATAAATTGCTGTAATTACAATGACAAATTTGATTCATTTAATAAATTTTTAAAAGAATATGAAAATCAAATAAAATACATATGCAATAAAACAAATTTATTAAATAAAGAATACAATGGTGAGTCTCTGATTCCTATGTTAATCCCATCAGAAATACTAAATAATCTTGAATTTGATAAAAGAATAATTAATAATAGCTTATGTACTTGTAATATAGAATCTGATTTTGATATTGGAGTTATTATAAAAGACAGTACGGGTAAAATTATTGGAAATAATTATGACATTGTAGATATTTCAGGAGAAGAATCAGAACTTTCCGATGGAAAAATATATTCAATTATAGATAATGAGAATCATAAATTATATATCGGTAAAGAAGTTGATTTATATTTTCGACTAAATAATAAACTAGCTGATCTAAATGCTCCATTACCTTTAGATGCCTTTAAAGTTGTAAACGAACAACATATTAGGAAAATTGCTGAACAAATGAATTGTTTTAAAGAAGGCTTCGATTATATTCATCAAAATATTCCGATGGAGTCAATCGCTAGATATAGAATAATACATCATATTATTCTATTACAGTTTACCGCAGAAGATGTTTCTAAATGGTTGATATTATTAAATAAACATGAAATTATTAACTATTCAATTATAAAAGATAAATCCCCTATTACGGATGAAAATGGAACATTGTATGTTCCAAAAGATAGAGGTAGTGCACAAAGTACATTAAAGCGTATAAATGCAAAATACTTTTATAATCCTTTAAAAAGAGAAACTATTGATTTATACGATCAGAAAATTATTCTTAAAAATGGCAAATATTATGTACATGATTCAGAAATAACAAAAATAGTATTCCTTTTTGATTTAATTCAAAATGGAACTTCAACAAAAAATACATTAAACTATTATTTAAAATCTAAAAAAGAAGATGAAAAACACGTTAATTATTTTTATAATAATAAAAATATATATGTTTCTGACATAATCGAAAAAAATAACTGTAGTATAGAAATTTATTCAATTTATGCAAGCGAGTTAGGATTAAATAATATTAAAAAATTTTTCCGTGATTATTATCCAGATCTACAAGTTAACGTCCTAGATTCTATAAAAACAATTTATAGCCAAGTAACTCAAGATGATGTTGATACAATTAACAAATTATATCCTAAAAAACTTAGGGGTGATATTTGTCCAGAATGCTATTTTGTAATTAGAGAGTTTAATCAACCCAAAAAAAATATAATGAATAAAAAGTTACTAAATTTAAAAAAAGTATCTGCACTTTGGGGAATACGAAAAGAATTATAAACTCAGAATATTAAAAAACTAAAAAACCTGCATTTCGTGCAGGTTTTTTCAATATTATATATTATTTAAATAGTTTAGAGAAATAGTTTTTAACAACATGATTTTTAATTTTTGATAATGTTGTGTTGCTTGAATCGAATCTGTCTTTTTTAG
>ERZ857965.3930-NODE-3930-length-10665-cov-3.186711_pt1 | contig 10665 bp, 11 predicted proteins | sample MGYA00519758_ERZ857965 | MGnify/ENA primary metagenome ERZ857965 (study PRJEB31778, sample SAMEA3449381) | human gut metagenome | biome: human gut; feature: human-associated habitat; material: faeces | place: United Kingdom | collected 2010/2012 ...
GGGCTTTTCACGGAAAACGCTGACACTATCGCCATAGGCAAAACAGCACTGCGCCTTATCTGTATCGGCTTTGTTATCTCCGCAGTATCCGTCACCTCATCAGGTGCGCTGGAGGGACTTGGCATGGGCATTCCATCGCTTATGATATCTCTGTGCAGATTTATTGCGATAATACTGCCACTTGCGTTCTTCCTCTGCAAGCTCACGGGACCAACAGGCGTATGGAACGCATTCTGGATAACAGAAGTCGTCACCGCTTTGATATCTTTATTTATCTACAGATTTTCAGTTTCAAGGCAAAAAGATTTAAAATAAACACCGTTGCCATTCCACAATTACCATTTATTTCTGTTTAACAACTTTTAATTTGCAAAAAAGCGTTGACATTTTGCAAAAAAAGTGTTATAATATATCTTGCATGCCGCTGTGGTGGAATAGGCAGACACAAGGGACTTAAAATCCCTCGGGGTAAAACCCGTACCGGTTCAAGTCCGGTTAGCGGCACCAAAAAAGGTACGAATTTTGTATTTGTACCTTTTTTATTTTTTAAGAATAATATCAACGAAGACCCTACAGGTTACTATTTGTACTAAGGAGTTTTAATGGTGAAAAGAATTGCTTATGTCTTTCTTGCAATTGTATTATCTGCAATTCTTTCGTCATGTGATATGAGTGACGATGTAAAGCCGAGAAATCAGGATGATACAAAGTGGATTACGGCTGATCAAAATATATATTTTTCTGTTATGTACGATGGAAACTATAATACTTGTTTAGGTGCTCTGGAAACGACTGAAACAGTTTATAATATTAGTCTTGAATTTGATTATGGCTCTGGACTTATCATTAGTGATTATGATATGCTTAAGGAAAATAATTTTCTTGTTGACGTGAATCAAATCTTATTGAGAGCAGAATGTAATTTTGATAAGGATAAATGTACTGTTGAAGTAACCAAATCATTTATTGACAGTATCAGCGTTGGAGATAAAATAACTTTTTATTTAGTTGATGAGTTGCCTGATTGGGCAGAAGAAATAGATAAAGTTAACAGAAAAGCTTGTAGAGAAAATGGAGAAACATCAACAGCTGTAGACACTGAAAAGTAATACTCCAAACGCAAAGAGGGAAATCAAGCTAAAAATCTCCCGATAGCGATATTGTACCAGTTCAAGTTCGGTCAGCGGCACCAGAAAGAAAAGAAGGTACAAGCATATTGGTTTGTATCTTTTTTCTTTTATGAAAATGAGCTTTACTTGGAAAACACGCCGAGATTTACTTTCAAAACAATTGACACTGTCTCTGCAATGTGGTATAATAATAGAGATCACAACATACGAATAAGGAGCTAAATCATGAAACAAATTATTTTGACAGGTGACCGCCCGACAGGACGGCTGCACGTAGGACACTATGTCGGATCACTGAAAGAAAGAGTAAAACTGCAAAATTCCGGTAAATTTGATGAAATCTACATTATGATTGCGGATGCGCAGGCATTAACAGATAACGCAGAACACCCAGAAAAAGTACGCCAGAATATTACACAGGTTGCCCTGGATTATCTGGCGTGTGGGCTTGATCCGGAAAAGTCTACCATTTTCATTCAGTCTATGGTGCCGGAACTGACAGAGCTGACATTCTATTACATGAACCTGGTGACAGTTTCCCGTGTACAGCGGAACCCTACTGTAAAAGCAGAAATACAGCAGCGTAACTTTGAGGCAAGTATCCCGGTAGGATTTTTCTGTTATCCGATCAGCCAGGCTGCTGACATTACTGCATTTCATGCAACTGCAGTTCCGGTAGGTGAGGATCAGCTTCCGATGCTGGAACAGTGTAAGGAAATTGTTCACAAGTTCAACTCGGTTTATGGCGAAACATTGACTGAACCGGAGATTATTCTGCCCAGCAATCAGGCTTGCCTGCGCCTGCCTGGTATTGACGGCAAGGCAAAAATGAGCAAATCACTGGGGAACTGTATCTATCTTTCCGATGAACCGGAGGACATCAAGAAGAAGATTATGTCCATGTTTACCGATCCGAATCATCTTCGTGTAGATGATCCGGGTAAAGTGGAAGGAAATCCAGTCTTTATTTATCTGGACGCTTTCTGCAAGCCAGAGTATTTTGCAGAATTCTGGCCGGAATACAGCTGCTTGGATGAAGTGAAAGCACATTATCAGCGTGGCGGTCTTGGCGATGTTAAGGTAAAGAAGTTCCTGAACAATGTAATGCAGGAAGAACTGCGCCCGATTCGTGAACGCCGCAAGCAGTGGGAACAGCGTATGCCGGAAGTATATGAGATTTTGAAACAGGGAAGTGCTGTTGCAAGAGCAACTGCTGAAAAGACACTGGAAGGTGTGCGGCACGCAATGCAGATTGATTATTTCTCGGACGGCGGCTTTGGCGAAACAAAATAAATTGGTTGAACGAATAAAAAGTACCAAATAGGGCAGTATGATATTTCATGCTTGGTGTCGTTTTGTGCAAAATTCTCCAGGAGGTCTGGACTTTTTCTGTGATTTGTGATATAATAGAAGTGTGAGAAGTTTCTCACGGAATTTATCAGAAAAGGGAGTCATTCAAATGAGAAAGAATTTTGGCGCACAAACCTGGATGTATCCGATGCCGGTACTCATTGTCGGCACCTACGATGAAAATGGAAAGCCGGACGCTATGAATGCTGCATGGGGCGGTATTTATGAGACAAATCAGATCATGCTTTGTCTGAGCGCAAGCCATAGAACGACCAAAAACATTAAGGAAAAAGGCGCTTTTACAGTAAGTTTTGCAACTGCAAAGACAGTTGTTCCGTCTGACTATGTTGGAATTGTTTCGGCAAACAACACACCGGACAAGATGGAAAAATCCGGACTTCACGCAGAAAAAAGTACTTTGGTAGATGCACCGCTGTTCCAGGAATATCCGATGACACTGGAGTGCAAATTGGTGAAGTTCAATGAAGATGGCATTGTAGTTGGTGAAATCGTTAACGTAAGTGCGGATGAAAGTGTTTTGGGTGAAGACGGCAAAATTGCTGTTGAAAAGCTGGAACCGATTGCATTTGATAGTGTTTCTCATGCTTATCATAAGCTTGGCGAAAAAGTCGGAAATGCTTTTTCTGACGGCAATCAGCTGAAGTAATTTGCCAGGAAACCATCTTATTTATTCATCCTTTATAAAAGAAAAATCACGCAGTCTCTTTCTGAAACTGCGTGATTTCGTTGTATTGTTCACCACATCAAAGAAGTGATATCATCCAGAATGCATCCAGCAGCTTTTACAGCTTTTCCGGCATTTTTGCGAATGTCGTGTTTCTGCTTGGAAGTTGCCTTCGACATCATATAGCATACAGTTCCAACTGTAGCGCCAACAGTGACTCCACGTACAATTGATTTCACGGTCATGGTATAGACTCCTTTCTCACATTCTAATATTGCCATCGGCAAATATAGTATGGGAAGACAAGGTGTGTTTTATCCGTGTATATCTATTCCACATATGGAAAAAAGAGAGGCTTTTATGAAACTTTCGCAATTGAATATCGTTTTGGTGGAACCACAAATTCCGCAAAATACGGGGAATATTTCACGTACCTGTGCAGTAACAGGCGCAAGACTGCACCTTGTCGAGCCGCTGGGATTTACTGTAACAGACAAGCATTTGAAACGAGCTGGCCTGGATTACTGGGATAAGTTAGATTTAACATACTATTCTGACTGGAATGATTTTTGTGAGGAGAATACAGCAGGGGAGTTTTACTTTTTTACAACCAAAGGACGGCATATTCACAGTGACGTGAAATATCCCACCGATAAGCCGGTTTATTTGGTTTTCGGAAGGGAAGATCAGGGATTAAACGAATCCCTCTTGGTTCAGCATCCAGATACTTGCGTTCGGATTCCCATGCGCAATACGCTGCGTAGTTTGAACTTGTCTAATTCCGTTGCGATTGCTGCATATGAAGTACTTCGGCAGTGGGAATATCCGGAGTTGTCCACAGAGGGAAATTTGACAAAGTATACCTGGGAATAATAACAGCAAAAAGGTCAGCGTTTATTACAACTGCTGACCTTTTTTACACTCTAAATATATAACTGCGTTATATATTATCATTGTTGTTTTCATTATGATTGTCACTGTTATCAGAATCGCTATTTGACTTCTTGGAATTGGATGATGTTTCTTTTTCAAAGTGTGCCAACGGAGAACTGTCTGTAGCGTGTTTTAGAATTTGATTAGACAAGTGCGTATAAATCTCTGTGGTGGATGTGCTTGCGTGACCTAAAACTTCTTTTAAGGTAAGCGCATCCACATTGCCGTATTGATACATCAGTGTTGCAGCCGTGTGTCGCAGTTTGTGTGTGGAAAAGCCTTGACCACTCAAATCAGCTTGTGCAAGCGAAGTTTCTACAATTTGCTGAACTCGGCGTTTGCTGATTCGTGTATGACGTTTACTGAGAAAAACAGCTTTTTCAGAAGAACCTTCCGGAAGCTCTCGTACATTTAGATATGCCTGAAGAGCATTCATGCAAGCCTCATTCAGATAGACCATGCGTTCCTTGTTGCCTTTGCCAAGAACACGCATTTTTGCCTCTTTATAATTGATATCTGTTGTATTCAAGCCGACTAATTCACTAAGACGGATTCCGCAGTTTAGAAACAGTGTCAGAATGCAAAGATCTCGCTCTGGAAATGCAGAATCCATAGATTGCAGCAAATGTTCGCTTTGCTCAAGCGTGAGATACTTTGGCAGCGCCTTTTTTGGTGATGGCAATTCAAGCTGTTCTGTTGGATCCTGCGAAATTACTTTCTGGTGATAACAGAGATACCGAAAGAAACTTCTTAACGCAGAAACCTTTCTGCCACGAGCTCGATCATGATTTTCTCGTTCTTCTGTGACATAATACAAATAATCGTACAGTGTTTGCAGCGTAACAGATTCCAACTCAGAAACCTGCATATCTTTTATGGGGATTTCATGCAGATCATCAATGCTTTGAAACTGCGGATCTCGCATCATCCTCAGATATTTGAGGAACAAGCGAATATCCAAATAGTATTCCTGCACCGTTCGGTTGGAAAGTGCTTTGGTAACGGTAATATATAAAATATAGTCCAGGAAAAAGTCTGGGCATTGTGTGCGGTCAATTTCCAAGAAAAATGGTCACCTCCCGTATTTTGCACTTCCAATTGCACCAAATTTGTATTTGGTGCAATTGGATAATGAGGTCTCCTATCGTTAAGATTGCATAGATTGTATCACTTGCTCTGCGCATCGAATTCCATCCACCGCAGCTGACGTGATACCGCCGGCATATCCTGCACCTTCTCCGCAAGGATATAGTCCGGTCAGCGATACTGACTCACAGGTTTCGTTTCTGACAATACGCACCGGCGATGAACTACGACTTTCGATGCCGGTTAAAACTGCATCTGACATTGCAAAGCCATGAATTTTCGAGTCCATGGCTGGGATTCCAAGCCGCAGTGTTTCAGTGATAAATTTTGGTAAATATTCATCTGGTGAGATCCATGTTACACCAGGTTGATACGTTGGCGTGACGTTTCCACATCCTGTGGCGGAATGTTTTTGCAAAAAGTCACCGACGCAGCAAGTTGGTGCATAGTAATTGCCGCCGCCGGCTTGAAATGCAGATTCTTCCAGCTTTCTCTGAAAATACATACCTGCCAATGGATGTGAATCTTGCAGTTCTGCGGATGAAATCCCAACAAGCAAGGCGCTGTTTGCATTTTTGCCGTCTCTAGCATAGTTACTCATGCCGTTTACCACCAGTCGATTTTGCTCAGAGGCTGCGGCTACCACCTCACCACCTGGACACATACAAAATGTGTACAAACTATGTTTATTGGAAAGGTGAACTGCGAGCTTATAATCTGCCTGGGGGAGTTCGTCAGAAAGCACTTCCCTGCCGTACATGGCGTAATTCAGCCAGTTTTGCGGATGTTCAATACGCATTCCGACAGCAAAATTTTTCTGTATCAGTGAAATGCTTGTGTTGTACAGCATCTCAAAGACATCTCTGGCACTGTGACCTACTGCGAGAATGCAGTGGGATGTAGAAATTTCAAAAAGTTCTCCATCCTTTTCATAATAAATGGCAGTGAGCTTATGATCTTTCTGGGCAAATTTTTGCATTCGGGCTTGAAAATGAATCTCGCCGCCGTATTTTATGATTTCCTTTCGGATTTCACGGACAATATGCACCAGTTTATCTGTCCCAATGTGTGGTTTTGCCAGATATAAAATTTCTTCCGGAGCGCCAAATGCAACAAAATTTTGCAGGACATAACGAATTCGAAAATCCTTGATGCCGGTCGTTAGTTTCCCATCTGAAAATGTGCCTGCGCCGCCTTCTCCGAATTGAATATTGCTCTCTGTAGAGAGTTTTCCGGTTTGACGAAACAGGGCAACGTTTTTTTGACGCTGTTCCACGCAAGAACCCCTTTCCAGGACGATCGGACGTAATCCTGCCCTTGCCAAAACCAATGCGGCAAACATTCCTGCCGGACCAAATCCGACAACAACGGGTCGTTCTAACGTGGATAAGCTGCACTTTGGAATGGTATAGTGATAGGGCGTATAGATTTGAAGATCTTTGTCCTTTTTGATTTGTTTTTGCAGCTTGTCTTCGTTTGCAACTTGCAGTGCAACGGTTAGAATCACTGTGATTTTAGGCTTTTTTCTGGCATCAATTGACTTTTTTAGGTATGTGATAGACTGAATATCCTTTTTTGATACCTTTAGACGCTCCGCAATCTTTTGTCTCAACTGCTCTTGCGTAAAATTCAGCGGCATAGATAAATTGGTTAGCTTAATCAATGGTTTTCACCTCGTTTCTGTATAACATATTCAGCGGCATTTTTTCCGGCAAACTGCCCCGACTGCCATGCCCAATTCAAGTTGTAGCCGCCGCAGTCTCCATGAAGATCTAAAATCTCACCGGCAAAAAATAACCCTTCCATCATTTTTGACTGTAGTGTATCATCTGTTTCGTTCGCAGAAATGCCGCCTGCGGTAACCTGCGACTCGGACCATCCGCCACGAGAAAGCACAGGAAACTTCCAAGACAGAATGTTTTCTGCAACTTGTTCTAGCTGTGACTGTGTAATCTGATAAACAGGATTTTCCAAAGATGCAGTAATTCCTGCGGCTCGAAGTAACTGTATGCCGACCTTTTTCGGAAAAAGTCCGGATAACCAGTCTTCCTGTTTCCAGTTTGCACGAATGCCATAAAGTTCCCATAAAATTGACTCAATTTTTTGAGGCGCAATATTGGGAAGAAGGCGCAGGGAAAGCATTGCCGGTTCTTCCTTGCAGCATCGGGCAGATAGATTCATGACGCAAATCCCGGAGATCGTGCGTTCTGTAAACTGCACTTCTCCTGTGTCTTTTGCCAGAACTGTTCCGCTTTCAGAAACTGCACTGACTTCCGCAGAAATTCGAATTCCTTTTAGCGGATGAACAAGTTTTGGCTCTGTATAAAACGGAACAAGAGCCGGCTTGACTGGCACAATTGTATGTCCAAGTTGTTTCAGCCAGGAGAAAGCCGACCCGTCAGAGCCTGTTTTCGGTGCAGCAAATCCACCGGCTGCTAAAATAACCGCAGATGCAGAATATACGCCTTGTGTTGTCTCTGCTTCCAAAGTGTTTTCTGATTTTCGGATCGTAGTAACATCGCAGCCGCAGATGATAGAAACGCTAAGCTGCTGCACAGCAAAGCGAATGGCATCCAATACACTGGCAGCTTGATTGGACAGCGGATAGAGCCTGCCATCGGTTTCATGCCGGGAAAATAATCCCATATTCTGAAAAAAAGATTCTGCCGATTGTGTGTCAGAGAATATCATTTTACATTGTTTTGCGAACGATCCGTGATAGTGTTTCAAGTCTTGATTAGTGTTTCCAAGATTGCAGCGCCCATTTCCAGTTGTAAGAATCTTTTTTCCGACCCGTGCGTTTCGTTCCAGAATTGTGACGGAAATCTCCGGGTAAAGTTGCTTTGCTGCAACAGCGGCGGCGAGGCCTGAGGCTCCGCCGCCGATTATCATAAGATCTGTTGTGTGTGTCTGCATATTTCGCTTAGTTTTTGATGCTGTGCATCGGCGCAGGAATTCTGCCGCCACGAGCAATAAACTTTTCAGCCGATTTGCGCTTTACGGGCATAACCGGAGCGCTGCCGAACAGCCCGCCAAATTCCAGCATATCGCCTTCCTTGAGACCGATTGCAGGAATCAGACGAACTGCGGTTGTCTTATTATTGACCATGCCGATTGCCATCTCATCTGCAATGATAGCAGAAATGGTAGATGCCTCAATATCGCCTGGAACAGCAATCATATCCAGACCAACGGAGCATACAGAAGTCATTGCCTCCAGTTTCGTCAGAGTCAGTGTACCGTCGACTGCTGCGTCGATCATGCCAGCATCTTCTGAAACCGGAATAAATGCTCCGGAGAGTCCGCCGACATTGGAGGATGCCATGACGCCGCCTTTCTTGACAGCATCATTCAGCAGAGCCAGAGCAGCTGTTGTGCCGTGTGTGCCGCAGGTTTCCAGACCCATTGCCTCCAGGATATGTGCAACACTGTCGCCGACAGCCGGTGTCGGTGCCAGAGAAAGGTCTACGATACCAAAAGGTACGTTCAGTCTTTTCGATGCTTCCTGTGCAACCAGCTGTCCGACACGGGTAATCTTGAATGCAGTCTTTTTGATAGTTTCACACAAAACTTCGAAGTTCTCACCTCTTACTTGTGACAGGGCGTAATTAACAACACCAGGTCCACTGACGCCCACATTGATGATTGCATCTGCTTCTGTCACCCCATGGAAGGCACCCGCCATAAACGGGTTATCATCCGGTGCGTTACAGAATACGACCAGTTTTGCACAGCCCAGAGAATCGTCTTCTTTTGTAGCCTCTGCGGTGGCAAGAACCATCTCACCCATCAGTTTTACAGCATCCATGTTGATTCCTGTCTTTGTGGAACCGAGATTTACGGAACTGCAGACACGCTCAGTCTCGGCAAGAGCCTGCGGGATAGAACGGATCAACAGTTCATCTGCTTTTGTCATACCTTTTGATACCAGTGCAGAATAACCGCCTATGAAGTTTACACCTACTTCTTTTGCAACTTTATCCAGTGTCTTTGCCAGCGTAACAAAGTCTTCCGGTGTTTTACATGCTGCACCGCCGATCAGTGCGATCGGTGTAACTGAGATTCGTTTATTTACAATCGGGATTCCGTATTCTTTGGAAATATCCTCACCGGTCTGTACCAGATTTTTGGCCAGTCCTGTGATTTTATTGTAAACCTTCTGATTGACTTTCTCCAGGTCGCTGTCGATACAATCTAACAGACTGATACCCAGTGTGATCGTACGCACATCCAGGTTTTCCTGCTCAATCATCTTATTGGTTTCGTTTACTTCAAACATATTAATCATAATCGCTGTCCTCTTTCCGTCACGGTTTAAATACGATGCATCTTGTTAAAAATATCTTCGTGCTGACAACGGATATTTACACCGATTTCTTCACCCAGTGTGTTGAGTTCTTCTGCGATCTCACCGGTTGTTTTCTCACATGCACTGGCATCTGTGATCATCATCATGTTGAAGTAGCCATCCAGGATAGTCTGTGTGATATCAAGGATATTCACCTGATTATCTGCCAGATAAGTACAAACTTTTGCAATGATTCCTACAGTATCTTTTCCTACTACTGTGATAATTGTTTTTTTCATCTTTCTTCTCCTTTACACTTCTACTACTTCTGATGCTGTATCTCTGTGAGCGACATCAATTCGGAAATCCTTTGCTTTGTATGGATTATCACCCATTGTCACCTCTGCACAGACAGTTTCATAAGCCAGCGCCTCGTAGTTGTTTTCTCTGCTCAGATGTCCCAGCAGGATCTGTTTCATATTATCATGAAGTAGCCGACAAAGCAACTGTCCTGCCGTTTCATTGGACAAATGACCTTTATCACCTAATATTCTGCGTTTCAGATAGTAAGGATATTTACCTACCTGAAGCATATTTACATCGTGATTTGCTTCCAGAAGTAATGCATCCAATCCTTCCAGATTTTTCACGATATACTCATCATAAACGCCCATATCCGTGGCAATTCCCACTTCTCTGTCGCCCTGTCCGATTCGATAAGCAACCGGTTCGGCAGCATCGTGAGAGATTCGAAAAGGATGAATCGTAAGATCTCCGATCGGGCAGTCCTGATCCGGTGTCACTTCATGAAAAATGCCTTCCGGCATTTTCCCAAGACTCCCGGAATTTTCCATAGCACGGATCGTTCCCTGTGTGGCATAAATCGGCACTCCGCATTTTCTTGCCACTACACCCAGACCCTTAATATGATCCGAATGTTCATGCGTGACCAGAATACCATCCAGATCACCTGTGGTAAGATCCAGAGAATTCAGTCCGAACTCCACTTTCTTTCCGCTGATTCCCGCATCTACCAGAAGATGCGTCTTATCACTTCCCACATATATACAATTTCCGCTGCTTCCGCTTGCAATACTACAAAAATCCATGTTCTCTCAGTCCTTTGTCCATTTGTTCATATGTATTTTGCACAATATCACTGCTGTTGTCAATCACCAATTGACAAGCAGCCC
>ERZ857965.3937-NODE-3937-length-10646-cov-2.616372_pt1 | contig 10646 bp, 9 predicted proteins | sample MGYA00519758_ERZ857965 | MGnify/ENA primary metagenome ERZ857965 (study PRJEB31778, sample SAMEA3449381) | human gut metagenome | biome: human gut; feature: human-associated habitat; material: faeces | place: United Kingdom | collected 2010/2012 ...
AGGTCGCATCAGTCTTGTAGTCCAAGGCAGAGAAGGAATCATCAAAGATGTAAAGGTCAGGACGTTTAACCACAGCACGTGCAATTGACAAACGCTGCTTTTGTCCCCCAGAAAGGTTGCTACCACCCTCAGCCAAGTGAGAATCGTAGCGTTCTTCCTTACTGTCGATAAATTCCTTGGCTTGAGCCACATCCGTAGCTTGATTCAATTCTTCATGACTGGCATTTTCCTTACCATAACGAATATTTTCACCGATAGTCCCTGTAAAGAGTAGGGCTTTTTGTGGAATAAAGCCAATCTTACGACGAAGAGCCTTAAGATTATAGTCACGAACATCCACACCATCAACAAGAATGCGTCCAAGTGTTACATCATAAAAGCGTGGAATCAACTGCACAAGTGATGATTTCCCTGAACCCGTAGATCCAATAAAGGCAATGGTTTCACCGGGTTTAGCTTTGAAAGAAATATTGTGTAGGACAGGACTCTCAGTTTCACCAGGATAAGCAAAGGTCACATTGTCAAACTCCAAATATCCCTTAGTCTCGGTTTCTGTCACGCCATCTTCATTTGGATTGATAGAAATCGGCATATCCATAATTTCCTGCAGACGTTCACTAGATACCGCTGTACGAGGATACATGGTAAAGAGGTTGGCTAGGAAAAGGAAAGACAATAGCGCATGGAAACTGTACTCAATAAAGGCAACCAAATCCCCGATTGCCAAAGTCCCAGAACCCAGTGGCTCGAGGGCAAACCAAACAATAGCCACAATCATGGCGATGATGATTTGCACAAAAAGTGGCTCAGTCAAACCAGTTAATTTAAAGAGTTTGTTTGAATTATCCGCATAGACAGCGTTTTCAGAAGCAAACTTCTTCTCTTGAAAATCTTCTCTAGCGAAAGCTCGGATGACACGAAGTCCAGTCAGATTTTCACGAGCATACTGGTTAATCTTGTCGAGTGTTGCCTGTTGCTTCTCAGAAAGCGGACGTGTTTTTACCGCTACATACCAGACTACCACGGCTAGGAAAGGCAAGGAAATTGCCACAATCCAAGCCAAAGACGGACTTGTCGTCAAAATTAAGAAGACACTGGAAACCATCATCAGAGGAGTAATGACACCCATCTTAAGAATCTGTTCTGCAAATTGCATGAGAACAAAAGCATCTGATGTAATACGAGTCACCAAAGAGGATACCCCAATCTGCTCGTACTCATGGTGGGAATACTCCTGAAGCTTAGCATAAATGTCATTACGCATGACCTGCACCATTGTGGTCGTCAACTTACTAACCGCATAGGACAAGAGCACACGACCAACAATCCCAGTCAAGACCACACCGAACATGACCCAAGCATAGGTATAAAGCTTGTCAGCATCCCCACGGTTAATTCCCTCATCAATCATTCTGGCAAGAACCGTCGGCAAACCCAAGTTAGCAATAACAAATAAAATGGCTGCCGTAAAATTCATTGCTAGCCACTTAGGATAACGCCTAAGATAAGACCAAATATAAGCCATAAATTTCTCCTTTTCTTTTTTGCATTTACCATGCCTTTAGGATTTTTATAGTTATTTACAACTACTAAAGCCGAAAAAAGCACAGAAAAAGGGCGTGACAAGCACGCACATTACCTACATTCTAACAAATGAAAATATTAAAAGCAATAGAAAAAACCAGAGCTTTTGCCCTGGTTTCTTTATTAAGCGACTTGAGTCGTTACCTTATTATTTAAGAGTAACTGAAGCTCCAGCTTCTTCAAGTTTAGCTTTAAGTTCTTCAGCTTCAGCTGCAGCAACACCTTCTTTAAGAACTGATGGTGCACCGTCAACGATAGCTTTAGCTTCTTTAAGACCTTCGCCTGTGATTTCACGTACAACTTTGATAACGCCAACTTTTTTGTCGCCTGCAGATGTCAATTCAACGTCGAATGAATCTTTAGCAGCACCAGCGTCAGCAGCACCATCTGCAGCAGCAGCTACAGGAGCAGCAGCAGTTACGCCAAACTCTTCTTCGATAGCTTTTACAAGGTCGTTCAATTCAAGGATTGAAGCTTCTTTAATTTCAGCAATAATGTTTTCAATGTTCAATGCCATTGTGATTTCCTCCAAATGTGTTTTTAATATAATTTTTTAAACGTAGCTTAGGCTACGAGTTGTGAAGATGGGCTTACGCAGCACCGTCTTCTTTGCTTTCTGCAACCGCTTTGACAGCGTATGCAACGTTGCGCACTGGCGCTTGAAGTACAGAAAGGAGCATAGAAAGCATACCTTCTTTGTTTGGAAGTGATGCAAGAGCGTTGATTTCTTCGACTGAAGTGAACGCGCCGTCAACAACACCACCTTTGATTTCAAGAGCTTCTGCGTCTTTAGCAAATTCGCTAATAACTTTCGCTGGTGCGATAACATCTTCGTTTGAGAATGCTACTGCAGATGGACCAACGAAGAGTCCTTTAAGGTCTTCAAGACCTGCTTTTTCAGCTGCACGGCTCAAGATAGAGTTTTTGATAACTTTAAATTCAACGCCTGATTCACGAAGATTACGACGAAGAACTGTATCTTGGTCAACTGTAAGTCCACGAGAGTCAACAACAACGATAGATGCTGCAGCTTTCATTTTCTCAGCGACAATCGCAACCTGTTCAGCTTTCTTAGCAATAATAGCTTCACTCATTAGTAGTTTTACCTCCGTTTTTATTTTTGGGCTAGGCACAAAAAAACCGTACCTAAACCTAGACACGAAAGTACAATACGTTCCAAAAAATAGTTACGTTTTGTGCCTCGGTTGGATGTTTATGAGTTTAACTCCCCAACTGTCTTAGGTCAGTTTTTTCAAACCTCACTTATAATATCATGACCTAAATCAGACGTCAAGAAAAAAATGCAAATTTTTTTATTTTTTTCTCTATCTTTTTTGAAAAGCATTAAACCTCTCAAAATCCAAAGATTTCAAGAGGTTATGTCTAATCATATCTAAGTGCTTCGATAGGATCAAGTTTCGAAGCTTTATTAGCCGGTAGGAGACCAAAGATAATTCCCACAGCTGCTGAGAAGGCGATACTTCCCATGGCTACGCCAAGAGAGACCGTCTCTTTAAGATCCATTGCATTCCCAATTGTTCCAACTACAAGGGCCGCAAAACCTAGACCAATCAGGCCATCCAGGATGGCAAGGACCATCGATTCAATCAAAAACGAGTCAAGATTTTATGACATGTGGCGCCTAAAACGTTACGAAGACCAATCTCTTGTGTCCACTCAGTTACTGAAACCAACATGATATTCATAACACTAATCACACCAACTAATAATGAGATCGCAGAAATATCACCGACAACAGTGGTAATGATCCCAATAATCGTGTTGACCTGATCTAAGGCTGAACTCATATCTGCTGACTTGTACTCTCTATTGTCACCTTGGGACAAGTGGGTCAAGCGTTTAGCGACATCCTTAGCGACACTGCTACTATTTTTCACATCGGTCACATGGAAAAAAATCTGGCCAATAGCATCAGTGTTATTTTCAGCTGCTAACTGGGTATTGGCCACAAGAGCTGTTCCAATTTCACCATAGGCACCGATTGCTGTGTCTTTATTCTTATAAACACCAATCACACGATAATCATTTTTCCCAATAGTAACCACTTGGTTAAGGGCATCCTCATTCGTCTCAAAGAGTTTTTTAGCCACCATCTGATCAATGACAATGACTCGTGAAAAGTTTTTATAATCATTGTCTTGCAAGGAACGTCCTGTCAACATCTCTAACTTTTTAGCTTTAAAGTAGCCCTGGCTGGCACCTGTGATATTAACATTCTTCACAGTCTTTTTCTGGAGGGAGATAGAGGAAGTTAGGCTGTTGGTCACAAAATAACTATCGATACCAGGCGTCTGCCTAGCCACTTGCTCCAACCAAACTTCTTTAACCGGTTTGGTCGGATGTGACAGGTCCGCATAGGCAGGATCTAGCTCCTCACCCTTGGCTTCATAGTAGACTTGAACAGTATCCTTATCACCTGTCACACTATCGGTAACACTCTGACGCATCCCATTTCCTAGACCCATGATAAGTACTACCGCAGCAACACCAATGATAATCCCCAACATGGTCAGGAAGGACCGCATCTTGTGAGAACGAATAGAACTAAGAGCAAATTTCCAATTTTCCATTCTTACCTCCTAGTCTATCCGAACGCTGTCCGTTGTGTCTTGGGTGATTTCCCCATCACGGATGACAATCTTACGTCGGGCATAATCCGCAATCTCAGGTTCATGGGTAACCATGACAATGGTCTTCCCTTCTCGGTTTAGCTGGGTTAAGAGATCCATAATCTGGGTTCCTGTCTTGGTATCAAGCGCACCCGTAGGTTCATCCGCCAAAATGATTGCTGGATCGTTAGACAGTGCACGCGCAATAGCCACCCTTTGCTTCTGTCCACCAGACAGTTCTGACGGCAAATGATGGCTGCGGTCTGACAAGCCGACTTTTTCCAAGAATTGTTGTGACCTTTGCTTACGTTCACGTGGAGATTTCCCCGCATAAATCAGGGGAAGCTCTACATTCTTTTGGGCACTTAACTTTGGCAAGAGAAAAAACTGCTGAAAGATAAAGCCAATCTGGTTATTTCTTACCTTGGCCAAGCGGTTTTCAGAGAGCTCAGCTACATTCTCTCCCTCGAGTTGATAGGAACCTGTAGTCGGTTGATCAAGAAGTCCAATAATATTCATGAGGGTTGATTTCCCTGATCCAGAAGGGCCCATGATTGCCACGAAGTCCCCTTCTTCTACCGATAAGTCAATCCCCTTAAGGACCTGCAAGGACTCCTGACCATTTTTGAAAGACTTGGTGATGCCTTTTAAGACCATAAGTGCTGGCTTAGTCACTAGACCTCACCTCTTCTCCACTAGTCTCTTTTGATTTTTTGCTATCGGCATCCGTCACATCCTTTAGGGTCTCACCATCCTTGAAGGATTTTTCAGCCTTAGTAATAACCTTTTGACCTTCTTTAAGCCCTGATGCAATTTCTTGCTGCTTAGCATCTGCATTACCAAGTTTGACCTTGACTTGCTTGATTTTTTGACTCTCGTCATCGTAAACCCAGACGTAGTTGTCAGAGCCTTTCTTGGTCACAGCAGTTACTGGAACTAACAGGGCATCATCATCTTTGGTTACTTCAAGAGATACATTGAAACCTTGTTTGAGCTTGCCGATTGGACTGGTCAGTTGAACCTTGTATTCATACTGAGAACCTGACTGACCTGAGTTGCCAGATGTACCCGCTGACTGACTGGCATTTTGCTTAGGATAATTGGAAACGTAGCTAACTTTCCCTGTCCAAGTTTGATCTGGGTATACTTTGGAAGTAATCTTGACCTTTTGACCTACTGAAATATTTGGAATGTCATATTCTGTTAAGGTTCCTTGAATCTCAAATTGGCCTTCACTGGTCACATGAACTAGAGTCTGGCTCTCTTTTGAAGCAGGATCCACAGAGTCCGCAACTTCTACGACTGTTCCATTAGCATCTGAAACAATCACTGTTTGGTTGAGAACATCTTGTGCCTTTTCTAGCTCTGATGCTGCATTGGCAATGGCATCATTATAATCTTGCAAGGTTTGGTAATTACTTGCCTCAGTTTGCTGACGCTGTTGAGGACTAACAGTAGTTGTCGAATCATCCTCATCCGAATCACTACTTGTTTGTGCCGAAGCCGCAGGAGCTGTCCCATACTGTTGGAAATAATTACGGTCACGAACTGCCTTATTATAGGCACGACTAGCCGTATCATAGGCTACTTGGGCAGAGGTACTGTCGTATTGGACCAGTTGCTGACCAACGCTAACTTCCTCACCAACAGAGACTGTCACAGTGGCATTGCGTCCAATGGTATTGTCAAAATAAACATACTGTTCCGACTGAGCCTTCACCATGCCAGTCAGAAGGGTGGACGAGGCCAACTGCCCCTTGGTTACCTTACTTGCTGTAGGTGACTCGGAAGCCTTATCATCTTTGCCACCACCTGCAAAAAGGTTAAAACCTAGGACCAAAAGGACAAGGAAGCCAATTCCTCCAATGATCCAAACTCTTTTTTTATTTTTAAATAACTTTGGACTGATTTTCTTTCGCATATGTCTCTCTTTTCTTTTTTGTATCACATGGATAAAACAATTGTAATAGTTTTAACTTTCAGTGTCAATGGCCTTCGCTTAAATCCATAAGACCATAGTGCAGCTTTTGATTGGGACGAACCTGGCGTTCGAACCCTAGTTCCTCAAAAACGGTATCTCGAAAATGCGCCTTGATGATAATTTTTTCTCGTGCGACACGCTTAGCCTCATTTAACCATTCTTCAGTCAGACGGCTGCCATTAGCTAGAGGTTTGATAGCTTGTAGATTTTCCGATTCCTTGATAGTCTCTGAAAACATAGGATCGGCATAGATGATATCAAAAGAGTGATCAGCCTGGGATTCCAAAAAGGATAAGCTATCGCTCTTAATAACCTTAATAGAACGCATCGCTTTTTCAAGCTGCTTGTCATCTGTCTGATAAGTGGCCAGACCACGAGAAACCACCTGAAAAATCACTTCTTGACTCTCAAGGGCAGTCACCTTATTTCCCGCTGCCGCCATAACTAGACTATCGGAAGCCAGACCCATGGTAGTGTCTAGAATAGACTTGGTAGACGAACCCAAAAGATTGACTAGAGCATCGTGTGGCGCCTTAATCCGAAGAACTGCTGTATCTGGATGAAAGGACAGCTCACTGCCATCCTCATTGACAAAAGACAGTCTATCTTTATATAGAAGATAAAAAGCTCCAAATCGCTCTAAACATTTTGCCAAGGATAACTTGCGACGAGGCTGGTAGTCAGCTCCTAGCTTGTGAGCTAATTCTTGGGCACGTGCAATCAAGGCCTCATTTTCACGTAAAGATGTGGTAATAATCATGTTTCTAGTATAGCAGAATCTTAGAAAACAAAACCATAGTCTTAGCTTTCATTTTAATTTGTTAGCTTACATTTGTGTAAGAAAAAAGCCCCAGCAAAGCTGAGACTCAGAACATAATTAAACTATTTTTAAATATGAAATAGATTTTGCGAACCTAGTAAGCTTATACCGAGACTTTTCGCAGTGATAAAAACGTCTGAAACAATTAGTTTCAGGCGTTCGGAAGTTTTGAGACTTTCAGCTCAAAACTTAGTCATGGAACTTCGCAGAAGGTCGCTGACGTCCGTCATCACTTAAGAAAAGTCTCAAAAGAAAACTTTGTCATCAATAAAAAAGCCCCAGCAAGGCTGAGACTCTATTTCGTGATTAGATAGCTTCTGTTGTAAAGCTACGGCTTTCAAGCACACGCACCATAGCATCTGCTGTATCAAGCGCTGTGAAAAGTGGAATTCCAGCTTCAATAGCTGAGCTACGGATAGCTGCTCCGTCTTCGTCATAAGTACGTTTGTTACCAACCGTATTGATAATAGCTTGCGCTTTACCTGTACGAACGAGGGCTGGAATGTCGTTATCGTCATTTTCACCCAATTTGTTAACAAGCGTTGCGTGAACCCCGTGTTCATTCAAGAACTTAGCTGTTCCTTCAGTTGCGTAGATACCATAACCGATAGCATCGAAACGACGAGCCAAGTCAAGGGCTTCTTCTTTGGTATCATCGTGAATAGTAAAGATGACGTTACCAAAGGTTGGCAAGTGGAGGTAAGATGCTTCAAAGGCTTTATAGAGCGCTTTTTCAAGAGTCGCATCTGTACCCATAACTTCACCAGTTGATTTCATTTCAGGTCCAAGGAGACTATCTACCTTAGCCAATTTTGTGAATGAGAAGACTGGTGCTTTGACATGGACATGGTTACTTTCTGGGTAAAGACCATCTTTGTAACCTTGCTCAGCCAATGATTTACCAAGAATCAAGTTTGTAGCAACTTGAGCCATTGGGATATCAGTAACCTTAGACAAGAATGGTACGGTACGACTAGCACGTGGGTTAACCTCGATAACATAGACCGTTTCATCCTTAATAACGAACTGAATGTTCATCATACCGATACAGTTAAGACCAATAGCCAAGCGTTTAGTGTAGTCAGCGATAGTCTCTTGGATTTTCTTAGAAAGAGTTTGTGGTGGGTAAACCGCCATTGAGTCCCCTGAGTGAACCCCTGCACGTTCGATGTGTTCCATGATACCTGGAATCAAGACATCCTTACCATCAGAGATGGCATCCACTTCACACTCACGTCCGATGATATAGCTATCAACAAGGACTGGGTGGTCTGGACTTGCCTTAACGGCTGTACGCATGTAAGAACGAAGGTCATCTTCATTTTCAACGATTTCCATGGCACGTCCACCCAAAACGTATGACGGACGAACAAGAACTGGGAAGCCAATCTTACGAGCTGCTTCAACCGCTTCTTCTTCATTTGTCGCTGTTTGTCCTGGGGGTTGTGGGATATCTAGATCTTTAAGGGCTTGTTCAAAGAGGTCACGGTCTTCGGCACGGTCAAGGTCAGCAACCTGTGTACCCAAGATTTTCACACCAGCTTTAGACAATGGCTCTGCCAAGTTGATGGCTGTTTGTCCACCAAACTGAACCACAACACCCTTAGGTTGTTCCAATTCGATAACGTTCATCACGTCTTCGAAGGTCAATGGTTCAAAGTAGAGTTTGTCTGACACTGAGAAGTCTGTTGAAACTGTCTCAGGGTTAGAGTTCATGATGATAGCTTCGTAACCTGCAGCCTGAATAGCTTTTACAGAGTGAACTGTCGCATAGTCAAACTCAACCCCTTGTCCGATACGGATAGGACCTGAACCAAGAACGATGACAGATTCTTTATCAGATTTGATTGATTCATTTTCCCACTCGTAAGTTGAGTAAAAATATGGTGTTGATGATTCAAACTCAGCCGCACAAGTATCAACCATCTTGTAAACAGGAACAATGTTATTTTCCAAACGTGTCGCACGTACTTGGTTAGCTGTTTGATTCCAAAGATCAGCAATCTTACGATCAGAGAAACCGTTACGTTTAGCTTCTTTCAAAACATCAACATCGCCTACGTGAGTAGCCAATTCTTGTTCCAATTCAAAGATATGGAGCAATTTGTCGAGGAAGAAGATATCAATCTTAGTCAACTCTGACAATTCTTCAATAGTGTAACCACGACGAATGGCCTCAGAAATATAGAAGAGGCGGTCGTCTTGAGCTTTAACAACTTTTTCAACCAAGGCATCGTCTGTTACTTCGGCAAGCTCAGACATTTCATTGTGGTAAACACCGATTTCAAGTGAACGGCAGGCTTTAAGAAGTGACTCTTCGATGTTACGACCGATAGCCATAACTTCACCTGTTGCTTTCATTTGAGTACCAAGACGACGTTCACCGTGTTCAAATTTATCAAATGGGAAACGTGGAATCTTAGCAACCACATAGTCAAGAGCTGGTTCAAACATGGCATAAGTTGTACCAGTGACTGGGTTAATCATTTCATCAAGTGTCAAACCAACAGCGATCTTGGCTGCCAATTTGGCGATTGGGTAACCAGTTGCTTTTGAGGCAAGGGCTGATGAACGTGATACACGTGGGTTTACTTCGATAACATAGTACTTGAAGCTATGTGGGTCAAGAGCCAACTGTACGTTACAGCCACCCTCAATTTTAAGGGCACGGATAATCTTCAAGCTGGCATCACGAAGCATTTGGTTTTCAATATCTGACAAGGTTTGTGTTGGGGCAAATACGATTGAGTCCCCTGTGTGGATACCAACTGGGTCAAAGTTTTCCATGTTACATACCACAAGAGCATTGTCTGCGGCATCACGCATAACTTCATATTCGATTTCCTTGAAACCAGCGATAGAACGCTCAATCAAACATTGTGTTACTGGTGACAATTTCAAGCCATTTTCAGCGATTTCACGAAGTTCTTCTTCGTTGGCACACATACCACCACCAGTACCACCAAGGGTAAAGGCTGGACGAACGATAACTGGGTAGCCAATCTCTGTCGCAAAGGCAACTGCTTCTTCAACCGTATTTACAATTTCTGATTCTGGAATTGGTTGTTCCAACTCTTCCATCAATTGTTTGAAAAGGTCACGGTCTTCGGCTTGGTCAATGGCAGACAATTTTGTTCCCAAAAGCTCTACTCCAAGCTCTTCAAGAATACCAGCTTTTGACAATTCCATTGCCATGTTCAAACCAGTTTGTCCACCAAGTGTTGGCAAGAGAGCATCAGGACGCTCTTTACGAAGAATACGTGTGACAAATTCAAGCGTAATTGGTTCAATGTAAACCTTATCTGCGATTTCTTTATCAGTCATGATTGTCGCAGGGTTAGAGTTAACAAGGACAACACTGTAACCTTCTTCTTTCAAGGCCAAGCAGGCTTGCGTACCAGCGTAGTCGAACTCAGCAGCCTGACCAATGATGATAGGACCAGACCCGATAACCATAATTTTTTTAATATCAGAACGTTTAGGCATATTTAAGATACAAAGGACGACCAGAAAGCGCTAGGATTTTAGGCAATCGTTGCAGGATGCCAGCATCCAAAACGATTGTTCTAAATTCCGAGCTTTCCGTCCGTATTCAGTTTAAGATAATATTTTTAACATGACGCTTTTAACT
>ERZ857965.3943-NODE-3943-length-10631-cov-3.812500_pt1 | contig 10631 bp, 9 predicted proteins | sample MGYA00519758_ERZ857965 | MGnify/ENA primary metagenome ERZ857965 (study PRJEB31778, sample SAMEA3449381) | human gut metagenome | biome: human gut; feature: human-associated habitat; material: faeces | place: United Kingdom | collected 2010/2012 ...
GGTACCCATAATATCACCGTGGAAAAACGCGGCATAACCCATCAGTATACCTATTATAACTGCCGTAATTATTCCGTACCAAAGCGCTCTGTCAGCCCTATGAGGTTTCCCTGCTCCCATATTCTGAGCAACAAAGGCCGACATCGACTGCATATATGCAGACGGCACCAGCATTATAAATACGCATATTTTTTCAGCAACGCCCACACCTGCCGAGGCAGTAACTCCCATAGTATTTACAACCATCTGAATTATGAGGAAAGATATTCCCACCAGCAGATCCTGCAAGGCAATTGGCACTCCGAGTTTTAATTCAGTAAGTATCAGACCTTTATCGAATCTCAAATCAGCCCTTGTAAGTTCAAATGGAAGCTGTTTCTTCCGTATAATCAGAAGAGATGCTGCAACGCTTATTCCCTGCGACAGTACCGTTGCAAGAGCTGCGCCCTCTGCGCCCATTCCAAATACGGCGACAAACAGCAGGTCAAATGCAATATTGACAAAGCATGCAATTATAACTGTGACCATAGGCGTTTTGGAATCTCCTATGCCTCTGAATATGCTGCCGAGGACATTATATCCCACAATAAACACTATGCCGAAGCCACATATTCTCACGTATGAAACCGTCTGAGAAAACGCCTCCTCCGGAGCCTGCATAACGCGCGAAAGCAGTCCTGCTCCAAAAACAAGAAAAGCCATAAGAACTGCTGCAAATACTGCGAATATACATATGCCGCTGCCTACAGCCCTGCCTGCCTCTCTGCTGTTTCCCTCACCTATCTTCTTACCTACGAGTACAGTTATTCCCATAGAAAGTCCGATGATTAGGCCGGTTACCGTCTGCAACAGCATACTGCCTGTTGCAACTCCCGATACATCTGCTGTCTGCGCAAACTGTCCCACTACAAGCAGATCGACTGCGCCGTAAAGCGCCTGCAAGAAAAGTGTAAAAAGCACCGGCAGCGCAAATCTCACCAGCGAACTGAAAATATTACCCTCTATAAGCGATGTCTGTTTCATAGTAAACCTCAATATAAAAACCGGATAAGAAAATCCAGCTCACTGGTTTCTTATCCGGCATAATAGTTACGACTAAAAGCCCTCCGAATACAGCATATTATACCTTTGAAATTGTATGCTGTCAATTATTTTACAGCGGCAAATCCGTTCTCAAGATCTGCAATAATATCATCAATATGCTCTGTGCCTATTGAAAGTCTGATAGTGTTAGGCTTAATTCCCTGGTCTGCAAGCTCCTCTGCACTGAGCTGTGAATGAGTTGTTGTTGCAGGGTGAATAACAAGGCTCTTCACATCTGCCACATTTGCAAGCAGTGAGAAAATCTTAAGATTATCAATAAACTTATGAGCTTCCTCCTGTCCGCCCTTAATCTCAAATGTGAAAATTGATGCTCCACCGTTAGGGAAATATCTGTTATAAAGCTCATGATCCGGGTGGTCCGGAAGTGATGGGTGATTAACATGCTCAACCTGCGGATGCTCTGACAGATATTTTACTACCTTTGCAGTATTTTCAACGTGACGGTCAAGTCTCAGTGACAGTGTTTCCACGCCCTGAAGCAGCAGGAATGCGTTAAACGGTGAAATAGTAGCGCCTGTGTCACGAAGCAGTATCGCTCTGATATATGTAACAAACGCTGCCGGACCTGCCGCATCAACAAATGAAACGCCGTGATAGCTTGGGTTTGCATCTGCTATTGCAGGATAATTGCCTGATTTCTTCCAGTCAAATTTGCCTGAGTCAACTATAATTCCGCCGAGTGTAGTACCGTGTCCTCCTATGAACTTGGTCGCCGAATGTACCACGATATCCGCACCATGCTCTATAGGTCTGATAAGATAAGGTGTACCGAAAGTATTGTCAACAACCAGCGGCAGATTATGTTTGTGCGCAATTTCAGCCACTGCATCAATATCAGGAATGTCACTGTTTGGGTTACCCAGTGTTTCAAGATATATAGCGCGTGTATCGTCCTGTATTGCATTTTCGATTTCTTCAGGATTGTGTGCGTCTACAAAGGTTGCTGTAATTCCGTAGCCCGGAAGTGTATGAGCCAGCAGATTGTATGTACCGCCGTAAATTGTCTTCTGGGCAACGATATGTCCGCCGCCTGCTGTAAGAGCCTGAATTGTATATGTGATTGCCGCAGCTCCCGAAGCAAGTGCAAGTGCCGCAACACCGCCCTCTAAAGCTGCAATTCTTTTTTCTAAAACGTCCTGTGTTGAGTTTGTAAGACGGCCGTATATATTGCCTGCGTCTGCAAGTCCGAAACGTGCGGCAGCATGCGCTGAATTCTTAAATACATATGATGTAGTCTGATAAATAGGTACTGCTCTTGCATCTGTTGCCGGATCCGGCTGTTCCTGTCCTACGTGTAACTGTAATGTTTCAAATTTATATTCACTCATTTTTCTGTCCTCTTTTCTTTCTGTATTATTCATCTTAAATTCAATTTTGTGTTTCATCGAATCTGAGCGAAAAAAAACCGGGTTTTATCCTTAACTCCCGGGCAGATGGCATTACAGCTCATATCCGAAGCGTGATATCAGGCACAATGCAGCTCAAAGCACCTGTCCATACGGCAAGCCCGGGAGAAAAACATTCGACAGCAACACATGACAAGATTAAAAATACTGTTTGCATATTTTCTCATTGCATTGGCCTCCTTTCTTAAAAATCACTGCTCAAATTCTATGACTCTATAATACAGCCTTTTACCCACCTTGTCAATAGGTAAATAAATATTTTTTCATTTTTTTGTTTGAAACAAACAAAAAAGCACGTACCGACAGCTTTCGATATATGCTTCTTCAACATATTTGTCCTAATATTCAACATCAAGCCCGAATACTTCTCTGATTTTCCGGCTTTCGTCTTCTTTGTTTTCAAAGGTGCAAAGGGACTCCGGTATCCCCTCGTGCTCTGCAAAGAACTCACGCTCTCTCACCGCAAAAAACTCTCCGTCTATATACTGTGACACCTTTGCGGTTTTGTTGAATTTGGAGCCCTCGTGATGTATCGCCATATAGAGAGCCTGTATATAGTCAAGGTCGATATTGGGGTTCTCGGTAAAGCCCAGTTTTTTTCTCCATTCGGTTCCCGGTCTCTGCTGCCACAGCACCCAGCCGAAGAAATCATCTTTTTCCAGCTTGTAGTCGCATACTCCGTCATTTTGCACAAGGCCGTTTTTAAGCCTCAGCGGTATTCTGTGATGCTCATAGTTTACGCCCACATCTGTTATGTATGAAACGCCGTCTATATTAACACTGATTACTCTGTGACCTGTCGTCTGCACCGGATTTGCCCTGGCTATAATCCGCGAATTGTAGCTTACGGTATCATAACCCAGACTCTCAAGGAGCCAGTTATACAAGGTATTTATTTCTGAGCATACTCCGCCCCGTTTGTTTAATATTATTTTTTCAAACAGATGCTCTCTGTCAAGAGATATCTCCCTGCCTGCCAGTATGTCAAGGTTCTCATACGGTATATGATTTACATTGGCAGACTGCAGCTTTGTCAGATACTCTAAATCTGCGGCTGCGGGTTTATCTGTTTCAATTCTCTCAAGATACTGTGAAATCTGCACCTCTGTCATTTTTGGGCCGTTCAGTTCTCTGTATATTCTTCTGTCCATTACAGCTCCTCCTCTTCACGTTTTTCTCTTTTCTTATGTATAAGGCCTTTGAATTCATTTGCCTGTGTAATCAGAAATGCCGCAAACATCAGAATGCAGCCTGCAAGTTCTCTGCCCGACATAGCCTCCTGCAGTACAAGCGCCCCGAATATTGCAGAAAACACCGCCTCAAGACTCATTATAATGGCGGCAACGGAAGCCTGAACATATTTCTGTCCCACTATCTGCAGAGTAAAGGCTGCGCTTACTTCAAGTATCGCAGTATAAAGTATCGGTATGCTGCAATCCAAAACCGATCCTAAATCTATGGTTTCAAACGGTACCGCGGCTATCCCCGACAGCACTCCCGCCAGCAGAAACTGCAGGCACGAAAGTTTGATTGGATCCGTTCTCTCGGCAAAATAGTCTATCAGAAGTATCTGCACTGAATATGCAAAAGCGCACCCTATAACAAGACTGTCGCCCATGCCTATTGAAAATCCGTCAGTTATGCAGAGCAGATAAAGTCCCACGCTGGCTGCAGCGACACCGCCCCAAACGGCAGGGCTTACCTTTCGCTTGAGGAATATGAGGATTATCGGTACTATAACAATATCAAGGGAGGTTATGAAGCCTGCCTTTCCGGCAGTCGTATACACTATGCCCATCTGCTGAAGCGAGCCTGCCACGAAATTTGCAAGCCCGCACAGAATACTTCCCTTTAAAAGCACTCTGTCCTTAAATCCTGTGATGCTCTCGTTTCTTTTCTTTTTAATCCGGTCACAGATATATATTACAGGCAGCAGCGCCAGCGCTCCCACCGTAAACCTGAAAAACCCGAAAGTCAGCGGACCGATAAAATCCATACCCATCTTCTGAAATACAAAAGCGGAGCCCCATATCAGCGCCGCAAGAAAAAGACACAGTTCTCCTTTTGCCTTAGCCATAAAAAACCTCCATTTACATACTTGATATATTTTATCATTTAACGACCGTAATTTCTATCGCTAACTGTAACAAACACAATTTTTCTGATATAATTAATTATCATATTGTTAGGAGATTATAAATGACCGCTAAAGTTTCACTTGCAAAATGCACAAGCTATAACGATAAAGAGGTTGAAGCCGCATTAAGAAAAGCAATTAGTGCCGTAACAGACCTTAGCTATATAACAGAGGGCACCAGAGTGGTTATAAAGCCCAATCTGGTATCGTTTCTGTCACCGGACAGAGCGGCAACCACCCACCCTGTCGTGCTTAACGCTCTCATCAGAATACTTAACGAAAAGGGCGCGAAGATAACTGTAGGCAACAGTCCCGGAGGGCTTTTTAATTACGTCTATGTAAACAGAGTGTACAAGGCCACAGGTATGAATAATATCGAGGGCGCTGTGCTTAACAGAAACTTTTCCCAGTCGGTGCATCATTCAGACAGCGCTCTGCGCGCCAGAGAGTTTGCCTATACCTCATATCTTGACGATGCCGATGTCATAATCAATCTGTGCAAGCTCAAAACCCACGGTATGATGGGAATGTCCAATGCAGTGAAGAATATGTTCGGTATAATTCCCGGTACAGTCAAGCCGGAGTTTCATTTTAAATTCCCGGATCATAATGATTTTGCCGATATGCTTATCGACCTGAACGAAAGCTTCAGACCTGCCCTTTGCATATGCGATGCCGTAACAGGAATGGAGGGCAACGGTCCCACATCCGGCACTCCGAGAGATATAGGGCTTATTGCCGCATCTGAAAATCCATACAAGCTGGATCTCGTATGCGCAAAGATTATAGGGCTTGAAAAGGATAACGTACCTACTCTCAAACGCGCCTTTGAACGCGGACTTGCACCCGAAACGGCGCAGCAGGTAAAAATAAATACCGATATTAATAATTTCATAATCAGTGATTTCGAACTGATACCGCGAAAAAGCGTCACCTTTAACGATGCCGGCGGCAGACTGACGGCAGGTATACTCAGGAAATGCATGTGTTCAAAGCCTGTACTTTCAAAGCAGAAATGCATCGGCTGCGGGGAATGTTTCAGAATATGCCCTGCAGCAGCAATACAAATGAAAAACAATCTGCCTGCTATAGACAGAAGCAAGTGCATATACTGTTTCTGCTGTCAGGAGTTCTGTCCTGAGGGCGCCATGCATGTAAAACGTCCGCTGGCGGCAAGGCTTCTGGGCAAATAAATTACAGGGAGGCTTACCAAACCTCCCTGCTTTTACAGACACATCGCCATATATGACGGAATATATACTATATTCCCGGCTGTTTTATATATAGTGCGCAGACATACATTATGCCAAAAACCATATAATGCGCAGGGTTCAAAGCTATTTCAGCTGATAGTCTCCAAACACCTTTTTTCCTGTGACAATTCCCAAAACGGCTGTGACAGCTGCAACCACTGCCGCAGGCACAAGGTTTGGCTGCTCCAGTGACATGGGCGCAAGAAACAGCACATCAAACACCGGCATTGTCACAATGGCTCTGTAAAGTCCGCTCATTTCCTCTATCGGAATAAGCATAGGCAGTACAAATACAAAGAGTGAGCTTGCAAGCGCTGAAATCTGATTCCTGAAAACTGCCGATGCCGCAACTGTAATTCCTGTCACCGCTACCGTACCTGCAAGCACCATTGCAAGCTGATACAAAATCATCTGCATACACGTTATATTATAAGGCACAAGCCCGCCTTCAAAATCAGCAGACGAAAACAATACGCTGCAATCAAGCCCCTCCGTACCGTAAATTACAAGGGCGGCGGCAATATTAAATACTGCGGTGACAAGTGCCAGCGCAAACGATATCACAAAGGCTGCAATAATTCTTGCTGATGCATTTTTACTCTTTCCGTATCTGCTTGATATAACTATACTGCTCATACTGCCGTAATCTCCTGAAAACACAGGAGAAATTATCAGCATTATCACAATCATAAGAGCAAAAAAACACCTGTATCATACCCCTGACTGTATAATTCCAGCCGTTTATGTACCCTATTTTAATTCTGTTGCTGCCGTATATCTCCTTTACTGTTTTCCCGTTATAGTTTCCGTCCTTATCCACAAAATTACTGTAGACTGCCGACTGTATTGAATTGCTATATGCATATTTTGCGTCAAGTCCCTCAGGGAAGTTTCTCACCGGAAAATCATTAATTATCTGCTGCACTTTCTTATCCGTCAGGAGTCCCTCGTATTTGGAGGAAATCTCTTTCTCTATTTTCACAGCCTCAAGTCCCCGACCCTCCTCCGATACGCCGTCATAGGCATACATTCCGTTAAGCGATGCCGTAGCCGATACAATGCTCCATATAAGCAGCAGCGCCAGCGCTGCAAGCGATATTTTCTTTGTTATCATTTTCCTTATTTCATATTTAATCATTGTTCCCATATTATCTGCCTCCAAAATAGTATAAATATACGTCCTCAAGCTCAGGCTGCACGCTCACTGCCGCTATTGCAGGTTTAGCCCCTGATACCAGCCTTATCCTCACTCTGCCAGAGTCCATACTCCTTACAGAACAGATTGTGCAGCTTTTTTCATAGTTCTGTATTTCATCTTCGCCTGCCTCAAGCTCCCATACAGCTCCTGTAAGCCTTCCTGTAATGCTTTCGGGCGCTCCCGTATCAAGCAGTCTGCCGTCTTTCATAATGATTATATTATCTGCAATATGCTCAATATCAGACACGATATGAGTAGACAGTATTATGATTTTTTCTCTTGAAAGAGAGCTTATAATATTTCTGAACCTTGCTCTTTCCTTAGGGTCAAGTCCTGCGGTGGGCTCATCAAGTATCAGTATATCCGGGTCGTTAATCATTGCCTGAGCAATACCTATGCGCCGCCTCATGCCGCCTGAAAATGTCCTTATTTTCCTGTGTATTTCATCCGACATTCCCACGCTTTCAAGCAGATAATCAAGCCTGTCATCTATAGAGACTCCTTTTAAAGCCGCTATATATTCTAAAAACTCCTGCGCCGTAAAATCCGGATATCCTTCAAAATTCTGAGGCAGAAACCCCAGATGCCGCCTGTATTCCTCTCCCATATCCGCTATGTCAGCGCCGTTAAGCTGTATTTCCCCGCTTTCCGGCTTTACCAGCATACAAATCAGGTTCATCAGCGTTGTCTTGCCTGCGCCGTTTGCTCCCAGCAGTCCGTACACCCCGTTTGTCAGCGTCAGAGATAAACTGTCTACTGCTTTTTTGCCCTTGTACTCTTTGGTGATTTCCAAAATATTAATTTCCATATGTATTCCTTTCCGGGAGATAAAAAAAAGCAAAAATGTACGAAATTTAAATTTCTATTTTCACATATCGCACGCAAGGTGCGATAACATTCAATGTGCTTTCTTTGAAACATACGGAAATATCTACAAGTCGATATTTCCTATGTTATAAAAAACTCTCCCTGTTTTCTTTTCAGGAAGAGTTTAATCTCTCAATATCTACTTTTAATCTATTTTAGCAATTTTAAATACAGCTTTTACAGCCGCGCCTCTGCTGCCGTTTGAAATTTCAAGATACCCCTTGTGTTTCTCACAAAGTACAGAGGATACATAAAGACCCAGTCCGAAATGCTCGCTTCGCTCCTCGCTTTCCGTATAATACGGGAGCTTTGCGTTTTTAAGGCACTCTGCCGAAAATCCGCCTCCGTCATCACTGACACAGATGCTTAATAAATCCCCTTTTACATCTGCTCTTACATCTATTCGTTTATCTGCATAGGAAGCTGCATTGGAAAGAATGTTATTATACACCTGCATTACCGCAGACTCGTCCATATATATTTTTTCGCAGTCCGCCGAAAAATCAAAGGTCCCGGCTTTATCCCCGCACAAAAGACTCATAGTTTCCTCCAGAATATCTCCCAGCCTGTATGCTTCATATTCTGACGGTTTAACAGCGATTTCCTCTATTCTGCTGAGGCTGCTCATACTGTTAGCATATTTTTCAAGCCTTGATATATTGGAAAGCATGGCAGCCGCCACAGCTTCCGTACTGTCTGCATCTGCTTCTGCAAGCATTTCCCCGTAGCCCCGAAGCACAGTAAGCGGCGTTCTCAGTTCATGCGCAAATACGGCATTTATCCGTTTTCTTTCTTCAATCTGCCTCCACAGCTTCAGATTGTTTTCCTGCAAGGTCTTTCGCATTGTTTCAAAGGAGCCGCAGAGTCTTCCCATTTCATCATTTCTCTCATAGCTGACAGTAAAATCAAGGTCATTCTGCGCTATCTTTTGAGCGGCATTATCAAGCAGATATAACGGCTTTTTGAGTCTGCTTCTGTAAAAGCAGGCAACCGCCGCAATAATGCAGGACGCGGAATACACAGGTACCGCCGCCTGCGGCAAAGCATCAAGCAGCTTTATGAGCTTTGTATCCCTTTCACTCATCACGGCCGCATTCTCTGATATATATGTACCCTTACCAAGCCGGTTTCCGTTTTCGTCAGTAAGATAATATTTCCTGCCGTCATAAGGATATGAGTCCTGTATATGCTCTATCGAGCTCCGGCATATATATGATGTAACAATGCTCAGCAGCACCGCAGCCAGCACAAAGACAATAATATGGCATATCAGACTTTTTCTGAGCGATATATTTTTTACTTTTTCCATCGGTAGCCGCACCCCCACACAGTTTCTATATATTCCGTATCCGTATACTCCTGCATTCTGTTTCGTATTCTGCGTATATGCTCGGTCACCACACCGCTGTCACCCTCGCTGTCATAGCCCCATATTCTCTCATATATGCGCTCTCTGTCAAATATCTGCCCGCGGTTTTGAGACAGCAGCGCCACTATATCAAATTCCTTTCGCGGCAGCTTTATTACATTATCTCCCGCTGCTATGCTTCTCTCGGAATAATCTATGATAAGGTCGTCTGAAAATCTTATTTTTGAACCGGTTTTCGCCCTGCTTTCCCTCCTTATATGAGCAGAGACTCTTGCCTCAAGCTCCGCAGGCGAAAAGGGCTTGACCACATAGTCATCTCCGCCGGCTGCAAAGCCGTTTATCTTGTCGGCCTCATCTACTCTTGCCGTAAGAAAAATTATAGGGCAGGACACGATATTTCTGATGCGTCTGCACACATCAATGCCGTCAGGTCCCGGCATATTTATATCAAGGAGTATAATATCCGGCTGCTTTTCTATCTGCTCAAATACCTCCTGTCCGCTTCCGGCAGTCATAATTCTGTACCCCCTGCTTCTGAAAAACATCGAAAGCATATCCAGTATGCCTTTTTCATCGTCACATATCAAAATACTGTTCAAAGTATCACCTCCCCGTATATTAAGCCACATAATTATCTACTTTTTATCAACATCGTCAAAAGCCGCAGGGCTGCTGCGACTTTAATACGGAGATTTACTTCTGATTTCCTCCGCTTCATCTTCAGTTATCTTATGGCACTTCACCATTCTTTTTAAAACCACGGACATTCTTTTTTCGGCAAGCTGCATGTTGCTGTCCGGAGAATAATTTGACGGCGCATTGGGAAGTCCCGCAAGCATTACGGCCTCATAGTCGTCAAGCTGCGCGGGCGTTTTGCCGAAGTACCCCATCGCCGCATCATAAATCCCGTAATAGCCGCTGCCGAAATATATGGAGTTTACATACATCTCAAATATCTGTTTTTTGCTATACTGACGCTCTATTGCAAATGCTCCGAATGCGTCTGCAAATTTACGCTCTATTTTTTTGTCCTGGGTAAACAGCTCATTTTTAGCAAGCTGCTGCGGTATGGTGCTTCCGCCCTCTACAAAAGCCCTCGCAACAATATCGTTAAATGCAGCTCTTGCTATAGCCAGAGGATCTATGCCCTTGTGTCTGAAAAACCTTTTGTCCTCCGCCGCTATCACCGCATCTATATAAATCTGCGGCAGGCTTTCATATTCTGTGAAATGCTCCCTTGAACATATATCCTCTGCAATACTGCTTATGGGTGTCTTTGAAACCGCTTCTTTGTACA
>ERZ857965.3944-NODE-3944-length-10630-cov-2.718582_pt1 | contig 10630 bp, 7 predicted proteins | sample MGYA00519758_ERZ857965 | MGnify/ENA primary metagenome ERZ857965 (study PRJEB31778, sample SAMEA3449381) | human gut metagenome | biome: human gut; feature: human-associated habitat; material: faeces | place: United Kingdom | collected 2010/2012 ...
ATATCGCACTGCATAAACTGACGGAAACGTCCTCTCTGTGGTCTGTCTGCTCTCCATACATTTCCCATCTGGAGTGCCTTAAAAGGAGCCGGCAGTTCATTGGCATTGTTGGAATAATATCTGGAAAGCGGTACGGTAAGGTCATAGCGAAGTCCGGAATCCACCAGATCTGCCTCCTGCTCTGCTTCTTCCAGTTTCAGCTTCTCGCCACGTTTCAAAATTTTGAAGATCAGTTTCTCATTTTCTCCACCCTGCTTGCTGCAAAGGTTCTCAATATGCTCCACACATGGAGTTTCAATTGCTGAAAATCCAAATGTTCCATAAGTCTCACGGATCATGTTCATCACATAATTACGGATTTCCATCTCTTTTGGTAAAATGTCTTTCATACCGGTTACCGGCTTTTTCTTTAACGCCATATTGTCCTCCTTTTATCGCGTTGTTTTTTCATCTTTATGAACAACTCTCTGGAATGCAAGGAAAACCTGCATATCAAAGTTTTTCACTTCATCGATCATCAGTTCCATCACTGTGGAAATGTCAAATCCCTTCCTGTATGGCCGGTCTGAGATCAGTGCTGCATACACATCACAGACCCTCAAAATCCGCGCCCCGATAGGAATCTCTTCCCCTGCCTTATTGGACGGATATCCACTGCCATCATAATTCTCATGATGGTACAGAATACTCTCCAGCACGAAATCCGAATATCCCTGATCTTTCAGTTCTTCATATCCCAATGTAGAATGCATACGGACATATTTCAATTCCTCGATCACCAGCGGATCCTGCTCCTGCCCGTTGATATAGCTTGTCAGTTTCAGTTTTCCAATATCATGAAGCATTCCGGCAATAGCCAGATCATAACACTGTTTATGGGGAAGTCCCAGTTCTTCTGCTACTGCATAGGCCAGATTACTTACTAGCATTCCGTGATGTAATTCTGATGACAGGTCAAACTCCAGAATTCTCTGCTGAGAACCGGCTGCTGTCTTTTGTACTGTACTCAAAGCATTCCCTCCCGGTTTTACAGCCAGGTACTGATCGCTGTCTGTTTTCTCTGGATCATTTCATCTATACGTGAAATGTAATTGGAAACATCTTTCACATTTTCTACCCGTTCAATTCTGTTTCCGTGGTCAAAGACCAGTTTGGAAGAACCGCCTGCGCCTAATGCGATGATCGGCTGTTTTTCCTCCATAATCAGTATATTGTAAATTCCGGCTTTGTCAACCTTTGCATAGCCAACATTTTCGAAATTTCCCTTCATATTCTTCTGTCTATACAGATAATATGGTCCCATTCCCATCTCATAGGCAGTTTTCATGGTAAGATCCATGATTTCCTGATTATTTTCAAAAGACATTTCCTGATATTTTTCTTTAAAAATGTTCAGTCTTGCTGCTCTTTTCACAGCCAGAGAATGAACCGTCATACTGTCAGGAGCCAGTTCCCGTACCTGTTCCAGGGTACGCCCAACCATGGAAATATCCTCCCCTGGAAGCCCTACGATCAGATCCATATTGATATTATCATATCCCAGCTCCCTGGCCAGATAGAAAGCTTCTTTTGTCTGGGCAACGGTATGTCTGCGGCCGATAATATCCAGAGTTTCCTGATTCATAGTCTGTGGATTTACAGAAATTCTGGTAACCGGATACTCCTGGATCGCCTGCAGTTTCTCCCTGGTAATACTGTCCGGTCTGCCTGCCTCTACAGTAAATTCAGCAAGTCCCTCATAACCGAAAGACTCTCCAACTGTATCAAGAAGTTTCCTGATCTGATGAGGAAGCAATGTGGTAGGTGTACCGCCGCCTATATAAATAGTATCCAGTTTCCTGCCTTTCATCATCCGGGCAGTTTCCCTTACCTCCCTGCAAAGTGATTCCACATATTCATCCGTCCTCTTCTCCCATACTTTCAGCGGATAGGAACTGAAAGAACAGTAAAGACAGATGCTCGGGCAAAACGGAATCCCGATATACAGGCTGTACCCATTCTCATAATCAATGTCCTTAAGGATCTCTCTTTCTCTGTTTGCAATGGTAATGGCAAGGGCAGTTTTCTGCGGGCTGACCAGATATTTCTCTCGCATTTCCTGTGCAGCCTCTGTATTCTTCATCCCTGACTCGATCATTCCCATGGCCAGTTTGGCAGGGCGGATCCCTGTAAGGTTTCCCCACGGAAGTGTTCTTCCGGTCAGTTTCACCAGCAGCTGATACAGGGCATATTTGATGCTGTCCTTATTTTCTTTTCTTAATTTATGAGAATCTCTAATCTTCTCATCCCTGATCACAGCGGCACTTATCACGCCCTTGTTTTCGTCCCGTTCATATCTGATCAGGTAACTGTCATTATCCCGTTCCACACGGAAGCGGAGGTCATACTCTGCTTCCTCATCTTCGTAAAGAGTATGTATCTCCGCTTCGGGATAAAATGCTTTGATCAGTTCATAAACATCATGTTCAAATTCTCTGTTCTCAAACAGAATGCCTATTTTATACAAATGGATTATACCTCTTTTCATAACCAATGGTGGTAGATGCATCATGTCCCGGGAATACTTCTGTCTCCTCAGGCAGGGAATCCACCAGTTTATGCAGACTTCTGACAATGTCTGCGGTACTTCCTCCCGGGAAGTCTGTTCTTCCTACAGATCCGTAGAAAACTGTATCTCCACTGAAAAGTACATCTTCCTCTTCTATATAATAACAACAGCTTCCTTTCGTATGTCCCGGTGTATGGATTATCTGAATTGTAAATCCAGCCACCTGGAAAACTTCCAGATCATTCAGCAGTACATCCGGTATGATAGAACAGTTTTTGCCATAGTGTGCTGTCATGTTCACAGAAGGTTCACGAAGCATCTCTTCCTCCTGACGACAGGCATAGATCGGAATATTGTATTTTTCTTTCACTGCCTGTGCCGCCATAATATGATCAAAATGTCCATGTGTCAGCAGGATCGCTGCGGGCTTTCCACCCATCTGTATCACTTTCTCATAAATTTTCTCCGGGAAATCAGCCGGATCTATCACAATCATTTCACCTGTAGTTTTATTCTTCAGGAAATAACAGTTTGTATATACAGGACCCAGGATGCATTTCTGCAGTTCTAAATTCTTCATAGAAATTCCTTTCTTTTATACCTTGCGGATTCTTATCAGCCGGTAGTTCTCTCTACATCAATAATACTGTCTACCTGACGTATCTTTTCGATCAGAGATCTTAATTCCTCTTTGCTTCCGATTTCAAAGCTCATGGAGATCGTCGCCTTTTCCTGTTTATTCGTACGGCTGTTAATACTTCTCAGATCTATCTTACGTTCTGTAAAGATCTTGGACAGGTCCACAAGAAGACCTGTTCTGTTGTTGGCATAAACCTGGATCTCCGCCATGTATTTCTCAGCCTGTTTCGTATCCGGCTGCTGCCATTCCGCCTCGATCAGACGTGTACGATCCATCTCTGACATATTCAGCACATTGATACAGTCTGTACGGTGAATAGTAATTCCACGTCCTCTGGTAACAAATCCCACAATCTCATCCCCTGGAATAGGATTACAGCACTTGGAGAAACGTACTGCCACATCATGGATTCCTTTTACCACAATGCCGCTTTTGTTCTTCGTAATATGAAGTTTCTCCTGGGTCTCCCCTGCCGCTTCCAGAACCTGCTCATCTGTGAGGTTCTTTTTGTTTTCTTTATCATAGGCTTCAACCAGCTTATTGAAGACCTGTCCCTCTTTCAGACCACCATGACCGATAGCAGCCAGAACAGATTCCCAGTCACGGAAACCATATTTATGCATAACAGCATCCTGATACTGAGGTTTCGTGTAATTCACAATCTTAAATCCCTTGGCTCTGGCATACTGGGTCAGCATTTCCTTACCTTTAAGAATGTTATCTTCCTTCAATTCTTTCTTGAACCACTGGTTGATCTTGTTCTTCGCCTGGGTACTCTTGACGATACTCAGCCAGTCACGGCTCGGTCCTTTGGAGTTCTGCGAAGTCAAGATCTCGATTCGATCCCCGTTCTGGATCTTGTAATCGATATTGACCAGCTTGCCATTGACTCTGGCACCTACCATCTTGTTGCCGACCGCAGTATGGATCGCATAGGCAAAGTCAACCGGCGTAGAACCGTTCGGCAGGTTCTTGACATCTCCGTTCGGTGTAAAGCAGTATACATCCTCTGCAAAAAGATCCAGATCTCCTTTCAGAAGATTCAGAAATTCCCGGTTGTCTGACATGTCTCGCTGCCATTCCAGGATCTGACGAAGCCAGCTCAGTTTCTCTTCTTCCTTCGCTTCAACGCTCTTCTTTCCATCTTCAGACTCTTTATATTTCCAGTGTGCCGCAATACCGTATTCAGCAGTTTTATGCATCTCTTTTGTACGGATCTGAATCTCAAACGGCTGACCGATCGAACTCATCAGAGTCGTATGCAGAGACTGGTACATATTTGCCTTCGGCATTGCGATATAATCTTTAAAACGTCCCGGTACCGGTGTATACATCTCATGGATAACTCCAAGCGCCGCATAACAGTCTTTTACAGAATCTACGATAATACGAACTGCAAACAGATCATAGATCTGATCCACCGTCTTATCCTGGTTCACCATCTTTTTGTAAATACTGAAAAAATGCTTCACGCGTCCGTTCACTTCTGCATCAATATTCGCATTCTTCATATGCGTGGAAACCTCATCCACGATCTGCTGGACAAATTCTTCCCTTTCCGTTTTCCTTGCATTGATCTGCCTTACCAGATCGTTAAAGACCTCCGGCTGGGAATATTTGAGTGCCAGATCATCCAGCTCTGTCTTGATCTTGGAAATACCAAGCCGCTGTGCGATCGGAGCATAGATATCCATGGTTTCTTTTGCTTTTTCCAGCTGCTTCTCTGGTCGCATATACTGCAGGGTACGCATATTGTGCAGACGGTCGGCAAGCTTGATGATGATAACACGGATGTCCTTTGCCATCGCAAGGAACATCTTACGAAGATTCTCAGCCTGCACCTCCAGCTTATCTGCTGAATAGGAAAGCTGTCCCAGCTTTGTGACACCGTCTACCAGAAGCGCCACCTCATCTCCGAATTCCTGACGGATCTCTTCGTCCGTCATCACCGTGTCTTCAACCACATCATGAAGGATGCCGGCAACGATCGTCTCTTTGTCCATCTCCAGTTGTGCCAGAATGATTCCTACCCACAGAGGATGGATAATATACTCTTCTCCGGATTTCCGTGTCTGCCCTTTGTGCGCATCTCTTGCAATGTGATATGCTTTTTCGATCATAGAGACGTCCGCCGAAGGATGGTACTTTCTGACTCGCTCGATCAGACTTTTATAGAGCAGTTCCGGATTCTGATAATCTTCCACATCCTTTACCGCATGACCATCTACGATCTCCAGTTTTTTATGTGTTGGTTCGATCAGCATCTCCTGCTGGATTCCGATATCATCTGCCATAGCCTTCCCTTCCTTCTCATTAGTTTCCCGGATACTGGATCACCGAGTCTACTTTGTATCCTTTCAGTCTTTCCCGTCCTTTTAAGCCCATCAGTTCGATCAGGCAGAGAACTTCTACAACCTCACCGCCAAGTCCTTCGATCAGTTTGATCATTGCTTCTGCCGTACCGCCTGTTGCCATCAGGTCGTCTACGATCACAACCTTGTCTCCCGGTTTGATCGAACGCTTGTGGATCTCGATCTCTGCACTTCCATATTCCAGATCATACTTGATCGATGCTGTCTCGCAAGGAAGCTTTCCTTTTTTACGGATCGGCACAAATGCCTTATGCAGATTATATGCAATCGGCATTCCAAAAATAAATCCTCTGGATTCCGGTCCGATCACGATGTTGAAATCCACGCCTTCAAGCTTATCCTGCAGTTCCTGAATGGAAAGCTGAAGTCCCTCTGGATCTTCAAGAATGCTGGTTACATCTCTGAAAATAATTCCTTTTTCCGGATAATCCGGAATGCTGACAACATATTCTTCAAGTTTTTTCATCTTTCTTCTCCACCTTACCTACAAATATATACAATATCTATTAGTATAGCATAAAATTGCTGTTTTTCAAATTATTTATAATTTTGGATCACAATCTGTGGTGTACGGACTCCCTGATACTCATTGATATCCGGATAATAGGTAAATGCCATAACAATTCCATGCCCATGTCCGCGCAGCAGACACTCACAGGCAATATCTCCAAATTTTTCACGCACATATTCCACAAAGGTATTCACATCTCCAAAATACATGGCATCCATCCTTGTACCGTGAAGATCCCTCACCTGCAGCTTCAGCACATTTTTATTCTTACCGAGGATTCTCGCACTTTCCACCTGTACCTGTCTTTCTGCAAAGACCGGACGTGCATTTCCTTTGCCAAACGGTTCCAGAACCGCAAGCTCTCCGATAAATTTTTCATTGACACATTCAAACGGGAGCTGCATATCTATGGCAATCTTTTCATTCAGATCCTCTGGTGTGATCCCGGATTTTTCGTTAATCTCCTTACGGAACTGTTCCAGATTCTCCTCCGGCATGGAGAGACCTGCCGCCATCTTATGCCCGCCAAATTTTGACAACAGATGCTTTACCCGGTTCAGTCCTTCATACATGTGCCAGGTCTCGATCGATCTTCCTGAGCCCTTTAAACCTTCCGCGCCCTTCGTCAGCACAAAGACCGGACGGTAATATTTTTCCCGGATCCTTCCTGCCACGATCCCGGCAAGGCTTTCATGACATTCCGGCAGGTAGACCACCAGCACGTCTGCATCCTTAAGTTCACTGTTCTCCACCTGGATAAACGCCTCTTCTACCGCCTGCGCCGTCATATCCTTCCGGCTGTCATTGAGTGCTTTCAGATCACCTGCCAGCATATCTGCCGCCACTTTCTTTGCCTCCAGAAGCTCCAGGGCACGCTTTGCTGTATCCAGTCTTCCACTGGCATTCATACACGGACCGATCACAAATCCAATGTGATACGGAGACAGCTTATCTACATTCACACCAGTACATCCCATCAGCGCCTTCAGTCCCAGATTCTCCGTCCGTTTCAGCATATCCAGTCCCTGTTTAACGAAAATACGGTTTTCGTCCACCAGATCCATAACATCACCGATCGTTGCGATTGCCACATTTTCCATCAGATAATCTGCATCTTCCGCATCTTTTCCCATGGCTTCCATCAGAGCCTCCACCAGCTTGTAAGCAACCGCAGCCCCGCACAGCCCTTTGAACGGATAAGTACAGTCCTCCTGCTTCGGATCCACAACCGCATCTGCCTCCGGCAGAATATATCTTCGTCCCGCACCAATTTCCGTATACGGGACCTCATGATGATCCGTCACCACAATCGTCATTCCCATACTTTTTGCATAGGCGATCTCCTCTGCCGCCGCAATCCCGTTATCACAGGTAATGATCGTATCCACGTCGGCCTCCAGCGCCCGGTCGATCAGGTTCCGGTTCAGACCATACCCGTCCTTCATACGAACCGGAATGTCACTGTCCACATCAGCTCCGAGCATCCGGAATCCCTCCAGAAGAATATAGGTCGACTGGATTCCATCAATATCATAGTCTCCGATGATCCTGATTTTTGCATTTTCTTTTATCTTTTCTCCAAGAACCGCTACTGCCTTGTCCATATCCTTCATCAGCATTCCATCGTACAGATCGGCGATCGTACCGTTTAAATATTTCTCGATCGCATCATCCCCGATCACATCCCGGTTTCTTATCAGGGAAGCCACTCGCGGACTGATATGGAATTTCTCACTGATATGCTGAAAATCCGCTCCTTTTCTCAGAAGTACCCAGTTCTCCATTTTCTCTTTTCCTTTCTTTGATAGTCAGATAATACAAAGATGCCGGAGGATTCTCCTCCGACACCTCATTTTCTGTCAGTTATTTCTTTTTCGCTGCTTTTTTGCCGCCGATTTTTGTTTTCATTACATACCATAATGCACCGGTGATACATACAGATGAATATCCGCCACCTGCAATACCAACCATAAGAGGTGCTGCAAATTCTTTAATAGAGCTTACACCCATGATATAAAGAACCGCTACCATGACAAATGTAGTAAATGTTGTGTAAATACTTCTTGTCAGTGTATAAGTGATACTTCTGTTTACAAGCGCTTTCAGATCATCGTTTCTCTTCATGACCCGAAGCTCTTCACGGATACGGTCGAAAATAACGATCGTCGCATTGATAGAATATCCAAGGATTGTCAGCATACATGCGATAAATGTATTACCGACAGATGTTCTTGCAAGTGCATAGAATGTAAGCACAAATAACAAATCGTGTAAAAGAGCAAGAACCGCACTTGATGCGAAACGTACATCTTTGAACCGGAACCAGATATAGATCAGCATACAGATCGCTGAAATGATAACTGCAATGATCGCATCCTGTCTCATCTCGGAGCTTACCGTAGAACTGATATTTTCTGCTGTAATTGTCGATGTGTCTACACCAAATTTATCAGCAAGCGCATTGTTAAGTGCTTCTCTTTCGTCAAGATTCAGCGTCTGTGTCTTGATGATGATCTGATTGCTGTCTTTTACTTTCTGTGCCTGTACATTGTGATCTCCGGTCACATCTTCTACAACCGGAACGATCTTTGAATCAATCTCTTTGATCGAGTAATCTTTATCAAATGTTACGGTTGTAGCCGTACCGCCCTTGAATTCCAGGCTGTAGTTCAGCGCACCTTCACCTTTTCCCGACTGGACTCCCATTGTTACAAAACCTGCTGCGATCACAGCAATTGATATTGCAAAGAAAATGGCTTTCTTTCCGAGGAAGTCGATAATTTTTCTTTCTTTTTTGAATTTCTTCGCATAAAATTTCACATCACGAAGACCAATCGCATACAGAGAGAAAATGATGATTCTGGTAATAACAAGTGCCGTAAACATTGACACAACAATACCAAGTGCCAGTGTCTGTGCAAATCCTTTTACAGAACCTGAACCCTTGAACCAGAGAATAGCTGCAGCGATCAGAGTTGTTACGTTACCGTCAACGATCGCAGACAGTGCTTTGTGGAAACCATTCTTCAGGGAAGTCTTAACACTGATACCTGTTGTCACTTCTTCACGCACACGGGCGAAAATGATAACGTTGGCATCGACTGCCATACCGATTCCAAGGATGATACCTGCAATTCCCGGAAGGGTAAGCGTGATATTAAATGCATTTAAAAGCACCAGGATCAGTCCTGTGTAGATCAGAAGTGCTAGACCTGCTGCAAGTCCCGGAATCAGATATACGAAGCACATAAATACGAAGATGATGGCAAGTCCGATGGCACCAGCCATTAAGCTTGTGCTGATTGCTTCTTCTCCGAGCTGTGCAGCTACTACATTAGAGCGAAGTTCTTCCAGTTCCAGAGAAAGTCCACCGATTCGGATGGTAGCTGCAAGATTGTCTGCTTCTTCATAGCTTGACATCCCTGTGATAACGGCTTCTCCGCCTTCGATTGCCTGATTAACTCTTGGTGAACTGATTGTCTGTCCATCATAAATAATGGAAATCTGTTTTCCTACATTTGCTGCTGTTGCTTCTGCAAATTTGGTTGTTCCTTCTTTGGTAAGCTGCAGAGCTACGACATATTCTTTGTTCTTAGTCGTAGAGTTCTCCTGTGTCTGAGCCTCTGCATTTTTAACATCTGTTCCTTCAAGAACGGTATTGCCATCTGCATCCTGAAATACCAGTGATCCTGGTTTGCCAAGTTCTTCCAGAACTTTATTAGCATCGGATACACCCGGGATCTCGATGTTGATCCGGTCATCCCCTTCCTGATATACACTTGCTTCTGTACTGTACTGCTCTACACGCTTCTGTAACTTGTAGATCGTATCCTTCATATCTTCTGCTGAAGGATTCTTGTCTTTTGCCTGATAAGTGATGCTGACACCACCTGCAAGGTCAAGACCAAGATTGATATTTCTTGCAGAACCTGTGTGGGAGGAACCAAATCCCTGCCAGCAGGTAAATCCAAGAAGTCCTAAAAGTGCAGCAATCAGAACAAGGCTTACTATTCCTTTACTCTTCTTCATGTCCAAGTCCCTTTCTTAGTTTTCGTCTGCCATTGCAGCCTTTATCATAATCGCGCATTCCACGCGCTTTTTCTGAAGCTCACAGCCAAGCTCGTAGACGTCGTCGATCTTTCCGTGACAATTATAGGAATTGGCAGCACAGCCACCGCTGCAGTAAAATTTTGCAAAACAGCTTCTGCACTTTTCTTTGGCGTAAACATTACAGCATTTGAACTCGTCCACGATGTCAGGACGCACAATGCCTTCGTCCACGTTGCCCATCAGGAACTTCTCGTTGCCGACGAACTGATGGCAGGGATAAAAATCGCCCCAGGGGGTAACTGCCAGATACTCGGTTCCTGAGCCACAGCCGGAAAGCCGTTTGTAAACACAGGGACCACCGGAAAGATCGATCATGAAATGGAAGAAATTAAAGCCTCTGCCTTCCTTCTCTCTCTTGATCATCTCTTTTGCCAGTCTGTCGTATTCTTCACAGATTTTCGGAACATCTTCCTCACGGATGGCATAATCTGCCTCCGGCGGAGCAACTA
>ERZ857965.3954-NODE-3954-length-10594-cov-3.005029_pt1 | contig 10594 bp, 7 predicted proteins | sample MGYA00519758_ERZ857965 | MGnify/ENA primary metagenome ERZ857965 (study PRJEB31778, sample SAMEA3449381) | human gut metagenome | biome: human gut; feature: human-associated habitat; material: faeces | place: United Kingdom | collected 2010/2012 ...
ACCTTCTATACACATTTGTATATTTTCTAATCTTATCTGCTACTTTGTCTGTCAACTTATCCTTCGTAACACGCCATTTCCAGTTATCACCTAAGGTTGATGGTGTGTTTATTCTTGCTTCATTTCCAAGTCCTAAGTAGTCCTGAAGTGGAATGATACATAAGTCTGCCACTGATGAATGGGCAAGTCTTATTATTTCATCTACCATTTCCTGACCAACAGGTATGTCTCTACCTATGTAATCTTTTATGTATCCTAATGTGTAATCATTTACATGTTTCAACCAACCTAATAAAGTTTCGTTGTCATGTGTTCCTGTATATACAACACAATTATTGTAGTAAGTAAAAGGAAGGTATTCACAAGGTTCATAAGAATCTCTTGCATCAAAAGCAAATTCTAATACTTTCATATTCGGGAAATTGCTGTCCTTTACAAGCTGTCGTACGCTATCTGTTATATAACCTAAATCCTCTGCAATAATGCTAATCTCTCCAAGCTTCTCTTTTACGACATCAAACAAATCCATTCCCGGACCTTTTTCCCATTTACCGATTACAGCATTCTTTGAACCGGCAGGAATTGCATAATATTCATCAAAGCCTCTGAAATGGTCGATTCTGACAACGTCATACAGTCTAAAGCACCAGGAGATTCGTGTTATCCACCAGTCATAGCCGGTATTTCTGTGATGATCCCAGCGATACAGCGGATTGCCCCACAGCTGTCCATCTGCAGAAAATCCATCGGGAGGACAACCTGCAACTGCGGCGGGTTTTCTCTCCTGATCCAGCTGGAACATCTCAGGATGTGCCCAAACGTCCGCGCTGTCATATGCCACATAGATCGGAATGTCACCAATGATCTTCAATCCCTTATCATTGGCATATTTTTTAAGTTTCTGCCACTGTGTAAAAAACAGATACTGAAGCCATACATAAAAGCCGATTTCTTTAGAATAGTTGGTCTTGTAATACCACATCGCATTATCCCAGCGATAGCGAATATCCTCTGCCCACTGATCCCAGCTGTTTCCGTCAAAAATATCCTTCACTGCCATGAACAGGCCATAGTCATCCAGCCACCAGGCATTTTCTGTCCAGAATGCTGTAAACTTCGGGTCAGGCTTCTCCAGGCTTCTCTCATATGCCAGCTTTAAGAGCGGCATTCTGTTTTCATACAGTTTTCCATAATCAATATCTCTGGCCGCTTTGCCGCAATCGCAGGCTTCTACCTCTTTTCTGGTCAGAAACCCGGCTTCCACCAGCTCCTCCAGATCAATAAAATACGGGTTGCCCGCATACGTAGAAAAGGACTGATACGGGGAGTCCCCATAGCTTGTCGGTCCCAGCGGCAGGATCTGCCAATACTGCTGTCCTGCCAGCTTCAAAAAATCCACCCATTCATATGCTTCCTTGGAAAAGCAGCCGATCCCGTGCGGAGACGGAAGACTGAATACCGGAAGCAGCACACCGCTTGTTCTCATACCTGTTCCCTCTTATCTTCCTAATATTGTAATAGACACCGGTTCTGCCCATACAGAACCTTCCAGCTCTTTTATCTGCTCTAATTTCGTGTCCTCTTTTATTTTAAACCGTGTTCCATCTGTAAGCAACTGCCACTTGCCCTCCAAGGCAAAATAATTTTCAGAAGGCTCCTGTTCCGGATCAGAACATTTCCCGCCCGGAAGTCGAAATTCCACAGCTTCCTTATTCGCGTTGTAAATAATAAACAGCTCCTGCCAGGGCGCAACGTTGTCTGTGAGGACGCTTTCTGCTGCAGCCTCCGGCTCAGCCCCTGTCCGGATGATAAAGGCTACGCAGCCTTCCGGTGCGTCCACAAAGGAGATCTGATCCAGCACCTCCAGGCTTCTCTGCCTCCATGCCGGAAAACTCTTTCGCAGCAGGATCAGACCGCGGTAAAACTCCGCCAAATCCCGGTATTCATGCATCCGGGTCCAGTCTAGCTGATTCACCTTCGCCGCGGAGCGATAGCTGTTGTCGTCACCGTATTTCGTACGCGCCGCTTCCTCTCCCGCCTGTAAAAACGTAATCCCCAGGCAGGTAAAATAAATTCCCGCGGCAAGACGGTTCTGCGCCAGAGCTACTTCATTGTATGCGCCAAAATCCGGCTCCATGCTGTCCGTCAGCGTATGCACCAGCTTGTCCCACAGCGTATAATTGTCATGGGCTGAGACATAGGAAACAGACTGGTGTGCAGACGATGGCTGATAACCGCCCATTCCGTCACAGAATCCCAGCACACTGGAACGAATCTGAGTCTCCAGTCCCTTTGCTCCGTTGACAAAGCCAGTCTCCTTGACTTCAAAAACACTGCCCTTAATGCTGTCCCGAATATCATCATTGAAAAATCCGATTCGGTCAGACAAAAGGGCTGCGTTGCATTTCAGCGCCTGCTCATAGCCTGGCTGAATCGCAGTCTTGCCTGCCGTCCACGGTTCGCCGTACATCAGAATTTCTTTTCCACCCGGCAGGCAATCCAGTGCCGCACGGATCTCATTCATTGTCTCCGTATCATGCAGTCCCATCAGATCGAACCGGAATCCATCCACATGATATTCCTTTACCCAGTAGCAAATACAGTCAATCATATATCTGCGATACATCCTTCTCTCACTTGCAGTATCGTTGCCGCATGCGGAGCCGTCTGAAAAGCTGCCGTCTGCCTCCTGTCTGTAAAAATAATACGGAACAGTTTTCTGGAAAACAGAGTCTATGCTGAATGTATGGTTATACACCACATCCATGATCACCCGGATTCCCGCGCGATGCAAGGCCTGGATCATTTCACGGCATTCCCGCACCCGTACTTCTCCATGATACGGATCGGTCGCATAGGAGCCTTCCGGTACAAAATAGTTCATCGGATCGTACCCCCAGTTATACTGGAGCTTCTTTCCGGTTTCATCTACCGAACCATAATCATACATCGGTAATATCTGGACATGAGTGACACCCAGCCATTTCAGCCAGCTCATGCACGTCGGGTTTCCTGTATTTCCATCCAGACAGGTATCCTTTTCTGAGAACGCTTTATATTTCCCTCGATTTTCTTCCGAAACACCGCTTTGGGGATCGTGGGAAAAATCGCCTACATGCACTTCCCAGACAACGGGTGCCGGAGCCTTTGGCAGCTTCTCCTGATCCTTGTCCCAGCCCTCCGGCTCAGCTTTTTTCAGATCGATCACCATACTGCGCTGTCCATTTACTCCGGCGGCCTTTGCGTAAGGATCTGCAGTTTCCCGTGTCTGACCGTCCGCCGTTACCAGCCAGGTATAATAAACACCTGAAAGATCCCCGTTTTTATGCACACGGAAAACGCCTTTTTCTGTGCGTACCGCTTCTGTCCGGTCAAAGGGCTCTGCTGCACCCTCCTCTGCGCTTCCTGCCCGATACAGCAAAAGCTCTGCATACTCTGCCGTCGGGGCCCAGAGTGCAAAGTCTGTCCCCTGCGTCTGATAAACCGCCCCAAGGTCATCGCCCCCATATTCATAGGCTTCTTCAAATTCCTGCGAAGAAAACAGCTCTCGCCATTCCCCCGGCGTCCGTTTCTGTGTTACATTTTCCATTTTCCTGCTCCTCCTGATCAAAAGTCATTCTCTAAATACGCGGATAAAATAACCAGTTTATCCTTTTTATTGTAACAAAAAAAACGGAAGAACTGCAACTGCCCCGGCATGTTGAAATTCTTCCATTTCATATCAATTTTTTATGATTTTTACAAAATCAATCTTTTTCTGTCATTTTTCCGGAAAATCTGCTTTAGATCACCTTCGACAGAAACTCCTGCAGTCTCGCGTTTTTCGGATGATCGAAAAATTCTTCCGGCGTGTTTTCCTCTTTGATCCTGCCTTCATCCACAAACAGCACTCTCGTGCCGACTTCACGGGCAAAGCCCATCTCGTGGGTAACGACCACCATTGTCATACCCTCGTGGGCCAGATCCCGCATTACACTTAAAACCTCGCCAACCATCTCCGGATCAAGTGCGCTGGTAGGCTCATCAAACAGCATGACATCCGGATGCATGCACAGAGAGCGAACAATGGCGATTCGCTGTTTCTGACCACCGGACAGTGTTGAAGGATAGACATTCGCCTTATCTTCCAGCCCGATACGTTTCAGCAGATTCATGGCCTGTTCTCTGGCTTCTTTCTTAATCTGCTCCTTGGTGGTTGTCACAGGAATCTGTTCTTTCTTGCCAAATGCCGCCAGACGATTATGACGTTTGGCTTTCTTCAGTTCCTGACAACGGGTATAAACAGGTGCCAGCATAATATTCTCAAGAACGGTTTTGTTGTTGAAAAGATTGAAGTGCTGGAATACCATGCCCATCTTTCTTCGGTGAATATTGATATCGACCTTCATATCTGCAATATCCACCCCGTTGAAGATGATCTGTCCCGATGTCGGGTCTTCCATACAGTTCAGGCAGCGGAGAAATGTACTCTTACCGGAACCTGATGGTCCGATGATCGCCACAATATCGCCTTTATTGATGGTCATGTTGATGCCCTTTAAAACTTCGACACTGCCAAAGCTTTTCTTAAGATTAATTACGTCTATCACTCTTCTTCAGGCTCCTTTCCATCAATTTGATTAATAATGAAATAATCAGCACAAGAACGATATAAATCAATGCCATGACAAGATATGGAACCATAAATTCATAGCTGTTGCTGCCGATATAGTTAAATGCTACATAAAGGTCGGCCGCACCGACAAAACTGACAACAGATGTCTCCTTGATCAGGGAAATGAATTCATTGCCAAGTGTCGGGAGAATATTTTTGACTGCCTGTGGGATAACAATTTTGATCATACTCGTACCAAAACTTAAACCCACTGCACGTCCGGCTTCCATCTGTCCCGGGTCTACAGACTGAATACCACTTCGCATAATCTCAGATATGTAGGCGCCGCTGTTCAAACCAAAGACCATCATCGCCACCTGAACACCTGTAATCTTCAAACCGATAATCGGTAAAAGAACATAGTAGAAGACAAGGAGCTGAACAACCATAGGCGTACCGCGGAATAATGCAACATAAAAGCTGCAGATCGCATTCAGCACCTTCGGCAATGTTTTATATTTTGGGAGTACACGGACAGTGGCAATGATCGTACCGATAATAATACCGATGATCAGACCGGCAATGGCAATCATCAGGGTGTTCTGCAGACCCTGAAGCACCTTGTTGTAGCCATTCTGCTCCCAGAATATCTCTATAAACTTGTTAACTTTCTGATCAAAATTTCCCATAATGACTCTTCTTTATCCTTTCAGGCTCGTACAGCATAACAGATGGGTTGTAGGCCCATCTGTTATAAAGATTACTGCATTGCGTTGATAGATGCTGTAATTGCTGCAGCAGGAGCAGCATCAATGATGACATACTTGATGTTGCCATTTAACATATCCTGAACAGCCAGGGAACCGCTCTTATAAGTTACACATTCAGCAGGAAGACCCGGGAAGTCCCAATCATCGCTGCCTTCAACGTAATACTGACCTGTTGTACCGGCCTGAACACCAATCTTGTCAGAGTTGCTTAATTCACCAAGTTTAGCTGCAACTTCATCAGCTGTCTTGCATTCGTCAAATGTTGTATCTGCACTTGGAACAATCAGTCTCTGGGATGCCTGATAATAAGAATCTGTGAAAGTTACATATTCCTGTCTTTCTTCGTTGATTGTCAGACCTGCCATAGCAATATCACATTTCTGCTGGCTGACAGATAAGCATACCGCGTCGAAATCCATGTTCTGGATAACAAGCTCTTTGCCAAGTTCATCTGCAAGAAGTTTGGCGATTTCCATATCAATACCATAGTACTGGTCACCCTTTGTGTATTCAAAAGGTTCAAAAGCTGCATTTGTAGCTACAACCAGCTGATCCTTAGAATTGTCAAGTTCTGCTGATTCAACAGCTTCAGGTTCACCATCACCGAAATATTTTGCACAGATGGCATCCAGTGTACCGTCATCTTTGATCTTCTGGATAAATGTGTTGGTCTGTTCAAGCAGTTCAGGCTGTGTTTTATCCACACCAAATGCATATTCTTCACTTGTCAGGTCCACATCGATAACCTTTGCTGTGTTGGCACTGCTTCCTGCAGTTTCACCTGATGCGCCTGTTGTTTCACTCTTGCTGCTGGAACTGCCGCATGCTGCCAGTGAAAGGGTACATGCTGCAACCAGAAGAGCACTTAATACTTTTCTCATTTTCATTTTACTTATCCTCCTTAAAATTATCGTTGCTTCTCGGTGTATGTTTATTCATTATGAATGCATACTGACCTCTTACATATTTTATCATGTTTTTCGCAAAAAACTAGTCTAAATTCTGATTTTCCAGTACATGGGAAGGTGAATGGTTATATTCTTCCAGATATTCCTTGACATATTCCACATCTGTACGGCAATCCGCATAGATCGTGCCGTATTTCTGTCGTGTCTCATTGCCCTTGCCGGTAATCAGAAGAACGGTAGGCCGCTTGCACTCCATAATGGCTTTGTGGATAGCCACACCTCTGTCTTCGATAATCTCATACGGACAATTCTTCTGAGCCACATACTGGGCAATGTCCTCTGAAATCTGCTGTACAGGCTCCTTGCCGGGATCCTCAGCCACGAGATAAACCTTCTTGGAATATTCTCCGGCAATGAGACCAAGGTCCTTACGGCGGATATAGGCCTTATAGCCCGGGCATCCGAAAATAGCCACGATATCATGATCCGGATATTCTTCTCTTGTGGAACCGAATAACTTCTCAAAGCTCAGTTTATTGTGGGCATAGTCCACAACCGCTGTCACGCGCTTGTCGGCACTTGTATACAGTTCCATACGGCCACTGGATCTTGCCCTGTGAAGACCGGACTTGATGTATTCAAGAGGAATGTTCAGCAGTGTCGCTGCAGCCACAACGGCAACGGCATTCTCCACATTGAATAAGCCCGGCATGGTCAGTGAAAATGTCTCATCAAACTTATCGCATTTCACAGAGAAAATGATTTCTCCATCTTCTTTGTAAATATTGTAGCCATAAAAATCCGCAGACGGATCCTTCAGACTGAATGTCTTGAAGCTGCCGGCATCCTCTGCAGCCTTTAAGGCACGCTCCACAAAATCCGCATCCAGATTGACAACTGCCTGTTTAGCCAGCGCAAACATCTTCATCTTAGATGAAATATAATCTTCAAAATCCTTATGCTCGATCGGACTGATATGGTCCTCTGAAATATTCAGATAAACCGCCACATCAAACTGCATATTATTCACACGGTCATACTTTAACGCCTGACTGGAAACTTCCATCTCCAGATAAGTAATACCGCTGTCTACCGCATGGCGCATATGCTCATGTAATTCCACCGATTCCGGTGTTGTAATATGGGATTCCTGTCGAATCACACCATCGTATATGTCGATGGATGATAAAACAGCACTTTCTTTGCCCCCTGTGGCTGCCATATAATCATCCACAATGGCTTTCATATAATAAGCAGATGTGGATTTTCCCTTTGTACCGCCAAAACCGATGACCGTCAATTCCTGCCATGCTTTGTTGAAATACATCTCAGCCAGCGGCGGCATGGCTTTACGGATATCCTTCACAATCAGACACGGCACCTTGGTCTCTGTTTCATATTGTACTTCAGAAACATAAGCCACAGCACCTGCCTGGATCGCATTTTCCAGATACTGTTCTTTAAAGGCTGCACCTTTGCAGATGAAAAGGGTTCCCGGTGTCACTGCCCTTGAATCATACGTCAGATATGTAATGACCGTCTCATCCCTGCCCATCATTTCCGCCTCTGCCAGCATATCGACAGAAGACAGCAAATCTGCATATTCTTTTAATGTATAATTTTTCATACGTATTTCCTCCTTGCAATTAACTGCATACGTATAGGTTCAAATTCAAACATCTGTGCAAGTGAATGGTATAGTTATTTCGAAAACGATGTACTAGCTATAGTACTTCTTATACTTTTCAAAATGACTCAGATGGGTTTTGATCATACGGGCCAGTCTTGGCATACCGAGATCTCCCTTCATGAAACTTGGATTCACGACTTTCTTCTCTTTGATCAGCTTTTTCATCTTTGCCTTCAGAGCAGGATCCTTGACATACTTAAAGGCAACGGCTTTTGGAACAACCATCCAGAGATGCTCTTCTTTGGCGTAACGCAGCGGCAGTTCCTTGCCGTAAACAAAGTCTTCCACAATATATTCTGCCACATTAAATCCGGAACCGGTCACATAATAATTGCTTCGGCCCTGTCTTGTATTGATCTCAAAGAACTTGAACTTGCCGTCTCTTCTGTCGTATTTGATATCGAAATTGGAAAATCCCACATAATGCAGTTCTTCGAGCAAATCTTTGACACGCATCATCAGTTCCTTATTCGGCTCTGTGATAATGACTGCATGATTGCCCAATCCGTGCGGTGTATGCTCTTCAAGAAGCACATGACCAAGGCACATCATTTTCACCTTGCCGTTGTGATCCGAATAGGATGTCAGCACACGCATATACTCATCATTACCCGGAATCATATCCTGAATGATCAGTTTGCCTGTATAACCGGCCCCGTAAATGTCATCCAGCACCTGATCCAGTTCCTTCTTATCTTTAATCGTGTACACCTTCTTCTGTGTATCAAAAGGATGCTCCCAGTACTGAATGCTGTCGGATGGCTTCAAGATCACAGGGAATGGGAAATTCATCTCAAAATCATGTCCCATCTCTTTGTTGTGGATAATGGTTCCCGGATAATCCACGCCATGTTTCTCACAAAGTTTATAGAATGTCTCTTTCTGCTGGAGACTGTTCATCAAATCAAAATCAATATATGGTGCAATGGTATTCTTCGGCAGTTCATTCTTATGCTTGCTGATCAATGCCACATAGCTGTCACCGCAGCCCACCAGAACAACGGTCTTGTCTGCATGCTTGGAGCAGAAGCTCTTCACTGTCTTCATAAAAACTTCATCTGTGTCAATCTTCGGGTTTGGTGTATATTCAATAATTCTGCTCTGGTAACTCGGACCTGTGGCAAACTTACCAAATGTATAGGATTTCACTTTATAACGTTCATAAAATGCACGGGCAACACTGTATGTATTGATGTCCCCGCCAAACAGCATCGGTATAAAATCTCTTTCTTTGAAATTCATTGCTAATCGCCTTTCTTTCTATTTACAGTACCTTTCATTATAACTTAACCCTTTTTCCCTGTCAACGGCTGTCAAACAGCCTGTTTCCCTTCGTTTCTCAGTTTCTGCTTATTGAAACGAAATCTTTCATATAATCTTATCTTTTGTTTAACCGATTATCAATTTTGACAATCGTATCCCTGATATCTGATTCATATTTCTCCATTTCAATCTCAACAGGAGAGGGTGCCTTTCTCTTTGCCGCCGAAACAAAAGGATTAAAAAACAGCAGAATACCTGCAGCCACACCAAAAGCATAAGCAGCCTCAAGAATCCCGGGCTGTGTCGGCACATGGCCCACAAACAGCTGATAAATCCGACCAAACACCCCCGCCACATCCACATCCTGATCATAAGTCATGATGGTAAAAGCCGAACCCGTCAGAATGATCAGACTCACGCATACCGTCTTCAAAATCGTCACCCACCACGGTGCCGTCTTTTTGCCTCCCCATTCAACAATCAACTGTTCCGCTCCCAGCAGCACACACTGGCACTGGATACCTGCAAATTGCTTCCGGACCTGCACTGTGATTACTTCCACCAACATTAAAACAGAGATGACACTCCGCCCCGTCTCTTGAGGCTGCAGGCCTGTCACCGACATCTGTTTGACAAAATCCGCCACCTTCCTGTCCGTTCCCACAATTTCACATAGATCTCCCATAGTCAACGGCTGCACCTCAACTTCAATATAATCATCCGCCAGCAAGTAGATTACAACCTGTTTCTGAGTCTTTGCTGTCTCATCTCCTGTTGTTGATTCTGCTTTCATTATCTCATCTCCTGTTTTCAACTCTGTTTTCATTTTTAATGGATTTCACATCCGATAGTATCTCAAAAACAAACAGCACTATGCATCAGCAAATATACATCTTCATTTTTCTGAGTATCCGCTTCTCCAGCCTGGATACCTGTACCTGAGATACCCCCATCCTTTTTGCAATCTGTGACTGCGTCTGATCATAATAAAATCTGAGAACAATAATTTCTCTCTCCCTCTGATCCAGTGCAGACAATGAATCCGCCAGCATCATCCGATCCAGGGCCGCATCTCCCTCTCCGCTTCGGGCAGACAGTTTGTCCATCAATCGGATACTACTGCCGTCACCGTCATAGATTGTCTGCTGCAGCGACGCCACCTCCTGCCCTGAATTGACCGCCAGCAATACATCTTCCATAGACATACCAACATCCTTCACGATTTCGCTGAGGGTCGGTTCCCTTCCCAGCTTTTCCAGCAACTGTTCTCTACTACGATTCACTGCCGCCCGATTATCTTTAATCGACCGACTGACCTTAATGGCACCATTATCCCTCATAAAACGACGAATTTCGCCGGCAATCATCG
>ERZ857965.3956-NODE-3956-length-10593-cov-3.332796_pt1 | contig 10593 bp, 10 predicted proteins | sample MGYA00519758_ERZ857965 | MGnify/ENA primary metagenome ERZ857965 (study PRJEB31778, sample SAMEA3449381) | human gut metagenome | biome: human gut; feature: human-associated habitat; material: faeces | place: United Kingdom | collected 2010/2012 ...
GCCTGCTTCACCCAGGTTTTCAGCATCAGCCGGACAGCCGTTTTCCCGGCCGCGTCAAAGACAAGCCGCCCTCTTGGAAAGCGTTTTGCGATGCCTGTGGCCAGAGATTTGACATCTTCCGTCGTGAAGTAGTAGAAGACCCCGGCGGCAAACAGCACCGCTCCATCCTCAGGATCAGTGCGGACGGCATCCATCCAGCGCGGGTCTTTCAGATCAAAGGCCAGGTTTTTCTCCCGCTCCCCGGCGGGAAGCAGGCAATCCCGCAGCTCGATCACATCTGGCAGATCGATGTTCCAGATGCTGCACCGGCCGTTGTCGCAGGCCCGCCCGGTGTTGTCCAGACCGCAGCCCAGATTGATGACAGCGGCTCTGGGATGGGCATTCAGATAGTCCCGCACCTCCCAGGCAAGGTCATTCTGGCGCATGGCTACCTCCAGCGCACCGAAGGTCTGCATCAGGCCGTTTGCCTGCCGCTCCAAAGCGGAGAAATCGTAGTCCACCTTCTCCATCAGCATGGCCGCCGTCGTATCCTGATACAGTCCGGGAAACCGCCGCGAGCAGAGCCGCCGGCCATACAGCGGGATGATGAGCGTCTCCTGCACGGAGTCCTTCTCGATTTTGTACTTCTCCATAGGCCCTCCTCAAAAGACATGGTACGTTATATTTGATTATAGTTAGCAATCACTAACCAGTCAAGTCATTTTCCATTTGCGGATCAATTGCCCCTTCAAGCGCAATCTCCCGGACACAACAGGAGTGCCGCCGCCGGAATATATCCGGTGACGGCACTTCTCTTTTCATAACGGTTTGGGCCTTTCTCCGCTCAGAGCTTCCACTGGCCGGACTCTTTACGGCCGGATACGAACGCTTGATACAAGCCCCCCTGAGCCATGAGCTGGCTGTGGGTGCCCCGCTGAACGATCTGTCCGCCGTCCAGCACCAGGATCTGATCCGCATTGCGGACCGTCTTCAGCCGGTGAGCGATCATCAGGATAGTCTTATCCCGGGTCAGAGCTTCGATGGCCTTTTGCAGTCGGTCCTCATTCTCCGGGTCTACATTGGCGGTGGCTTCATCCAGAATCACGATGGGAGCATCCTTCAGGATAGCCCGAGCAATGGAGATGCGCTGCTTCTCGCCGCCGGAAAGACTGGAGCCACCTTCGCCGATGACGGTGTCATAGCCTTGGGGCAGGGTGAGAATGAAGTCGTGGCAACAGGCTTTCTTCGCCGCAGCCACCACTTCCTCGTGGGTGGCATTGGGGCATCCAAACTTGATGTTATTTTCCACCGTGTCGGCAAAGAGATAGACCTTCTGAAATACCATGGAGATCTGATCCATCAGATCCTCCAGAGTATAGTCCTTCACATTCTGACCGCCCACAAGGACGGTGCCGCTCTCCACATCCCAGAACCGGGCGATGAGATTGCACAGTGTGGTTTTCCCGGAGCCGCTGGGGCCCACGATGGCGGTGGTGGTTCTGTCCGGGATGGCGAAGGATACATCCCGCAGGATAGGCCGCTGGTCATAAGAGAACGAAACATGGTCGAAGGTAATGCTGTGCTCCCTGGGCGTGCCGGCCCGACCGGTCTCTGCCAGCTGGGGCATGGCGTCCGTCTCATCGGCATGGGCCATGCAGCTGCTGACGATACGCAGCAGGGACATGCCGCTGCCCGCCGAGGAGATCTGAGCAAAGACCAGGAAGGACATGATGACCACCATCAGAGCGTTGGCCAGAATCATCGTTCCGGAGAGATAGAACCATACCGCCGCAAGCATCATGGCCACGCTTCCCAGCTGGAGCGCGATCCCCTGCACCATAATATAAGGGGTGAACATCTTTTCGATGTTCAGGTTGCTGCGGCAGTTGTATTCCAGTGCTTCCTGCAAGGTGCGGTCACCCCGTCCGGTGAGGTTGAAGGACTTCACCACGCTCATGCCCTGCACATACTCCAGCACCGCCTCCACCAACTTGGCCTCGGACTTCTGACGGTGCGGGGCGAGGGCGGCGGATTTTTGCTCCATGGCCGAGGTGATGAACAAATAAACTGCTGTGGCCGCCACCACAATGAGACCGATCCGCCAGTCAAAAATCAGGATCATCACCGTAAAGGCCAGAGCGTTGAGCATCCCGCCCAGCATGGTCACCAACACCATGGGGGCCACAGTCTCCACATTGTCCAGTACAGTGGTGCAGACCCCGGTGAGCTCTCCCAGGCTGTTGTCGTTGAAGTAGCCCATGGGGACGGATTTCATCCGCTGCCCGATGGCCACGCGCTTATTGGCCGCCATGAAGTACCCGGCGTGGGTCTGCTCAAGCTGGGAGAAATATCTGGTCACGGCGCTGCCCAGAATACTGACTGCCAACAGACCCAGCGCCTGCCACGCCGTGGCAGAGCCGGTTTTTCCATCCAGCAGAGCCAGGATGGTGTAGTAAATGGCGGCGATCTCAAACATATGGAACACCGCGTTGAAAAAGCAGGCGATCACCGAGCGCCGGATGTTGCGCTGTTCCTCACCGGCAAACCGCCAGATACCTCTGAATGTCTCGATCATACCGTTTCTCCCTCCTTTGCGCCCATGTGAGCCTGCCACAGATCGGCGTACAACGGGCAATGGCGCAGCAGGTCTTCATGTCTGCCCTGTGCCTCGATGCTTCCATCCTTCACCACCACGATCTGATCCGCGCCGGTGATGGTGGACAGGCGGTGGGCAATGACGATGACCGTCTTACCCTCCACCAGTTTTGCCACTGCCCGCTGGACCACTGCTTCATTCTCCGGATCAATGTAGGCGGTGGCCTCGTCCAGAATCACCACGGGGGCGTTTTTCAGCATAGCCCGGGCGATGGCGATACGCTGCCGCTCTCCTCCGGAGAGATGGGCGCCTCCGCCGCCCACCCGGGTGTCATAGCCATGCCCCAACTGGCGGATGAAGCCGTCGCATCCGGCGGCTTTGGCGACTTGTTCCACTTCTTGATCCGTGGCATTTACCCGGCCCATACGGATATTTTCCCGGATGGTATCGTCAAAGAGGTAATTGTCCTGAGAAACAAAGGCCACCTGGTCGTAGAGTTGTTCCAGCGGGATACGGCTTTCCTCCACGCCCCCCAGGGTAATGCGGCCCTCGGTCACATCCCAGAAACCGGCGATGAGCTTGGCAATGGTGGACTTGCCCGAACCGGAGGGACCAACCAAAGCGGTGAGGCTGCCGGCCGGAATGGTGAGGGAGATGTTGTGGAGGATCTCCTTGTCCTGGGCATACCCAAAGGAGACATGATCCAAGGCGATATCCGGTCTTCCCAGCTGTGCCGGCTGTGTTCCGTGATCCTGCTCCGGCTTCAGGAGGATCTCGTCCACCGAACCTACGATGGTACCCACCTTGGCAAGATTATCCACAAAGCCCATGGCGGCAATGAGAGGCCCCACAATGCTCATGGACAGGATGATGGTGGTGAGAAATACCTCTGCGGACAAGCTGCCGTCCGTGTAGAAGATCCAGCCCACAGGCAGCACCGTGATAAGCGTGGTGGGAGCGATGGCATAGGCCAGCGCCATTCCAAACTGGCATTTCTTCATCCAGTTGTAGTAGTAGGCAGCATTGGCTCGTACCCGGGAGGAGAACTTCTCATAGGAGTTCTTTCCCTGATTGAAGGCCTTGATGACCTCAATGCCGCCGATGTACTCCACAATGGCGCTGTTCATGGCCTGGGTGGTCTTGACCGAGCCCTCATACTGCTTGCCGTAGCCAGCCATCACCGCCATCATGAAAGCCATGCCCACCGGGATGGACACCATGCTTAAAAGGGCCATCCGCCAGTCCAGTACGAACAGGTAGATCAGGATGCACACTGGCCCCAGCACATTGGCGGTCATCTCCGGCAGAAGATGGGCCAGGGGCCGTTCCATGCTCTCCACCTGGTCCACAATGATCTGCTTCATCTGGCCGCTGGAGGTGTCCAGAATCGTACCCAGAGGCATCTTTGGCAGCTTCTCCAGCACCCGCTCCCGGATGGATTTCAGGATGGCAAAGGTGGCCTTGTGGGATTGGGACAGGGCCAGGGAATACAGGGTGGCCCGGAGCAGGAAGCCCACGAGCGCCACAACACACCATATCAGGTAGTATTGCATACTCTGCTCCCCTTTCAGCAGGCCCAGGATGATCTGCGCCGCGGCGAAGTAAGGGAGCATCCCAAACAGTACCCCCACCACAGCGGACAGGACCGCCCGCTTCAGGCCGCCCTGCTGTCCCTCTCCCAGCTCCCACAAACGGAGCATGGGGCTTTGTTGTTTCATGATATAAATTCCTCCTTTTGGTTAGTAATTGCTAACTTTTGTGCAAACAGGAGGGCTGCACCCAAGGGCACAGCCTCTTTTGTCAGGGCTGAGGGTCAAACACGGTGCCGAAACCTGCCATGTGGTAGCGGTTGAGCATCTTGACATAGCGGTGGGCGGCGGCGCGGTCCATGTTGTGCCGCACCACCTCGAACATGCCGTTGAAGTAGGCGGTGACGATGATATGGATGAACTCCTCCGTCACCAGGCCGGATTTGACGCTCTCGCAACCGATGACCTCCATGTACTTGTAGGTGTACTCCACCTCGATGTCCACCAGTTCGTCCAGGAAGCGCGAAAACCGGGTACCATGGGCCCCGTCCAGCAGCAGGCGGAATACATCAAAGTGGTCGTAGATGTAGTCCAACAGGTCTTCCTGATGGCGGGCAGTGTACTGGCCCATCTCGGCCCTCTGCTCCTCCTCCGGGAATTGGTGAAAGTCCTCCTGGACCTTGCGGAACATGGCCTTAAATTCATCCACCACCGGCTCCGCGAGGGCGCGGAACAGCCCCTCTTTGTCCCCAAAGCGGGTGTAGATTGACCCGGTGCTGGTCTCCGCTTCCTGGGCGATGGTACGCAAGGAAGCGTCCAGAAATCCCCTGGACAAAAACTCCTCCTTGGCGCACTCCAGCACCCGGTCATAGACGCCCACCTTTTGTTTTGCCACTGCCATTCCTCCTCATTCAAAACAATGTTTTATAACGCTGTTTTGAATATAGCACTACGGTTTTCATTTGTCAAGAGGGGAGCTCAGAATAAGAGAGCGAAAGACCCCGCAGACCGAATCTGCGGGGTCTTTTCATGTTATTCTATTTCTGCATCCTCTTGAATAGTCGGATAGATCATCTGCCACGCCGGGAGAAAGTCCAGTTGAACCAGCGCGTTGCGGAAGGCCCTCGATAGTGGGTCTACAAATTCCCTTCGGCTGTGAAGCAGTTCCACGATATAAAGCTCCCATGTGTAGTGGGGTCCCCGCTGTTTCTTCCACAGCGGATAATACGCCCTCTCTGCTCGGAACATCAGAAACTCTACGATTGAGATACAGTTCTCGAAGGAATAGAGCTTTGCCATATGGAGCATCCCGGCGCTGTCATAACGCGCTACGGGAAAGTCCACTTCTGCCTCTGACAATGTAAAGTCAAATGCGGAGGCCGGGAAAGCCATCACAGTGTTGAACAGCACCCTTTGAGCTGCCAGGAGCAATGTTTTTTCTCGCCGCAAAAAGGAGATATATTCCTCCCATGTGAGGTCGGCCCAAAACCCGTCCACATCGCTTTTCTTTTTCCAAGTGAACAGCGTGTCCTCCACCCGGTAGGTTAAATAGGTCAGGTACCCGTATGTTGTTTCTTCATCATACAGCTTTGCGTACATGCCGGTACGAAGGATTTGTTCTACCAGCTCTTCATTTTGATCCCAGTCCATTGTTCCACCTGATCTGTCATTTTTAGCCCAATTAAAAATTCAGGAAATCAAGCCCGGCGGCCGTTGACATTGCAATTACTTCATTTGGGTTGTTCTGCAATTCCACCTCCGTCCCCAGTGCGCTCATCAACAGGCCGAAGGTATCGTGCATCCCCAGCTGATTCTGCATATTGTATGTGGCGGCGTACTCCGGAAAATAGGCCCAGATATAGTTCATCAATGCGGGGTAGTTGATTAGGCCGCCAGTCCTTAACTCCTCGTACTGCCCCCATAGTTCAAACAAGGCGAGACTGCTGGCCCGCTTGGAAAAGAACAGATACCCCAAGGTATTGTCAATTCCTTCCCGTACATCCTCTTCGGACTGCTCCGATTGCTTCAATACGGTTTCCGAGAAGTCGCAGTTCCAAATAGGATAGCAGACAGCGAGGACTTCCTCTCCTGTACCTGTTTCGATCCAGAAGACGCCGTTCATCAGCGGCTTGTAGCGTGCAGTACGGCCCCGCGGCGTGGCAAGGGGCGCCGGGTAGGGCCCAAAGTATTCCGGATGATACTCCATATTGAAAAAAGCAACATCACGAAGCGAGGTTTGTCCGTCTGCGTACATTCCGTGCCGGACCTGATACCGATAGATCTCATACTCAATAATTTTATACCCATGTCGTTCCTCCGCAAACGGATAGAGCAGCACACGGGAGTCCTCTTCCGACATTCTTCCGTATGCCATAGCCTCTTTTGATATGGCTGGCGAGGAGCGTTCCACCACATAGTATTCGTCCGCTAAAAACCTGCCGTCCTGTTTCCGGGCCGCGATATAGTAGACGCCGGGGCACTCCTGACATGCCCTTACTATTTCACCAACTGTGTCGTCTAAACAGAACGGCAGCCTCTCCGGGGGTGATTCTCTTTCTCGATCCATGCGTTTCTCTCTTTTCCCGTGTGGCGTTTTACTCAATTATAACACCATTAAAGTGCTATTGCATAAAAAAGCACACCACGCGCACCCTAATGTCACACCACAAAAGTGTACCATGAGGGAAATGATGGTGGAGGAATCGTATATGGAGATGGACTTTATTAGAAACCGTATTACAGAGTTACGGGTAAAAAAGGGGATTTCCGAGTATCAGTTAAGCTATGATTTAGGGCATAGCAAGAACTATATTCATAACATTGTAACGGGGTATTCCCAGCCATCTGTGAAAGAACTGCTCTATTTGATTGACACGCTCGGTATCACGCCCCGTTTGTTTTTCGATGAGGAAACAGAATACCGAAATCCAATTTTAGTTCAGGAGATTATAGATGGCATCAAGTCGATGAACGATCAGGATTTAGAAGCTGTTCTGCTGATGGTCAGGCGCTTGAATGAGAAAAATTGATGGACATGAAATCATGTAATTAAGATATTATACCCGACATACCGGGAATATTCAAGATGCAACATGTCAAATATAATAGGAATCACAAAGGGGTGGTCTCTATTATTACTTACGATCCGCTCTGGGATACCATGCGTCGAAAAGGAATTACGACCTATTCTTTAATAAAGGATTATTCCTTCAGCAAGGGGACATTGGATTCTTTGAAACAAAACCGGAATATCTCAACCGCAACACTGAATGACCTTTGCAACATTCTTTCTTGCAGGGTAGAAGATGTTCTTCGCCACATTCCAGACAAAATATAAACGACGCTTTGAGGGCATTACTGCTCACACCAAAGCGTCGTTTTTTATATCTGCTTGCTGGCTGGCGTTACTCTAATCTTGTCGATTTACTCCATGTATAAAGTATTACTTACCTAAAATTCGGCCTTTCTATTGTCTTGTCTTTAATGGTCAACAGTGTTACGGTGGCAAGAATTTATAGCCCTTCCCATACACGGTTTGGATAAAGTCAGCGTTCAGCTTATGGCGCAGCTTGTAAATGATGCTGGAAATCCCCGTCCAACTGCTGTCAAACGAATCAGGGGCGGCGAACTCATAGATCTCCCTTTTTGAAAATACCCGTCCGGGCCGCCGGGCAAGCAAATGAAACACATCGAACTCCATAGGAGTCAGCTCTATGAATTTGCCCTGCCAAAACACTTGACGGCACGCAGCGTCGATACATAAAGCCTTATAGCGCAGAGGGGCAGAGGAAAGATCCGTACACATGACCAGTTCTGTTGACTCTATGAAGGCCATGATTTTCTCTGCGGTTTCAAGATCATCTTCTTCGACTGATAATATGAACAGTTTTCCCACTATATCACCCCCAATAACCTCGACTGACAGGCCACTTTTTATTTGTCCTTTAGCCCTGATTTAATTTTTTGAAAACTGTCATCGCTGATTGCGTGCTCCATGCGGCAGGCATCCTGCTCGGCAGTCTTTGGCTCTACACCTGCATCCACCAGCAGACGGATGAAAAAGCAGTGCTTCTCATAAGTTCTTTCGGCAACCTCTCGGCCCACATCGGTCAGGTGCAGGAAAGAGTCTTCGTCCATGGTGAGAAAACCGCCCTCTTTCAAGGTAGCTACCGCATGACACACGCTGGGTTTCGATACATCAAGGTGCCGGGCCACATCTACGGAGCGCACCATGCCTTTCTTCCTCTTTAAGACAAGGATTGCTTCCAGATAATCTTCGCCAGATGCGTGTAATTGTTTCATGGGGAGCTCCTCTCCATCAAGACAGGCTCCAACCGGCAGAGTTCATACGGATACGGACGAAATCCTGATAAATACCGGGTTGTTCCATCAATTCCTCATGGGTGCCATGCTGCGAGATATGTCCGTCACTGATGACCAAAATCTGGTCGGCGTTCTGGATGGTATTCAAACGGTGGGCAATGACCAGCAGGGTCTTACCCTTTACCAGTTCGGAGATAGCCTCCTGAATATAGCTCTCATTGTCAGTGTCCACGCTGGCGGTCGCCTCGTCCAAAATTACAATAGGAGCGTCTTTCAGAATACAGCGGGCGATGGAGATACGCTGTTTCTCACCGCCGGAGAGGGTTGCGCCGCCCTCTCCCACCACAGTCTGAAATCCGTCAGGCAGAGCCATGATGAAATCGTAGCAGCGGGCTTTCCTCGCCGCCTCATAGACCTCCTCCTCGGTGGCGTTTGGCTTGCCCATACTGATGTTGTTATAGATCGTGTCCTGGAAGAGATACACGCGCTGGAATACCATGCTGATGTGATCCATCAGCTCCGCGAGGGGGACTTGTCGGGTGTCCACGCCCCGGATGGCAACACTGCCGCTTTTCACATCCCACAGCCGGGCCAGCAGATTGGCGATGGTGGACTTCCCGCCGCCGGAGGGGCCCACGAGAGCGGTCATGCTATTGGGGAACATCGAGAAGCTGATGTGGTGCAGCACCTCTTTGTCCTGGTAGGCAAAGGCTACATCATTGAACTGCACCTCCGGCTGGCCTGGCTGCGCTTGAGCCGGGATATGCTGTTTCCCTGTGTCCGGGAGCTCCGGCTCATCCAATACAGCCTCAATGCGGTCCAGGGCGGCGTTCATCACAGTCAGGCGGGACGCCTCGCCATAAAGCGCCTTGAGCGGCCCGAACAGGTCAAAGACGAACAGGAGGACGCCCAGCACATAGGCCAGAGAAAGGACACCGCTCCGCTCCAGAAAGACCGACAGGCCAAAAATCGCGGCAATCCCGATTCCATAAAGGACATTCAACCCCATGGTCCACGGGGTCATCTTCCGTTCAAAGGCGAGGGATGTATTTCTGGACCGCTTGAAATTGCCGGTCAGTTCTTCCGATTTCTCACCCAGCAGGTTATAGCTCTTGATGACCCCGATGCCCTCCACAAAGGACAGCACCGCGTCCGTCAGCCGTTCGCTCTGTTCCTGGCGGCCAGCGGCTTCCCGCAGGGAAACCTTGTTCATCCCTCTGGAAACCAGCCACGCCAGGATGGTCACAAGGGCCGCGATCAGGCCCAGCTGCCAATTCAGATAGAACATGAACCCCAGCAGGACCAGGGAGGACAGCAGATAGCTCATCATGTTGCCCAGCGTGCTCATGGCGACTTCTTCAATAAACACCATATCGGTGCTGAGGACAGAACTGATTTTGCCGATATTGCCGGAGGTGAAGTAACCCATAGGCAGTTTCCGCAGGTGTCCGCCCAGCTCCATGCGCTTCTCGGCAAACATCAGGTAGCCCGCCGCGCTCTGGAGGCTGTCGCTGAGGTAGTGGACCAGCATCTGCACCAGCACGGCCGCCGTGAGGCCAAGACCCACATAGAGGCAGGTCTGTCCGGTCAATGTTCCGGCGGCAAAGCCGCTCAACACCACAAAGGCCAGGAAGATCGGCATTTTAGACAGGATCGACTCCACAAACGCGCAGGCAAAAGCGCCCTGAATACGCCCTTTATATGGACCAGCAAGTTTCAAAATCCTTGAAAACAGTGCAAACATTTAGTTCCCCTCCTTTGCGGTATGTATGTTCCATTCGGCGCTGTCCTGGGCCGCCTTCCACAGCTTTTGATATTCCGGGCAGGACTGGATCAGGTCCTGATGCTTTCCTGCCGCAACCAGTTTGCCGTGGTCTACGACGCAGATTTGGTCGGCGTTCATAATAGCAGGCAGCTTATGGGCGATAACAACCAGAGTCTTGTCCTTCACCAGTTCCGCAATCGCCGCCTCCATCTTCTCCTCGTTCTCGGGGTCAGCGTAGGCGGTGGCCTCATCAAGCACCACAATAGGGGCGTCCTTCAGGATGGCACGGGCCAGAGAAATACGCTGGCGCTGACCGCCGGAGAGCATCTTGCCCGCATCCCCCGCCATGGAGTGGATACCTTGGGGCAGCTTTTCCAGAAACTCCATACACTGGGCTTTTC
>ERZ857965.3958-NODE-3958-length-10587-cov-4.133688_pt1 | contig 10587 bp, 9 predicted proteins | sample MGYA00519758_ERZ857965 | MGnify/ENA primary metagenome ERZ857965 (study PRJEB31778, sample SAMEA3449381) | human gut metagenome | biome: human gut; feature: human-associated habitat; material: faeces | place: United Kingdom | collected 2010/2012 ...
GTGCAGCACCACGTTTTTGGCGCCGTTTGTAAAGAACAGACGGGGGCGGTAGGCAATATTCTTCTTCTTCGGGTTCTGGTACCAGTCGCCGTTCTGGGCGTTGGCGTCAATCATACCCTCGCCGGTGATCGTCACGTTCTCGGCGTTGATGACGTTGATAAGACCCGCAAAGCTGTCCAGCGGGTTGCCCTCCCACAGACCGAGGTAGTGCTCGTCCTTCTCGTTATGGCAGGGGAGAACACCGGGCAGAATGGGGTAGTCAGTGCGGTTGGTGCCGCCCAGCAGCGTGCAGCCCTTTTCGAGATACAGCGTCGTGCTGCTCTGCAAAAACAGGCTTTGGGTGCGGTAGGTGCCGGCGGGCACGTAGACCGTGCCGCCCGCGGGGCAGGTGGACAGCGCCGCCTGCAGCTTGGCCGTGTTGTCGGTCACGCCGTCGGCGACGAGGCCGTAGCGGGAGGCATCCACGAAGAAGCTCTCCTCCGCGGTGGTAAAGTCCAGCGTATCGGTCACGCCGTCAAGGGTGACGGCCAGCGTGTAGCTGCGGCCCGGTTCCAGCGAATAGAGTGAGAACACATTCGTATCGCCCTCACAGACTGTGGCGCCGTCCAATGAGACTGTATAAGGAGCCGGGGCGCGGTAGCAGCCGGAGTTGACCAGCTCAAACACTGCGCTGCGCGCCATAGAACGTACAAGCGTGATTTTCATGTGTGAACCCCCAAGTGTTCAAAAATAGTATAAAAATAGTTTGAAAAACAGCAAAAAATGTGCTATTCTAAAAAAGACAACAATAACCAATCGCCGGGTGCCCCGCACCACGGCAGTGAGGAGCAGCGTTATGGTTTCGGAATATGTCTACTCGCCCCACGTTGACTTTTTTATTGACCGTGTGGACCGTGACTCCGGGTATGAGATGGCCAGCTTCCATATCCATCATAAATACGAGGTCTATTATGAGATAGAGGGCAGCCGCCGCTATTTTATTGAGGATGCCGCCTATATCGTCAACGCGGGATGTGTGGTGCTGATCGGTGAAAACCAGATCCACAAGACTGCCTCGCTCGGCGACACAGCCTCGAGCCGTATCGTGATGAATTTCAGCCGCGAGTACCTCGACAAAATTATGGACATCTTCCCGGAGGTGGACTTCTTCTCCTTCTTGAGTGAGGAGCATAACCACCTGCTGTCAAATATCACAGTCAAGCAGCAGAACCACATCCACGGCCTGCTGCAGCAGCTGCTGGCCCTGCAGGAGGAAACATCCCCGGAATCCGATGCACTGCGCAAGATGCTGCTGGCCACGCTTTTGCTGGAGCTCAAGGACCTCTGCCGCCGGCAGCAGGAGCAGGGCGGCGAGAATGGCCGCGTCAGCAACCACATTGTGGATCAGATCCAGGCCTATATCGCCGAGCACTACGCCGAGAAGCTGACCCTGACCGGCATCGCCAGTCAGTTCTATATCAGCCCGTATTATCTGAGCCGCCTTTTCAAGAAGTCCATCAACCTCTCACTCATCGAGTATATCAACGGCGTGCGCATCAAGGCCGCGCAGAACCTCATTGAAAAGTCGAACGAGAGCATCTCGGACATTGCGGAAAAGACCGGCTTTATGACGACGGCACATTTCCGCCGCGTCTTTAAAGATGCCACGGGCCTTTCGCCCCAGCAGTACCGGCAGTATTATAAGAGAGTGAATAAGTAAAGCCAGAACTATCCGCCGCCCTGTCTTGGGGCGGCTTTTCTTTTTAGGGAACGCCGTAGGGGCGGATTCTATATCCGCCCGTGCCCGTTTGCGGCGGCGCAGACTTACGCGGGCGCATATAGAATGCGCCCCTACGGAGAACCGCATCCCGGCGGGACAAGCAGCGTTGTAGGGGGCGGCGTCCCCGACGCCCCGGCAAGCTTCTATATAGGAACAACTCCCGGCAGGGGAGTCCGGTTTTCAAAATAAAGGCTGCCCCGTACCCCATTCCTGTGGTACGGGGCAGCCGTGTGTTACAATAGATTTTGGACTGCCAAAGCGGCGTTTAGCCCTTCACGGCGCCGGCGGAAATGCCGTCGATGAAGGCATCCTGTGCGCAGAAGAAAACGACCAACTGCGGGATGATGGAGATCAGGGACAGTGCCAGGATACGGTTCCAGTTGAAACCGCTGTCAGCGTCCATGGACAGCTTGACGAAGATGGACATCGGGTACTTGCTGGGGGTCTGGACGTAAAGCAGGGGACCCATGTAGTCGTTGCAGCTCCACATGAACTGGAACAGACCGCAGGCCACCAGAGAGGGGCTCAGCATCGGGGCGATGATCTTGTACAGGATCTTGACCGGGCCGCAGCCGTCGATGGCAGCAGCCTCGTCCAGATCGTGGGGGATGCTGCGCATGAACTGCACCAGCTGATAGACGAAGTAAGTCTCGGTGGCAAACAGGGTGGGCACCCACAGGGGCAGGTAGAACGGGCTGTTGATCCAGCCGAAGGAGTTGTACATCAGGTACTGGGGAACGTTCAGAACGACCTGCGGCAGGAACAGGGTGGAGATCATGATGCCGAACAGCATATCGCGGCCCTTGAACTTAAAGCGGCTGAAACCGTAAGCGGCAATGACCGAGCTGATAACGGTGAAGATGACCTTGGGGATAACGAAGCTGTAGGTGTTGATGAAGGCGCGCCAGATGCTGATGTCGCCGCCGTAGTTCTGGGTGACGGCGTCAATGTAGCCCTGCAGCGTGGGGTTCGCGGTCAGGAAGCCGATGCCGGCGAAGATCTCGGCGTTGGACTTGAAGGTGGCACCCACCATCCAGACCAGCGGGTAGATCATGATGACGCCGACAAGGATCAGCACAAAGTACTGGAAGAAACGGCCGATTTTATGGGCGGTAGAAAGTTTCATTTTTCATTCCTCCTTAATCAGCGTAGTAGACCCAGTGCTTCTGGCTGGTGAAGGCAATCACAGTCAGCAGGGCAACGGCAATGAACATGACCCAGGCCAGCGCACACGCCATGCCCATCTCGTTGGACTTGAAGGCGTAGTTGTAGACCAGCAGGGAGACAAGCGTCGTAGCATTGCGCGGGCCACCCTGGGTGATGATGTAGGGGCCGTTGAATTCCTGGAACGCCTGTGCGATCTGGGTAACGAGGTTGTAGAAGATAACGGGGGTGATCATCGGCACGGTGATCGAGAAGAACTGCTTGGTCTTGGAGGCACCGTCAATGGTGGCGGCCTCGTACAGGTCGGCAGGCACACCCTTCAGGGCAGCCAGGAACAAAACCATGGCAGAACCGAACTGCCACACACGCAGCAGGCAGATGACGAACAGCGCCCAGGTCTTGTCAGCCAGCCAGTCGGGACCGGCAATGCCGAAGAAGCCGAGGATCGTGTTGACAACGCCGGTGTCCTTGAACAGGGCACGCCACAGAACGGCAATGGCCACAGAACCGCCCAGGATGGACGGGATGTAGTAGACGGTACGGAACAGGTTGACGAACTTGATTTTGAAGTTCAGAATGTAGGCGATGAACAACGCAAAGACCAGCTTGAGGGGCACCGTGATGAAAGCATACTTCACGGTGGTCAGCAGGACGGAGACCGTCTTGCGGCTGGTAAAGATCTCGACGTAGTTCATGAGGCCGTACTGGCTGATGCCCTTGAAGAAGTTCAGGTCAGTAAAGCTGTACACCAGAGAGCTGGCGAACGGATAAGCCTTGAAAATCAGGAAACCGAGGATCCAGGGAATCAGGAAGAAAAGACCGGTGTTTTCGTCGCACCAGCGCTTGAACGGGGTGCGCTGAACCGTTTTGGGGGCTGCAGAGCTCATCCAAAAACCTCCTATCGACAAATTGCTGTATTGCGTTTTAACATAAATAGCCGGCCCCGCCATGCGTGATAACGGGGCAGGAGCCGGCTAAACTTTACTTTTTAAAGGATTTCGATTGCTCTTAGGCGTTGGCGCTCAGCACACCGGAAACGCCGTCCAGCAGGATTTCGGCAGCCTCCTGCGGGTCGTACTCGTCGTAGCTCAGACCATCAAAGACATCGGTGTAAATGCCGTCGGTGGTGTCCTTCAGCTTGCTGGACTCGTAGTACGGATCGAGCGGCATGTCAACGAAGGCCAGAACCTTGGTGTTGGCCTCGAGAACCAGAGGCTTCACGGCGTCTGCAGCCTGAGCAGAAGCCAGACCGGCGGTGGAGGCGGGGATGCCGCACTCGGAGCCCATGATGGCAGCGCCTTCGCCGTTCCACAGGAAGTCGATCAGGGCAGCAGCCTCAACGGGATGCTGGCAGGACTTGGTGATGGCCATGCCCATGGAGACCTTGGAGAAGCCGCCGTTGGCCTTGTCGCCGAACTTGATCTCCTCACCGACGGTGAAGCCGGAGTTGTCAGCCAGAGCAGACTGGTACTTGGAGGGGGCAGAATCCCACTCGAAGATGCCGGCGTACTTGCCGTCGATCCACTCCTGAGACTTATCGATGGAGTCGAAGCCGGCAGCGATCATGGTCGGACGGGTGGGGATAACGTGGTTGTCCTCGAGGGAGTCGATGAAGTTCAGACCGTCAACGATCTCTTCCTCGCTGTACTGGCACTCGTTGTTCTCGACCCAGGCCTTGCCGTACTTGGACTCGAGGTAGAAGGTCATCAGGATCATGCGGTCATACTGACCGATGGCCAGAGGATAGTAATCATCGCCCAGCTTCTCCTGGAAGGCCTTGCCGGCGGCAATCAGATCATCATAGGAGGCGGGAACCTGCTCAATACCGGCCTGCTTGAAGGTGTTCATGTTCCAGTAGAAGATACGGCCGGTCATCGAGATGGGCACTGCCTGCAGGCTGTCAGCAACGGTGCAGGCGTTCTTGGCGGTATCGCTCCACTGGCTCAGGTCGATGACGTCGCTGTACTCGCGCAGATCGACGAACTTCTCGCCCGTGGGGCTGTACTGGTACAGCCAGTTCCAGTTGACCTGCATGACGTCAGAACCCTGATCGGCAGCCAGCGCGGTGGACTGCTTCTCCTCCCAGCCGGACCATGCGCCGTAGGTGGGGGAGACGGTGATGTTGGGGTACTTCTCGTGGAAAGCTTCCAGAGCCTTCTGGTAAGCCTCATGGCGGGAGTCGCCGCCCCACCAGCTGATGGTCAGCTCAATGGGATCGGTGGTGTTGATCTCGTGGGCCTCGCTGGGAGCGGCCTCGGAAGTAGCAGTAGACTCGGCAGTGGTGCTGTCTGCAGTGCTTGCGGCCTCGCTGGAAGCAGCGGCGCTGCTGGCTGCCGTGCCGCAGCCAGCCAGCAGAGTGGCGGCCATGGCGGCGGCAACACCGAGAGAGATTGCCTTTTTCATGTTTTTGTCCTCCTAAAATTGCTGTGCGATTTATTCTTGCAGACTGTTGTGTGCGGGATACCGTACCACACCATCTGCTGTTCGCTTGCCTATATGATAACAAATCGTTCACAGAAAATAAACAGCTTTTTTGGTTCGTTACAGCAGGGAAACGTACAATTCTTGCCATGTTGGTTGTAACCAATTTGACATCACCGTCAAAACTTACGAATACTGTAAATGGCGTTTGTGCATATTGCTAGGTACACCCCTGCGCCGCCGCGCGGGCACCGCAGAAAACGCAACTATCTTTACCTTGCAAAATACGCTGGAATACGCCGGAAACCGCAAAATATGCAGTATCGTTGCAAAAAACATGCGTTTTTGCAAATATTATTGCATCTGAATCCGTGCGGTGCAAGATAAGTGCGCTATTTGCAGAAAAATGATGCGAACCACACAAAAAAATCCCACCGGGCAGCACCCGGCGGGAAAATCAGCGCAAAATATTTACTTTTTGGGATGCCGTGCCAGAAATGCGCGGTACTCGCGGTACCAGCACTGGGGGCAGAGGCTCTGGTATTCCACATCGTCCACCGTGTCGATGGCGACCTGCGCACCTTCAAAGACAAACTCGCCGTTGACCTTGCGCCCGTTGCAGATGGCCTTGCGTCCGCAGGCACAAATCGTTTTGAGTTCCTCAATCGTGTGCGCAATTTCCAGAAGCCGCGTCGAGCCGGGAAAGCCGCGCATCATGAAATCAGCACGCAGACCGTAGCAGATAACGGGAATACCCAGGTCCACCGTGACCAAAAACAGCTGGTCGGCCTGCTCGGGCGTGAAGAACTGGCTCTCGTCGCAGAGCACACAGGCAATTTTGCCATGGGCGGCCTCGTTGGCCCTGACCAGCTCAACAACGTCCATCTCGGGGGTGACCAGCTGATCGACCTTGCAGCTGATGCCCAGGCGGGAGATGATGGAGTCCTGCCCCTTGGTGTCAATGGCAGGCTTCAGGATCAGCACGCGCATGCCGCGCTCTTTATAATTGTAGGCGACCTGCATGAGCGCGGTAGTCTTGCCGCTGTTCATTGCGCCGTATCGGAAATATAGCTTTGCCATGATGACTCCTTATCGGTTTATTGATAACCGTAGGGGCCGGGCATGCCCGGCCCTCAACCTTCCCGCAATCGCGCGTCAACCAGTAGGCTGAGGGCCGCACATGTGCGGCCCCTACAAGGCGGTCTTTTTATAGAGATATCACTTTTCCTGATTTCTCAGCCTGTACCCTAGGCTCATCAGGCTGTCGCCAAGGTGGACGTTCTCCACTGTGACGTCGGGATACTCCACGGACAGATCGTAGTGGCTGAAATTCCAGAAGCCCTTGATGCCCTGGTCCACCAGTTCCCCGGCCAGATCCATGGCGCTCTGGCGCGGCACGCAGAGCACGGCCACCTCGGGGTGATGCTCCGCACAGAATTTGTCCAGGTCACTCAGCGGCAGAATAGGCACGCCGCACATTTCTTTCCCGATCAGGTCGGGGTTGACATCAAAGACGCCCAGCAGCTTGTAGCCGTTGGCGTCGCGGCTGATGAAGCTGGACACCGCAGAACCCAGACGGCCGGCACCGACCAAAATGGTAGGCAGCTTTTCGCCGTCGCCAAACAGCAGATTGCCGATCTCGGCGCGCAGCACATCGACCTTGTAGCCGATGCCCTGCTGGCCGAACCCGCCAAAGCAGTTGAAATCCTGCCGCACCTGGCTGGCGGTGGTGCCCATCATGTGGGCCAGCTCGCTGGACGAAATCTTGTCCTTGCCGTCGGCAGAAAGGTTGGTCAGATAACGATAATATTTCGGCAGCCGCTTAATGACCGGAAGCGACACCTTGTTTTGAACAGCCATGCTCGATTACCTCACATCTGCAATACTCATTTATAACTATTATAAAATGTGCCGCACCAATTGTCAATTTTTTGTCTAAGTTTTTGGCTGATTTTCCAAACATTAGACGGTTGTACAAAAATAACCTGAAACTTTTTGACAACATCGACAAACATCATTGACCCGTCACCCGAAACCGCGCATATTTTGCATTGCCGCTGCGCAGACTTAGTCTGTGCAGCTACTTTTGTTATAAGGAGAGCAGGAATGGAAGCAAACGCAAAAAAGCCCAAAGCCAAGGCCCGCCCCAAGCTAAACCCCACCGAAAACGCCGCGCTGAAGCGTCTGGAGCACGATTTGATCACCGACGATGGCATTGTGCCTGCGACGAAGGGCCGCCACGCCATCCACTGCCTGACGGTCATCGGCACGATCGAGGGGCACACCCTTTCGCCTGATGCGCAAAAGACGACAAAATATGAGCACGTCATCCCGCAGCTGGTGGACATTGAGGAGGACCCCGAGATCGAGGGACTGCTGGTCATCTTGAACACTGTCGGCGGCGACGTGGAGGCCGGGCTGGCGCTGGCAGAGCTGATCGCGGGAGTCAGCAAGCCGAGCGCCACGCTGGTGCTGGGCGGCGGGCACTCCATCGGCATCCCGCTGGCCGTCGCGGCGCGGCACAGCTTTATTGTGCCCACCGCGACAATGACGGTCCATCCGGTGCGCCACTCCGGCATGGTGCTGGGCGTGCCGCAGACGCTGCGCTATTTTGAGCAGATGCAGGAACGCATTGTCAGCTTTGTGACGGAGCACTCCAAAATAACGGCCCGGCGGTTCACCCAGCTCATGCACAATACGGGGGAACTGGTCATGGACATGGGCACGGTCCTGGATGGCCGGCAGGCCGTGGAGGAGGGACTCATAGACGAGCTGGGCGGCCTGAGAGACGCGCTGGGGTATTTATATAAGGAAATAGAGAAGTGAAGGCGGAATCGTAGGGGCGCATTCTATATGCGCCTGGGGAGCTTGCGGCAAGATAAACGTCCACGGGCGGATATGGAATCCGCCCCTACATAATTTTGTTGCGGCAGCCTATTGCAATCTACAATAATATATGCTATATAATATATAACCCAATACACCATACACCCGGAAAGGGGGCACCCTATGGCCATCAACACCACGGCGGGGCTGCTGGATGCCATTGTGCTGGCTGTCGTCGGGCGGGAGGAAACGGGCACCTACGGCTATAAGATCACGCAGGAGGTCCGCACGGTGCTGGACCTGTCGGAATCCACGCTGTACCCGGTGCTGCGCCGCCTGCAAAAGGACGGCTGCCTGACCGTCCATGACGAAGCCTTCAATGGCCGCAACCGCCGCTACTATCAAATCACGCCCGCAGGCCGCGCACGGCTGGCAGAGTTTACCGCCGAGTGGGAAGCCTACACCACAAAGATCAACAAGCTCTTTAAGGGGGAGCAGCAATGAAAAAATACGAGTACTTATCCGAGCTGGAAAAGCGGCTGTCTGCCCTGCCTGCTGATGCGCGCCGCGACGCACTGAATTATTATGAGGAATACTTCGACGCCGCAGGCCCCGACAACGAGAACGCTACCGCCGCCCGGGGCGCCCCTGCCGAGACTGCCCGCAAGATTCTGGAAGGGGAGGGACTGACGCCGGACGCCGACCCTGCCGCACCCGAGAGCGCACGCGGCGGTGCTGTGCTGCCCGCCGCCCCGGAGCCGCCCGCCGCCGACCCACAGCCCGCCCGGCCCCAAAAGCACGGTCCCGGGGCAAAAACCATGTGGCTGATTTTCGCCGTTGTCATTGTTGCGGCGCTGCTCATTCAGCTGGGCGTCCTTGTGCTGGGTTTTGCAAAGCCCGGCGGCAGCACGGCGTCGATGGTTGTTGCGCCGACGGAGGAAGAAACTGCTGCATCCGGTCTTGTCCGCACCGAGGACTTTTACAACGGGACCGCCGCCACCGAGGACGCGGACAGCGGCAGCCCATTGGAGAAGATGGTTTTCACCACCGGTCTGGCCGACGCCAAAAATATAACCTTCGACATCGACTACGGCGCGGTCACAGTCGTTGTGGACAGTGGTGCGGCGGAGCCGACCCTTTCCTGCACGAACCTGCGTCAGGACTGGTTCACCTTTACCAACACGGGCGACAACACAAGCCCGGTGCGTGTCAGCTACAAGGTGCCCGCCAACTACAACCTCGGCAAAGAGCTGGGGCCCGAGCCTGAGTTTGTCCTGTCCGTGCCGGATGCGAATACCTTCCATTTTAAAAGGCTCTCCATCACTGTCGCTATGGGCGATGCAGAATTTGACAACAGCAATACCATCGCCGCCGACAGCATCGACTTAGACCTGGCGATGGGCAACTTTACCGGTAGCACCGTGCAGGCAGAGCAGTTTACGGCGAATATCTCAATGGGCGATTTTGATTTGGGGCTGCTGGCGGGCGTTGAAACCGCTAAAGTCGAAGCTGCCATGGGCGATATTGGCCTGACGGTGGACGGCAGGCCCGACGATTACGCGCTTGACCTGCAAACGTCCATGGGGAATGTGGTGTTCAACGGCAGGACGATGAGCAGCATCTACACCCAAACAGCCGCCGCGCCCCGCAGCGTGACCCTTACCGCGCCGATGGGCGATGTAGTGCTGACGACGACGCAGTAATCCCGTATTGCAGGGGCTGATGCTCGCATCGGCCCGCCCGGCCACCCCAAAGTCATACTACACACCCAGTCCATTGTTCAAAATCCACAACTTTCGTTTTGACAGTGCAAGAAAGATTTCCGCAGAAAGCTTTGTATTTTGTCCGCGGTTGTGGTACAATCTTTCTAATAAGAAAATAACATCGAAACAGGAAAGTCAGGAGCGTGTATTATGGCATATTATTTTTCCGAGCCGTCCCGTACCTTTGGTGAATATCTGCTGGTCCCCGGCTACTCCTCCTCGGAGTGCGTCCCTACGGCTGTCAGCCTGAAAACCCCGCTGGTCAAGTACCGCAAGGGCGAGGAAGCCTGCCCGCTGGAAATGAACATCCCGATGGTCTCCGCCATCATGCAGTCCGTCTCCGGTGAGAAGCTGGCGATTGCCCTGGCCAAGCAGGGCGGCGTCTCCTTCATCTACGGCTCCCAGACCATTGAGCAGGAGGCCGATATGGTCCGCCGCGTCAAGGCCTACAAGAAGGGCTTTGTCACCTCCGACTCCAACCTGCCCCCGGAGGCTACCTTGGGCGATGTGCTCGACCTCAAGACCCGCACCGGTCACTCCACCGTCGCTATCACCGACGACGGCACCGCCCACGGCAAGCTGCTGGGCATCGTGGCCAGCCGCGACTACCGCCTGTCCCGCATGACGATGGACCTCAAGGTCACCGAATTCATG
>ERZ857965.3974-NODE-3974-length-10554-cov-3.049148_pt1 | contig 10554 bp, 8 predicted proteins | sample MGYA00519758_ERZ857965 | MGnify/ENA primary metagenome ERZ857965 (study PRJEB31778, sample SAMEA3449381) | human gut metagenome | biome: human gut; feature: human-associated habitat; material: faeces | place: United Kingdom | collected 2010/2012 ...
ACGAGGGCGCTGCCCTCGACTCGCAAGGGGGACGCGTCCCCCTTGACTCCCGATTAGGGATTGCAGTAAGCGGAACATTCGCCGCTAAATTATAGTTTTCCCTCACAAGCAACGTTCCGCCTCTAAACAACAATTTATCACTCCATGCAGCTCGAAATCCAAACACAACATACACAAGTTTCCCGATCACACTAATCACCCAATTAACCTAAACAAAACTAATTGCTACCATTAACTTATTTAATATCCACAATTTCACGCGCGATTTTCATATGTTTATCACATTGACACAACCTTGAAATAGGGCTATAATTATAGTAGCCAGGGCAAGCCCGCCCTATTCAGGAAGTCCCGATTCTTCGGGCATGTATGGAGGAACACTATGATAAACTTTAAGAAAGCCGCAGCCGGCGTCCTCGCAGCAGGTATGATCCTGTCGCTGACCGCCTGCGACGAGGAGTCCGGTACTACAGTAAGCGGCTCCGGAACAAGCAACGCGGCTCCCGACGCCAACGCAAACGCCGTTGTCACCACCCCGCTCGTAACCACCACCTACGACACAGACCCCGCCGTTATCGACGCCGCTAAGGAGGCTTCCACAAGCCTCGACAACCCCGACCTGAAGGTCGACAAGCGCATCAAGTGGATGGCGTGGTGGGATATCGACGAGACCACCGCGGCAGCCGAGATGTTCAAGAGCGTCTACGGCGTTCCCGCTGCCGGCGACGACCCCTCCCGCGAGGGCAGGATCTTCGAGTACATCAACGTAGCCTACGGCGAACGCTACGACAAGCTGGCTACAGCTATCCAGTCCGGCGACTCCCCCGACCTGTTCCCGTTCGAGATCCGCGACTTCCCGTACGGCGTTCTGAAGGGCAGATATCAGCCTGTTGACAAGATCATCGACCTCAGTTCCTCCAAGTGGGACGGTGCCAGAGATGTTATGGATCAGTTCCAGCTCAACGGCAGATACTACTGCGCTATCTATGAGATCTCCTTCGACTCCCTGCTCTACTACAGAAAGAGCGTAGTTGAGGGCGCTGGTCTCCAGGATCCGAGAACCCTGTTCGAGAACGACGAGTGGACATGGGACGCATTCCTCGAGATGGCAAGAGAGTTCCAGAAGTCCGGCGACAACAAGTACACCATCGACGGTTACAACCCTGAGAACGAGTTCGTTGTATCCACCGGTACTCCTATTGTATCCAACGTAAACGGCGTTATCACAAACAACATGTACGACGCTAACGTAGAGCGTGCAATGGATCTGCTCTCCACACTCCAGAAGGAGAACCTCCGTTATCCGAGACACGAGCTTAACGGCTGGTCTGTTAACCCGAAGGCATGGGCGCAGGGCGATACCCTGTTCTATGGCAACGGCGGTACATGGGAGTTCGAAGGCGACTCTGGCCTGAACAGATTTGCTCAGAGATTCGGCTGGTCTGACGATGAGATCTGCGTAGTTCCTTATCCGCGCGATCCGCAGGCTGACAAGTACTACCACTTCATGAAGCAGGACGCTATGATGTGGTGCAAGGGCTCCACAAACGACGCAGGCGTAGCTGCATGGATCGACTGCAACGTTACCGCTTCTCTCGACCAGGCTACAACCGCTGCTTCCATCGCACAGTCTAAGGAGAAGAACGGCTGGTCTGACTACAACCTCGACTTCATTTACAGCCAGACCACTCTGGATGGCACCAGCAAGCTCACTCCTATCTTCGACTTCAAGAACGGCCTTGGTACCGATATCGCTTCTGCTGATAACGGAGATTCCAACGTAGAGCAGCTCACCAAGTATGTTTACATTCAGGGCGAGCAGTCCTACACTCAGCTGAGAGAGGCTAACTTCGCAGTTATCGACGCTCGTATCAACGAGATCAACGAAGCTATCAAGAACCTCACATAATCAGTTCTGAACTCAATATTTATCCCCCGCATGACGAGTGCGGGGGATATTTTTGTCTGACCTGATTCCGGATTTCACCTGAATTTGTAAAAAAGTTGCCGAAGGGGGTTGACAAAGGAATATTTCTGTTGTATAATTAGATTCCACCTCATTTTGAAGCACTCAGTTAATGCTGCGGGTAAAACAGCTGCTTTCTGAGTTTTTTTATTACTAAGGACAGGAGGCTCCGGCGGCGCAATCGGCATAATGACGCGACATTTTTTCTCAGGAACACTTCTGAACACGACTGGTCAGACAAGGAGGAAATTATGAGCATCGAAAATCTTGACATCGTTACTTCTATCCAGAATTACATAGCTGAACTGGAGCGCACCGCGAACGTAAGCGGCGGGGAAGCCACTGAATACGCTGCGGAGGCTTCCCGCTCAGGGCTAGAGTCTCTCCCTGGGGAGCGCCGTGAAAAGCTGATCAGCTACTGCCTTCTGATCGCGGCGAAGCGTGTCCGGGCAGTCACCGGAGGTTCAGCGGTCCGGTCTGATATGGAGCCATGCGACTGGGTGAACGAATTCTACTTCTGCCTGGACAGGGTGCTCCGGCGCTTTGACCCTGACCGCGCCAGCCTGCCGACCTACATTTCTGCGGCATTCGACAGCTTTATGAAAAGCTACTTGGCTGACTGCGATATCCGCGGCAGGCACTATGTTGCCAGCGTGAACCAGCTACGGCGCAAGCGTGAGCAGCTTTTCATGCTGAATTCCTGCGAGCCATCCGACGAGCTCCTGATGAAGGAGCTGGGGTGGGGACAGCTCAGGCTGAGGAACGTCCGCATGGCGGAAAGCGGCAGCGCCGTCATACGCCTGAACGACCCTACCGGCGAGGACGGAGACGCGACTGTTGGCGATACCATCGTATCGGACGAGCCCGGCGTCGAGGAGACCGTGGAAAATAAAATAATGCTCGGAAAAATGCGGGAATGCCTTGACTCCCTGCCGGACGACAGGAACAAGGCTGCGATGATACGCTGCATCGTCCACGGCGAGAGCTACGGGAAAATCGGCGAGGAGCTGGGCGCCTCCAAGGAGGGCTTCCAGGTTATGGACACCCCCGGCGACTCCAAATACGGCTTCACCACCCAGCAGCTCTACGAGGGCTTCAAAAAGCTCAAGGCCATGGGCGCCAAGCACTTCGGCCTCCACTCCTTCCTGGCCTCCAACACCATTTCCGACGACTACTATCCCACCCTGGCTGGTGAACTGTTCGAGCTGGCGGTGGAACTGAAGGAAAAGACCGGCTGCCACATCAAGTTCATCAACCTGTCCGGCGGCGTGGGCGTCCCCTATCGTCCGGAGCAGCGCAAGAACGACATCGCAGCCATCGGCGCTGGCGTCAAGGAACAGTATGAGAAGATCCTGGTGCCTGCCGGCATGGATGACGTGAGCATCTACACCGAGATGGGTCGTTTCATGCTGGCGCCCCACGGCCTGCTGGTCACCCGTGCCATCCATGAAAAGCACATTTATAAGGAATACATTGGCGTGGACGCCTGCGCAGCCAACCTGATGCGTCCGGCGATCTATGGCGCATACCATCATATTACGGTCATGGGCAAGGAAACAGAACCTTGTGACCACAAGTACGATGTGGTCGGTTCCCTGTGCGAGAACAGCGATAAGTTTGCCATCGACCGGATGCTGCCCAAGATCGACAGGGGCGACCTGTTGGTTATCCACGACACCGGCGCCCACGGCTTCGCCATGGGGTATAACTACAACGGCCGTCTGCGCAGCGCAGAGATCTTGCTGAAGGAGGACGGCTCCACCAAGATGATCCGTCGGGCGGAGACCATAGAAGATTATTTTGCCACCCTGATCTGGGACTGAGCGAAAGAAAACGACATCGCCCAGACTGGCGCCGCAATTTCAGCGGCGCCAGTTTTGTCTTGATTTGGATGCGCTTTGGCGGCACGGAGCGTGTCCCATGGCAATGAGACTGCCATCTCCATGTGCTTCTTTTCGCTCTTGTACTCCCGCAGGGGGCTTTTGTCCGTTGCCTGTTTTTACTGGGGCGGTGAAAGCCGTGGGAGCCTTTTTGCATTCGTAAATAGGACGAAAGAGAATGTGCCGGCTCAGTTCACAAATTCCTCGCATTTTTTTCAGCTCCCTTTTAGGAACTTGGGGCACAATAGCCCCATCAACCAGAAAGGAGCCATTTCCATGAAACGCATGATCTCCCTTTGCTGCGCAGGTTTGATGGCGTTCTCCCTGGCCGCCTGCGGCAGCCAGAACGCAGCCTCCAGCAGCACCTCCACCCCTCAGGTGACCAGCGCCGTGGTGGGCAAGATCACCGCCCTGGACGGCACCACCGTCACCCTCCAGCTGGGGGAGCTGACGGAAAACCAGCCCGGTGACCCGCCCAGCCAGGACGGCGCTCAGCCCAGCGGCGACAACGCCAGTGGCGACAGCAGTGCCAGCGGCCAGACCCAGACCTCGCCGGAAAAAACGGAGGGGGACAACAACACCCAGGGCACAGGGGACGGCTCATCCAGCACCGACGCCCAGAACGATCCTCCCTCTGACGGGCAAGGCTCCGCGCCTGGCAGCACCTTCACCGCAGGGGAAGAAACCACCACAGTAGACCTATCCGGCGCCACCGTCACCAAGGAGAGCCAGAGCGGCACCACCGACGCCAGCCTGTCTGAGCTGGCAGTAGGGGATGTGATCGAAGTGACCATGGGCGAGGACAACACAGCCACGGCAGTGGTCATCAAGTCCGTAGGCGGAGCACCGGACGGTTCAGGCTCCGGCGAAGTGGATCAGGGCACCAGCGCCAACACCATCGACAAGGATGGGGAGGGGTCCGGTACCACCTATACCTCGGACGGCGATGACGAAAATGCCCTGCGGGTCACGGGCGCCACGGCCACCTTGAACGGTGTCACCGTCAACAAGTCCGGCGGTGCGTCTTCCAACCCTGGCAACGGGGACTTTTATGGCACCAACGCCGCCCTCCTGGCCACCGATGGCGCCACCGTCACCATCCAGGACGCTACCATCACCTCCAACGCCCAGGGGGGCAACGGTGTGTTCAGCTACGGCAAGGGCACCACGGTGAACCTCTCTGACTCCACCATCACCACCCAGAAGGACAACTCCGGCGGTATCCAGACCACCGGCGGCGGTACCACCAACGCCACCAATCTGACGGTGGAGACCAACGGCAACTCCTCCGCCGCCATCCGCTCCGACCGAGGCGGCGGCACCGTCAACGTGGAAAAAGGCACCTACACCAGCAAAGGCTATAACTCTCCTGCGGTCTACTCCACTGCGGACATCACTGTAAAGAACGCTGCCCTCACTGCGGAAAACTCCGAAGCCTTGGTAGTGGAAGGCAAGAACAGCATCACCTTGGAAAATTGTGACGTCAGCGGCAGCATGAGCGACAGCAAGGGCACCAGTTCTTCGGAAAACGTCCACAACGTCATGATCTATCAGTCTATGTCTGGAGATGCGGAGACTGGCACCGCCAACTTCTCCATGACCGGCGGTAAGCTCACCAGCAGCAACGGCGACCAGTTCTATGTGACCAACACCGACTGCAACATCACCCTCTCCGGCGTCACCCTGGTGAACAAGGACAAGGATGGCAAGCTCCTGCGGGTCACCGGCAACTCCGCCTCCCACGGCTGGGGTACTGCTGGCAAGAACGGCGCACAGGTGACCTTCACGGCGGACGCACAGACCATGGAAGGGGACATGGAGGTAGACACCATCTCCACCCTGGATCTGACCTTGAAGAACAACAGCACCTTCACCGGCACCATCCAGATCGTGGACAACGCCGATGGCGGCACCGCCGTGGAGAACAATGCCGTGGTCACCATCGAAAAGGGCAGCAAGTGGGTGCTCACCGGTGACTGCACCATCACCAGCCTGACCAACAACGGCACCATCGACTTCAACGGCCACACCATCACCCTGGCAGACGGCACCGTACTGAAAGGCTGATAGGCCGGAAAAAATCGCGCAGCAGCTGTCTGGCAGCGAAAAAAACCGACTCCCTAGGGAGTCGGTTTTTTGTTAGTCGTTGGTATCTAAATCAAACTGGATCTTTTCCACCTTGGGCTCTTCCTCGGCGTCAGCCGTCAGGTTCAGGCGGGAGCTCAGACGCTCCAGCACGCAGACGAAAGCGCAGAGGCTGGCGAAGAAGGCGGCCATCGCCAGCAGGAATTTGATAAACCGTTTCATGATGATTACCTCCCAAACTCAGTTGGTGTTGGATGGGGTCACAGCCAGACTTTTTCCCGATTGCGATGTTTGAGCATTTCCGGCACAAAATCGGGCACCAGCGGCAGACCGACCACCGTCTGATAGCGAATATACAGTTGATGGGCAAAGGGTTCCCGATGGACAGAACTTTCTCGGCGCAAAAAGTTTTCATCCAAGTCGCAGATGCGTACCCGATCCAATCCATCGGCGTCCTTGAGCAGCTGTGCAATATTTTTCGCCCGTGCCATGTCCGACGGATGGTACTTGTCCAGCACGCTCTGCATTTCCTTTTCCTTTCGGGAATGGGCTTCCACAGCGGCCTTCAAAATCAGCAGATCCTCACCGGTGCGACCGGTGACCAGACCAATGAAGCGGGCAGCGACACTGCCATGTTCAAAGTCCAAGCCATCGCGGCTGCGGCCGATGTCGTGATAGGCGCAGGCGTCTAACAGGAGCGAGGTATCGGCTTCAGACAGGTGCTCGTCCATAGCAGACATCCCACCGTGACAGAGGGTTCGCTCGATGTGTCCCAGCCCGTGGATCTTGCTCTCATAGAGAACATCCAGATTCAGATGCTCCACGGCGTGGACGAACAGGGGATAAAACTGCCAGGATTGAAACCGGTCTACCAACGGCTGTAATTGCGCCCAGTCTCGTCTGTTCAGCAGGTCTAGCAGAATACTTTTCCGCACCATGGGTCTGGACTCCTTTCATAAAGACAATATCGCAGGATCACTTGCCGGAAAGCGGGGAATTGCAATAGGAGCAGACACCAGAGAAACCAGCTCGCACTTGATTGGAGCCGCCGCAGTTGGGGCAGATGACAGTGACATAGTTGTCTGCTGCTGTGATGTTGGTCAAAATAATGGCAGCTTCTCCGCTTTGGTTCAAATAGCAGTTGACCAGGTAGCCTCGGTTCATGGCGCGATTCAACTCGGCCAATGTTTTGTCATAGGACATATTGAGCTGTTTTGACAGATCGCGAACCAGGATGGTGCCGGTAGCGTTGGCGGAAAAGATGGTGGCAAACCGCTTTGGCAGTCTGACCTGATTCTGATTGAGGATGCCCAGGAGGAATACTGCGCCGAACATGACGAGCATGACGAGATAGGTGGCCAAGCCGGAGCGCAGCTTGGCGTTTCCGGCCAGGCCGGCGACGATACCGTACACGCTCATAGCGGTGAAGATACCGCCTACAATGAGCAAGCGCTTTGCGGATTTTACTCTTTTGGAGATCAGTTCGTTTGATAAGTACATAGGAGCACCTCGGATTATAAGTTAAGATGTAAGTAATCCAAGTATACTATAAAACTGCGTGGAAAACCACTGCAAAGTGAAAAAAACTGTGCCAAAGTTTCAAACTTTGGCACAGTGGGAACAGGCGGAGGGGGAAAGACGTTTCTTCAACGCCTTAGTTCCCCTGCAATACGGCCCCCTGGTCAGCGCTGGTGACCAGGGCAGCGTACCGTGCCAGATAACCGGTCTTGACCTTCGGCTCAGGACACACCCAAGCGGCCTTCCGAGCGGCCAGGACATCTTCGGGCACGTCCAGAGAGATGGTGTGGTTGGGGATGTCGATGGAGATGGTGTCCCCTTCCTCCACCAGGCCGATCAGGCCGCCTGCGGCGGCTTCAGGGGAAACATGGCCGATGGAAGCGCCGCGGGTGGCGCCGGAGAACCGGCCGTCAGTGATGAGCGCTACGCTCTCGCCCAGACCCATGCCGCAGATGGCGGAGGTGGGGTTGAGCATCTCCCGCATACCGGGGCCGCCCTTGGGGCCCTCATAGCGGATGACCACCACGTCCCCGGGGTGGATCTTCTTGGCGTAGATGTCGGCGATGGCCTCTTCCTCGGAATTGTACACCCGGGCGGGGCCCTGGTGGACCATCATCTCCGGGGCCACGGCGGACTGCTTGACCACGCAGCCGTCAGGGGCCAGGTTGCCCTTGAGCACGGCGATGCCGCCGCTCTGGGAGTAGGGGTTCTCCAGGGGCCGGATGATGGCGGGGTCCCGGTTTTCCACCCCCTCTAGGTTCTCGGCGATGGTCTTGCCGGTGCAGGTCATGAGGGAGGTGTCCAGGAGGTTTTTCTTGGTCAGCTCCTTCATCACCGCCAGCACGCCGCCGGCCCGGTCCAGGTCCTCGATGTAGGTGTCCCCGGCGGGGGCCAGGTGGCAGAGGTTGGGGGTCTGGGCGGAGATGGCGTTGGCCTTGTCCAGGTCAATCTCCACCCCCGCCTCGTGGGCGATGGCGGGGAGGTGGAGCATGGTGTTGGTGGAGCAGCCCAGGGCCATGTCCACCGTCTCGGCGTTGTGGAAAGCGGCGGGGGTCATAATGTCTCGGGGCTTGATGTCCTTTTGGATGAGCTCCATGATCTGCATCCCTGCGTGCTTGGCCAGCCGCCGCCGGGCGGAGAGGGGGGCGGGGATGGTGCCGTTGCCCGGCAGGGCCATGCCGATGGCCTCGGTGAGGCAGTTCATGGAGTTGGCGGTGTACATGCCGGAGCAGGAGCCGCAGCTGGGGCAGGCGTTCTCCTCATACTCCCGGACCCCGGCCTCGTCCAGGGTGCCGGCGTGGTAGGCCCCCACCGCCTCGAACATGTGGCTCAGGCAGGTGCGGCGGCCGTCCTCCAGCCGGCCGGCCAGCATGGGGCCGCCGGAGCAGAAGATGGTGGGGATGTTCAGCCGGGCGGCGGCCATCAGCAGGCCGGGGACGTTCTTGTCGCAGTTGGGCACCATCACCAGGCCGTCAAACTGGTGGGCGGTGACCATGGCCTCGGTGGAGTCGGCGATGAGGTCCCGGGTCACCAGGGAGTACTTCATGCCGATGTGGCCCATGGCGATGCCGTCACACACGGCGATGGCGGGGAAGACCACCGGGGTGCCCCCGGCGGCCCGGACGCCGGCCTTCACGGCCTCCACGATCTTGTCCAGGTCCATGTGGCCGGGCACAATCTCATTCCAAGAGCTGACGATGCCCACCAGGGGGCGGTTGAGCTCCTCCTCGGTATACCCCAGGGCGTACAGCAGGGAGCGGTTGGGGGCCCGCTCCACCCCTTTCTTGATCTGATCGGAACGCATGGGATGTCCTCCTTGCAAAAAATCGTTTCAAGTTGTCATACAACTCTTGCATTGTCTGACTTTATAGTATAGGATAGAGACAGCCCTGTCAAGGGGGAATCGCCCCCTTTCTGAAAAAAAGGAGGTCTGTATGGAGAAAAAAAGTCTGTCCCAGCAAACGGCGGAGCGGCTGTACACCATGATCGCCGTGGAGCGCCGCCTGGCCCCCGGGGAGAAACTGCCGGGGGAGGTGGAGCTGGCCAAGGAGCTGGGGGTCAGCCGCACCACCCTGCGGGAGGCCATCCACGTCCTGGTCTCCCAGAACCTGTTGGAGGCCCGCCGGGGCAAGGGGACCTTCGTCACCCCCGCCGCCGCCCAGGTCAACGACTACGGCTTTTCCCACCTGGACCAGGTCCAGGGGGAGCTGCGGGACCTCTTCGAGCTCCGGGAGATCTTTGAGCCCTCCGCTGCCCGGCTGGCCTGCCGCCGGGCCACCCCGGAGGAGATGGCCGAGATCCTGGCCCGGGGGGAGGATGTGGACCGCTGCATCCGCCAGGGCCAGGACCGGACGGAGGCCGACCGGGAGTTCCACGCCGCCATCGTCCGGGCCACCCACAACGCCTTTATGATGCGGCTGCTGCCCATGATCAACCAGGCGGTGGCCGCCGCCATCACCTCCGGCCAGCACAAGGACCAGCTGGCGGAAGACACCCGCCGGGACCACGCCCTGCTCATGGACTTCTTCCGCAAGGGAGACGCCGAGGGGGCAGGCCACGCCATGGCCATCCATATGCACCACTCCATGGATGTGATGGGGCTGAAGGAGGGGTAACGACCCTCTTCGGGGCCTCACCGCCGGTAGTAGGTACCCTACGGGTGGTCGGGGCTTTTACCGGCCTCGGGGCGCAGCGCCCCGGGGGGATGCCTGCCGGCGGCCTCCATTTCTCCTGTGAGAAATGGAGGAAAGAACACCAGGGAGGAGGAGTTTCCTCCTCCCTGGACCCACCTTCTCTGGTTTCTGAAACCGGGAAAGGTGGGTTTTTCTTTTTCCTACAAACTTTGGACCGACGCCCGTAACGGCCCGCCCCCCGGCTGGGCGGGCTGGGGGAGGTGGTTTCTCAGACGGGAAGGGTCCTTCCCACCCCCAAAGCCTTCCCCTCGGGGGGAAGGTGCCCCAGTGCGCACACTGGGGCGGATGAGGGGGCGACCGGGTTGCCCAACGGGGCAGGAGAAGAAAGGCGTCGGGGCGATAGGCCGATCTTTCTACAAGGAAAGGTTGGGTACAGGATCGCCCCCTCATCAGTCCCCTTCGGTGACAGCTT
>ERZ857965.3981-NODE-3981-length-10539-cov-2.613316_pt1 | contig 10539 bp, 6 predicted proteins | sample MGYA00519758_ERZ857965 | MGnify/ENA primary metagenome ERZ857965 (study PRJEB31778, sample SAMEA3449381) | human gut metagenome | biome: human gut; feature: human-associated habitat; material: faeces | place: United Kingdom | collected 2010/2012 ...
CGTTCCGTTCGATACGGGTATGCCGCGCTCCGTGTCCGCAATGCCAAGGCATTGGCTCATCACAAGCTCGCCGTTTTTTATGAACGCCATCGCAAGCCCGGGCACATGCTCGCGCTGCATATTCTCCTGTGCGATGGCTGCCGCGCTTGCAATTTCAGTCAAATAGATATTCATAGCTTTACCTCTCGTAAACTATTTCCCCGCCCACTATCGTCATGACGGGCAGTATATCGCGTATCTCCATCGGGTCGCAGGTGAAAATATCCTTATCAAGCATCACCATGTCCGCCATGAAGCCGGGCTTTATGCGCCCCTTTTCGTTTTCCATAAACTGGGCGTATGCGCTGCCCGCGGTATATGCATCAATGGCCGTATAAACGTCCACGCACTCGTTGGGGAAAAAGCCGCCCTCGGGCCAGCCGTTTTTATCCTTTCGGGTAACGGCGGAGTATATGTTGGGGAAGGGGTTGCAGTCCTCAACGGGGCAATCCGTGCCGTAGGACACCTTGGCATTGAGCCGCGCCATGGTGCCGAACGCATATGACGTGGAGGAAAGCTCCTCTCCGCAGCGGGAGATAACGGCATGCATATCGTAATCAAGGAATATGGGCTGATACAGCGCAAGTATATCGTCCTTCACAATGCGCTCAAGCAGCGGCATATCGGTTATCTGGCAATGCACAAGGCCGTGGCGCAGCGGGTTTTTGCCGCCGTGCAGCACGGATTCGTAGCACCGCACGGTGTCCTCTATTGCCTTGTCGCCAATAACGTGGGTAACAACCTGTATGCCCGCTTCGTCCGCCATGCGGCACATTTCAAGCATCTCCTCATCGTGCGTAGCCTCCACGCCGTAGTTGCCGGGATCGTCCAGATATTCATGGCGCATAGTGGCTGTCCTTCCGCCGAGGGAACCGTCGCGGAACAGCTTCAGCGGCCCAAGCATAAGCCACGGGTGCGAATAATCGCCGCGGGCAAATTCGCCCTCTATAAACGCCCCAAATTCCGCAGGAGTATGATAGCACACCTGATGATGATACCTAAGCTTTGCCCTGCCGCCTTCAAACACGCGCCTGACAAGCGGGAAAACTATTTCCGGCGCGGCGGAGGTGCCCGCGTCGTTGGACTGCACGCTGGTAAGGCCGTGCGCGGCGGCGTAGTTCATTGCGTCTATAAACATGGCCTCGAGCTGCGCTTCGCTGTATTCGGGAATTACGGAAAGTATTTCGCCGCAGGCGTTTTCGGTAAATACGCCGCTTGGGTAGCCGTCCGGCTCCAGCTCAAACGTGCCGCCGGGGAACTGCGCGGAGCCTGCCTTTAGCCCCAGCAGCTCTATCGCCTTTGTGTTTGCAGTAACTATATGGCTGCATATACGCTCAAGCACGATTGGTATTTCGGTTGAAATTTTATCCAGATCGTGCCGCGTGGGTATGCGCTTTTTCCCTTCAAACATGTCCTGGTTCCAGCCCACGCCGTGTATCGCTTCGTGGCAGCGCTCAGGATGCTCCCGCATGAATGCCTTTGCGCGCGCTATCATTTCGTCTATTGATTTTACGCCGTTTATATCCACCTGATAAAGCCCCGCGCCCATCATGAGCAGGTGCATATGGCTGTCGTTAAGGCCGGGTATTACCGTGCGGCCTTCGCAATCTATTATCCTTGCATCCTTGCCCGCACGGGTGAGTATCTCTTCATCCGTGCCAACGGCAGTTATAATGCCGTTTTCCATAGCCGCCGCGCTTTTGAACACGCCGCGCTCAACATATATTTTTCCGTTAATAAGTGCCGTTTTCATTTTGCCCATATCCTTTCTTTATCTTTCGTATACGCATTTTCCGTTAACAAATGTGCGCAGCACCTTTGCTTCAAGTATCTCCATATCGGTGCAGTTCACAAGGTCCGTATCCAGCACTATAAAGTCCGCATACATGCCTTCCTTTATTTTGCCCTTCACGTTTTCTTCGCCCGTGCAGTACGCGCCCTGCGCGCTGTAGCAATACAGCGCCGTTTCCCTATCCAGTATCTGCTGCGGCAGGAAGGGGCCGTTGCCGTTAAGATCGCGGCTGGTAACGGCGCAGTATATGCCCGGCAGCGGGCGGAAAGCTTCCACGGGGCAATCCGTGCCGAAGGGCGCATGCACGCCAAGGCGTATGTAATCCGCCCATGCATAGGACGTGCTGCCAAGCTCCCTCCCCACGCGGTCGTAAACTATATGCATATCGTAATTGATGAACACGGGCTGAATGTATGCAATAACGTCCAGCTTTTTGAACCGCTCCACCTGCTCCTTATCGGTTATTTGGCAATGCACTATGCCGTGGCGCGGGCGAAGATGCGGCATTTCCCGCCGGGCATTCTCTATTGCGTTAAGGCACATTTCAACCGCCCCGTCGCCTATGGCGTGTATTATGGCGGGCATATTATGGCTGTGCGCGCGCAAAACGAGCGAGTTTAACTCCTCCTGCTCATATATTGCAATGCCGCGGGTGGTGGGGTCGTCCGCATAGGGCTTGCGCATGTATGCCGTGCGCGCGCCGAGAGAGCCGTCGCTCAATAGCTTCACGCAGTTTATCCTGAAGGTGCGGTTGCCGTAGCTGTCGTCAAAGCCGCGCTTATCGAAAAACTCATCCATGTCCGCATGGGTGGGCAGCAACGCCTGCTCCGCCATTCTCAGCTTAAAGCGGCCTTTCTCCGCCGCCGTGCGCAGCAGCGCCATCATTTCGTATGCGTGGCCTTCGGGGCAATATTTGAAATCGTCGGACTGTATGCTGGTTATGCCGCATTCAAACAGATCCTTCTGGCAGTCTATCATCATTTCAAGAAGCTGTTCACAGCCGGGCATGGGCAGGCGCGCCTTAATGTCGTCAAACACGCCCTCCTTTATTACGCCGTTGGGCGTGCCGTCGGGATAGGTTTCGGCATATACGCCGTATTGCCCCACGGTATCCTTATTTATGTTCATCAGCTCCATGGCCTTTGAATTCATAACGCCTATATGGAAGCAGGCGCGCATTATAAGTATGGGATATTCCGTTGTTATCGCGTCCAGCTCCTTTGCCGTGGGGAAGCGCTGCTCATCGGTAAAATAATCGTGGTTCCAGCCTTCGCCCGTGAGCCACAGGCCAAGCGAGGGGTCGTAATCCTGCTCAAGGGCGCGCCGCATACGCGAAAGCACTTCCTTGAGCGATGTGCAGCCGTATAGGTCAACGGCGGTCTTTTTGGCGCGAACATAGTGCAGATAGTGCATATGGCTGTCGTTAAAGCCGCTCATTACAAAATTGCCGCCGCAGTCTATTGTTTCAAGCTCCTCCTGCGGATGCACACTAAGATAGGCCTCCGTCTCCTTTTCGCTGCCTACGCAGGCGAAAAAGCCGCCTATCACAACCGCCGCCTGAGCATGGGGACGAGCCTTATCCATGGTGGCAATGTTTGCGTTCTTTATCCAAAGGGTCATTCAGGGTAAACCTCCAGTTTGCGTATTTACGTTTCCGATTTATATATTATAGTAAATCACCCGCCCAAAGCGCAACGGCAAAAATGTTTATAATATGACTTTTGGCCAAGCTGTATTGACAATGCGGGCTTTTTCCAATAAAATGTGACGTGGACTACGATGCGGAACAGTAATCGTTTCCCGCGGGCAAAGAGAGCCCCCGTTTTGCTGAAAGGGGGAGCCGCGGTGCGGTGAAGCTCGCCGCGGAGTCTGCCGCGGCAATGCGCGGCGCGTTCCTCGCGTTACAGGGGGCTAAAGCGGGCGGTTTATGCCGCCAAGCGGAGTGGTACCGCGGAAAAATGTTCCGTCTCTTGCAATATAAGAGGCGGCTTTATTTTTTATACAAAGCATGAAAGGATAAAAACCGATGTCAGAGCGCTACGAACACGACCCGATAGAGCTGAAATGGCAAAAGCGCTGGGAAGAAGCGCATTGCAACGAAGCCAAAACGGATTACACCAAGCCCAAGTTTTACGGGCTTATCGAATTCCCCTATCCTTCCGGCCAGGGGCTTCACGTTGGGCACCCGCGCCCGTTCACGGCAATGGACGTTATTTGCCGCAAGCGCAGGCTGGAAGGCTACAATGTGCTGTTCCCCATGGGATACGATGCATTCGGCCTGCCCACGGAGAACTACGCCATAAAGACCGGCATACACCCCGCCAAGGTGACGGAGACTAACATTGCCCGCTTCCGTGCGCAGCTTAAAAGGCTGGGCTACTCCTTCGATTGGTCCCGCGAAATAAGCACGGCGGATCCGGAATACTATAAATGGACGCAGTGGATTTTCCTTAAGCTTTACGAGCACGGCCTTGCCTACAAGGCGGAAATACCCATAAACTTCTGCACCTCCTGCAAGGTTGGCCTTGCCAACGAGGAGGTCGTGGACGGCGTATGCGAACGCTGCGGCGGCCAGGTAATACAGATGGTGCGCAGCCAATGGATGCTCAAAATAACCGAATACGCGCAGAAGCTTATAGACGACCTGGACAAGGTGGACTACATTGAGCGCGTTAAGACGCAGCAGCGCAACTGGATAGGCCGCAGCGAAGGCGCTGAGGTGGACTTCATAATAGCAAACACGGACGATAAGCTGACCGTTTACACCACCCGCCCGGATACGCTCTTTGGCGCGACATACATGGTAATAAGCCCCGAGCATCCATATATAGACAAATATAAGGACAGGATAGCCAACTGGGACGCCGTTGCCAAATACCGCGAGGAGGCCGCCCACAAGAGCGACTTTGAACGCGGCGAGCTTAATAAGGAAAAGACCGGCGTTGTGCTTGAAGGCGTGAGCGCAATCAACCCCGTTACCAAGAAGGAGATACCCATTTGGGTTTCCGACTATGTATTGATGAGCTACGGTACGGGCGCAATAATGGCCGTTCCCGCGCACGACACGCGCGACTATGAATTTGCAAAGACCTTCAATCTGCCAATAGTAGAAGTAGTTGCGGGCGGAGACGTCAGCAAGGAAGCATACACCGAATGCGAACATGGGCGCATGGTGAACTCCGGCTTTCTTAACGGCATGGAGGTGGCAGAGGCCAAGAAGGCCATTGCCGATTATCTTGAAAAGGAAGGCATAGGCCACCGCAAGGTGAACTATAAGCTGCGCGACTGGGTATTCGCCCGCCAGCGTTACTGGGGCGAACCGATACCCCTTGTAAAATGCGAAAAGTGCGGCTGGGTTCCCCTTCCGGAGAGCGAGCTGCCGCTGAAGCTGCCCATGCTGGACGATTTCTCCCCCACGGACGACGGCAGTTCCTGCCTTGCCCGCGCAAAGGATTGGCTGCACACCACCTGCCCGCATTGCGGCGGCCCCGCCGTGCGCGAGGCGGACACCATGCCCAACTGGGCGGGCTCCAGCTGGTACTTCCTGCGCTATACAGACCCGCATAACGACAACGCCCTTGCTTCGCCCGAGGCGCTGAAGTATTGGATGCCCGTTGACTGGTACAACGGCGGCATGGAGCATACCACCCTGCATCTTCTGTATTCCAGATTCTGGCATCGTTTCCTGTATGACGAAAAGGTTGTTCCCTGTCCGGAGCCTTACCAGAAGAGAACCTCTCACGGCATGATCCTGGGAGAAAACGGCGAGAAGATGAGTAAGTCCCGCGGCAACGTGGTAAACCCGGATGATATTGTCAACGAGTTCGGTGCAGATACCCTGCGTACCTATGAAATGTTCATCGGCGCATTCGAACTGAGCGCTGCCTGGAGCAATGAAGGCGTAAAAGGCTGCAGAAGATTCCTGGAGCGTGTCTGGAAGCTGCAGGAGATTGTAACCGATGAAGCCGGCTATTCCAAGGAGCTGGAAACCAGGATGCATCAGACGATCAAGAAGGTTTCTTCCGACTTCGAGACCTTAAAGTATAACACTGCAATCGCTGCGATGATGTCTCTGATCAATGATTTCTACAAGGCTGGCAAGGTAACCAGAGATGAGTTTAAGACTCTGCTGATCCTGTTAAATCCTGTAGCGCCCCATATGACAGAGGAGCTGTGGCAAATCATGAACTATGGCGGACGTCTGTATCAGACCAGCTGGCCGACTTATGAAGAAGCAAAGACGGTAGAATCTGAAGTGGAAATCGCAGTTCAGGTAAACGGCAAAGTTCGTGCAACCATCAAGATCGCAGCAGATATCTCCAAAGAGGATGCGATTGCAGCAGGTAAAGCTGCAGTAGCAGACAAGCTGACCGGTCAGATCGTCAAGGAAATCTATGTTCCCGGACGTCTGGTAAATATCGTTCAGAAGGGCTGACCGCGATTGCCTGCTGAAAAATAGCAGATGTGCGCTGCACAGATCGGTTGTGTTAAAAATAGAATTCCCGACAGATGTGGATGAAAAGGATTCATATCTATCGGGAATTTATGTTTTATAGGAAAGAAAAGACCTCTGGGCGGGATTGGGATTGCACTGCATCAGGATCGTGCTGCGTTTTAGCTAAATTGTGCCGTTTTTGCGTCGCTGCAGCTAAAACGCCTCGTGCAGAACACATTTTTTCCATTTTTTAAACACACTTTTCTCACAGAATCCTCCTGAAATGAACACATAATTCCGATAAACTTAAGAAAGTGTAAAATTTGAAAGGGAGGATCTCACTATGATTGAGATTTCGCATCTGGTCAAAAAATATGGCGATCACTATGCGGTCAAGGATCTGAATGTCCGGATTGAAGAAGGACAGATCTACGGATTCTTAGGACCAAACGGAGCCGGAAAATCGACCACCATGAATATGATTACAGGATATCTGGCACCGACTGCCGGAACCGTAAAGGTGGACGGCTTTGACATCGTCAAAGAGCCGGAAAAGGCAAAGGAACATATCGGTTATCTGCCGGAAATTCCGCCGCTGTACAGTGAGATGACCGTTGAGGAATATCTGAAATTTGCAGCAGAATTAAAGCGCATTCCGGGAAAGGAAAGAGCAGCGCAGATCGAAAAGGCGATCAAAACCGCACAGCTGGAGGATGTCCGGAAGCGTCTGATTAACAACCTTTCCAAAGGTTATAAACAAAGAGTCGGTCTGGCACAGGCAGTGCTCGGCGATCCTGAGACGATTATTCTGGATGAGCCGACTGTCGGTCTGGATCCGAGACAGATGATCGAGATGCGTGAGCTGATCCGCAGTCTCAAAAAAAACCATACAGTTATTTTGAGTTCGCATATTCTGTCCGAAGTCAGTGCAGTGTGTGACCAGATCCTGATTATTTCCAAGGGTGAGCTGGTTGCAAGCGATACGCCGGACGGACTGCAGGCAAAGCTAAAGGGCGCAGGCGAGCTGGAGCTTTGCGTAAAGGGAACTGCAGCGCAGTTAAAGACGCTTTTGTCAAATCTGGACGGCGTAGAAAGCTTTACGACGACAGAAGCAGAAGACGGAACCGTGCTCGCACAGGTTTCGGAGAAGGCGGACTGCGATATCCGCGAGCCGCTGTTTTATGAGCTGGCAGAGAATCGGATGCCCCTGCTTGGCATGGAGAAAAAGACGGGATCGTTGGAGGATATCTTCCTGCAGCTGACCGATAAGCCCGAGGAGGAGACGAAACAATGACAGCGATTTATAAAAGAGAATTAAAAACATTCTTTACGACGGTAACCGGCTGGCTGTTTATTGCAGCACATATCTGTCTTGCCGGACTTTACTTTTTTGCAATCAATCTGCTGTCCGGCTACAGCAATGTCGGACAGAGCTTTTCCAGTATCCTGTTTTTGTTGCTGTTATCGACACCGATTCTGTCCATGCGTATGCTGGCAGAGGAGCGTAAGCAGAAAACGGATCAGTTGATTTTGACTTCTCCGGTTTCGATCGGAGGAATCGTAGTGGGCAAATACCTTGCGATGGCGACCGTCTTTACCATTCCGGTTGCGGTGATGGCGCTGTTCCCGCTGATTTTAAGCCGCTACGGAACCGTTCCGATGGGCGAAAGCTATACGGCGCTGCTGGCTTATTATCTGTTTGGTCTGACCTGCCTTGCGATTGGTCTGTTTATTTCCTCAATCACAGAAAGTCAGATCATCGCAGCAGTGCTTTCCTTTGCCCTTTTATTTGTCGGCTACATGATGTCCTCCATTACCGGACTGATTTCCCAAACCGGCAACCTGCTGACAAAAATTTTAAACGCTTACAACTTCACCGACCGTCTGGACGCTATGGTGGAGGGAACGCTGAATCTGAAATCCGTCCTGTATTTTGTAACTTTGATCATTGTATTTTTATTCTTAACGGTTCAGTCGATCCAGAAGAGAAGATATCAGGTCTCGGTAAAAACGCTGCAAATTGGCGCTTACAGCAGCGGTATGATCGCCCTTGTCGTAGCGATTGCGGTGTTCTTAAATCTCGGATTTTCCGCCCTGCCGGATCGCTATACGAAGATTGATGTAACGAGCCAGAAGCTGTATACGCTGACACAGACGACGAAAAATCTCGTCAAAAACCTTTCTGAGGATGTGACGATTTATGTCATCAATTCGGAAAGCAGCCAGGATGAAACGCTGCAGCAGACGCTGAAAAGCTATGCAGAGCTTTCCGATCACATCAAGCTGGTTTACAAGGATCCTGTCGTTTCCCCTGATTTTTATAAGGATTATACCGACAGCATTTCCGTAAACTCCATGATCGTGGAATCCGCACAGCGATTTAAGGTAATCAATTACAACAATATTTACGAATATGACTATGACTACAGCAACTATTCCAGCTCTGTCAGCGGCTACGATGCAGAAGGACAGCTGACAAGCGCGATCGCCTATGTAACGAGCGATTCCACTTCCGTTGTTTATGAATTAAACGGTCACGGAGAAGCCAGCCTGGACAGCTCGTTTGAGGATGGCGTGAAAAAGGAAAATGTCGACCTTGCGGATCTGACACTTTTGAAAGAGGACAGTGTTCCGGACGATGCAAATGGAGTCCTGATCCTTTCCCCTACAAACGACTTAAACGCAGAGGATGCCGATAAGCTGGTTGCATACTTAAACAACGGCGGAAAGGTTCTGATTTCCACCTCATATGTCGATCGTTTCTCTGAGGAGATGCCGAATCTGACAAAGGTGCTTTCCGAGTTCGGACTTTCCATCGGGGACGGTCTGATCGTGGAGCAGGATAATGCGAGAATGTATCAGAATCCGATCTATCTGCTGCCGAACGTTTCCTCCGACAGCCTGACGAACGGTGTTTACGGAAAGAGCTATGATTATATCATGATGCCGTATGCCCAGCCGATTCTGACGAAGGAGAAGGATGGCGTTACGCTGACCACTCTTTTGACAACTTCGGAGAAGGCGTACAGCAAGACCGATTTGAATCAGTCCTCCGACGTCAAGAAAACAGAGGACGATGCGCAGGGACCATTTACTGTCGGCGTAAAAGCGGTGAAAACACTTGCTTCCGGCGAAGAAGCACAGCTGATTTTATACAGCTCGTCCTATCTGTTCACAGAGTCGGCAAACCAATACACGATGGATAACAACCTGACGCTGTTCACCAACGCGATCAGCACGATGGCAAGAGAGAGCGAAAGTATTTCCATCCCGACCAAATCAATGGCGTCCACCTATGCGACCGTTCCTACGGCATCTGCTGTCCGTTATGGAATCCTCCTGATGGGCATCCTTCCTATCGGTCTGCTGGCAGCCGGTATTATCATCTGGGCCAGAAGGAGAAAGAGATAAATGAAAAAACAGAAAATTCAAATTTTGATTTTACTTGTATTATGTATCGTCTGCGTCGGCGGATATTTTATCATCCGGAATCATACGTTTGAAACGGAGGAAGAAACCGTTTCCGTTGACGTTACCAACTTCAATAAGGATGATGTGACGGAGTTGATCCTTTCCGGCGACCACGAGGTTCATCTGGTGAAATCCGACGACGTCTGGACGGAGAACAGCCTGCCGGATGAAACCATTAAGGAATCGACGGTTAACACGCTACTGAATGAAATCGCCAACATCACGACGACGGAAACTGTTGTGGAAGCGCCGGAGGATCTTTCCCAGTACGGACTGGAGGAGCCTTTCCGGACGATCACGGCAGTCCTTTCCGATGGAACACAGGTTGTGATTTATGCCGGAAATAAGAGCGATCTGCTTTCTGAGTATTACATCAAAGTGGAAGGCGACGACAATGTTTACCTCGTTTCCAGCAATATCGTGACGGATTTCGATAAGGACCCGGAGGACTTCATCGACGAGACGGAGACCGAAACGGCGACAGAGGAAACGGCAGATTCTGCAGACGAGATGGCAGCAACTGACGCTATAGAGGAAACGGCTGCGGCTAAGACACTGGAAAGCGCAGATGGCGAGACAGAAAGTGCGGACGCAGACGGTGAGAATGCCGGGACGGCTGGCGAAACGGAAACTGCAGAAAGCTCCGGGGACTGACGAATCACAGAAGGGTTTGTTATCTGCAAATTTTGAACCACGGAAGGTTTCCTGAAAACGCCCGGAAGGCGGGAGATTTACTCCCTCTTTCCGGGCATTTTCTTTGCCATCAGGCGGACGATCTGATTCATTTTCAGCTGTTCCTCCG
>ERZ857965.3982-NODE-3982-length-10537-cov-2.562583_pt1 | contig 10537 bp, 11 predicted proteins | sample MGYA00519758_ERZ857965 | MGnify/ENA primary metagenome ERZ857965 (study PRJEB31778, sample SAMEA3449381) | human gut metagenome | biome: human gut; feature: human-associated habitat; material: faeces | place: United Kingdom | collected 2010/2012 ...
CCGTGGTCAGCACAAATAAACATCTGTCCATCCACATCCAAAATGGCATCCACTGTTTTGCCAACACATTCATCAACTACCTCAATTGCTTTTATCGCTGCTTCCATGATACCGGTATGACCTACCATATCCGGATTTGCGAAGTTTACGATAATGACATCGTATTTATCCGAACGAATCGATTCTACCAGATTGTCGCAAACTTCATAGGCACTCATCTCCGGCTGCATATCAAACGTAGCTACTTTTGGAGAGTTTACAAGAATACGGTCTTCTCCTTCAAACTGCTTCTCTTCGCCGCCATTAAAGAAAAATGTAACATGTGCATACTTCTGTGTCTCGGCCAGACGAAGCTGTTTTTTACCATGTTTTGCCAGATATTCACCAAATGTCATTTTTAATTCTTCCGGTGGGAAGGCAACTAATACATTTGGCATCTCGGCATCATACTGTGCCATGCAGACAAACGTGAGTGGGAAATATCCGTTTCTTCTCTCAAATCCGGTAAATTCCGGATCTACAAAAGCTCTTGTCAGCTGTCTTGCACGGTCCGGGCGGAAGTTAAAGAAGATTACACTGTCATTTTCATGAATCATACCATTTTTATCAACAACAGTAGGAAGCATAAACTCGTCCGTTACATCATTCGCATACGAATCTTTGATTGCCTGTACCGGGTCATCTGCCTGTACACCTTCACCATATACCAAAGCAGAATATGCTTTTTCCTCACGATCCCATGCATTATCACGGTCCATCGCATAAAAACGTCCGGAAATCGTAGCAACAGAACCAACACCGATTTCTTTAATCTTAGCAACTAATTCTTCCATATACTCGGCTGCGGATGATGGTGGAACGTCACGTCCGTCAAGGTAAGCATGAACATATACCTTTTCCAGTCCGTTTTTCTTTGCCATTTCCAAAAGGCCGTATAAATGCTCCATATGGCTGTGCACACCGCCCGGTGACAACAGTCCCATCAAATGAAGTGCACTGTCATTTTTTTTGCAGTTTTCCATAGCGGCAACAAGTGCTTTATTCTCAAAGAAATCGCCATCCTGAATTGACTTTGAAATTTTAACAAGCATCTGGTATACAATTCTTCCGGCACCCATGTTGGTGTGTCCGACTTCAGAATTTCCCATCTGTCCGTCCGGCAGACCAACTGCCATACCGCTTGCTTCGCCCTGAACAAAAGGATACTTTGCAATCAACTTATCCATAACCGGCGTTTTTGCCTGTTTTACTGCATTTCCTTCTGTCTTATCACTTAATCCATATCCATCTAAAATCATTAATACCGTTGGTTTCTTACTCATATTTCCTCCGTTCTGAAGTTCTTTTCACTTCTAACTGTATTTTCCTGCCAACATCCTATTATAATGGAGTTTGCAGTAGAAATCAATGATAACTTGCTTCAACAAATCTAACCTCGGTTCTGTGCATCTACCAAGTTTTCACTCTGATACATCTTGCGCAGTTTTGGTTTCTCAATTTTACCGGTTGGGTTTCTCGGTACATCTGCAAAGAAAATCTTACGAGGTCTCTTATAACGTGGAAGTCCTTTGCAGAACTCATTCATCTCATCTTCCGTGCAGACAGCCCCCGGAACCAGTTCGATAATCGCTGCTGCAATCTCTCCCAAACGGTCATCTTTTAGTCCGATAACAGCCACATCCTTTACTGCCTCATGTTTGCTCAGATAGTTTTCAATCTGAACCGGATACAAGTTTTCACCACCACTGATGATAACATCTTTTTTGCGGTCAACCAGATAGATAAAACCATCTTCATCCATCTCCGCCATGTCACCGGTGTAAAGCCAGTCACCATGAAGAACTTCTTTTGTTGCCTCTTCATCGTTATAATAACATTTCATCACGCCGGGACCTTTAACCGCCAGCTCGCCGACTTCGCCCTGTTTTACTTCATTTCCGTCGGTGTCAATAATTTTTGCCTCCCAGCCATATCCCGGAATACCGATAGCGCCGACTTTATGGATATTTTCCACGCCAAGATGAACGCAGCCCGGTCCAATCGACTCACTTAAACCATAGTTCGTATCATACTGATGATTTGGAAAATACTCTTTCCAGCGGCGGATTAAGCTCTGTGGAACCGGCTGTGCACCAATATGCATCAGACGCCACTGGGATAATTCATAATCATCGGGTTTTAATCTTCCACTGTCAAGTTCCACGAGAATATCCTGTGCCCAAGGAACCAAAAGCCAGACAATTGTACATTTCTCATTGGAGACCGTCTCCAAAATTGTTTTCGGGCTTACCCCCTTCAAAAGCACTGCCTTGCTTCCTGTCAAAAGACTGCCAAACCAGTGCATCTTCGCTCCGGTATGATACAGCGGAGGAATACATAAGAACACATCGTCATGTGTCTGTCCGTGATGCTTCTGCTCGACTTTACAGGCATGCATCAAACTTTCATGATTATGTAAAATTGCTTTCGGAAATCCGGTTGTTCCGGAAGAAAAATAAATTGCCGCATCATCTTCGTCAGAAATTGGGATTCCCGGTGCTAAACTTGCACAGTTTGCCGTCAGTTTATCATAATCTTCCGCAAAGGACGGGCAGTCGCCTCCCACATAAAACAAAAGACGGTTCTGACTGATTTTATCGGCAATTTCTTCCACACGGCCGATAAATTCCGGACCAAACACTAAAACATCTACCTCCGCCAGATTCAAACAATATTCAATTTCATCCGGTGCATAGCGGAAATTAAGCGGCACCGCCAGTGCTCCGGTCTTTAATATACCAAAATAAATCGGAAGCCATTCCAAGCAGTTCATCAATAAAATCGCCACTTTGTCCCCTTTTCCAATCCCTCTGCTGATTAAAAGCTGTGCAAATCGATTGGCTTTTTCGTCAAATACATGCCATGTAATTTCCCTGCGGTAATGACACATCGGACTTGACTCGATTAATTCATAATCCCTCCATGTTACTCTTCTTTTCTCCTGAATATCCGGATTAATCTCTACAAGACTCACTTCGTTCGGATATTTTTTGGCATTTGCCTCCAATAACTCTGTAATTGGCATTCCCTTTATCCTCCATTTCAAAATACAAAAACTATCTATATCATATCGCATTTCCACTGATTTAGCAAGGATATCGCCTCGTCAATTTCGTCCACTGCATAGTCGCAAATCAAATCAAAGTCTTCCTTTGCATAATTCCACTTTGGTTCTCTTACTAAAACCGTCTGAAAACCACCTTTTTTTGCTCCTAAAACCGCCGGCAGAATATCCTCAAACACAAAACAGTTACCGGGATTTGCTCCCATCTTCTCTGCCGCCTTTAAATAAACATCCGGGAACTCTTTTCCTCTTTTTACATCCCCTGTTTCCGTAAATGAATGAAACCAGTCGTAGATTCCTAAATTTTTTAGGCACGGCTCAAACAAAGAAGCACTGTTTGAGGTCGCAACCGACATTTTAATATCCTGCTTCTTTAGCCACAAAAGAAGTTCTTTTACCCCTTTTTTTAGTTTTACATCATGAGCATACGCATCTCTTGCCATCGCATCCCATTCCGCCATCACATCTTCCTTAGTCTCCTGCAGCAAAAAACGTTTGATGGTATATTTCGCCACCTCTTCAAACCCCATCGCCATAATTGCCGTGGAATAATCTTTTGGCACTTCAAATCCTCGTTTTTTCAAAAAATCGGTATCAATCTGCGACCAGACCCACGTCGAATCTAACAATGTACCATCCAAATCAAATATGACTCCTTCTATCTTCACCGTATCCATCCCTTCTTTTTTTATCTTTTACCAGTATAACAGAATTCCCCCTATCTTTCCATGGCTTTTATAACCATCTGAGCGATTTTTTTATGTCCTTTTTCACTGGGATGCGGGTCAATTTCCCTTCCCTTGAAAGAAAGATTGACCATGGATTCCTTCTCGCCGTCAAAACATTTCTTAATATCGACAAGCACATACTCATCCGATGGATAAAATCCGCGGTTCATCCGGTTAATATAAACATCCGCAACCGAATACACCTGTGAAAACGCATCAATCCCCTTAGCAGGATTATAAATATTGTCCGCATATATTTTTACATCCGGATTAACCGCTCGAATTTCTCGGATGATTTTTGGAAAAGTTTTTGCAAACTGCACGCATGCCTCATCAAATTTATGTGCATCCCGTTTTATCATTTCTTCCATGTTTAAATCCAATTGAATCAAATGGAGTAAATCATTTGAGCCAATGGATATCGTAACAAAATCGGCATGTTTAATCGTTGCCCGGTACTTTTTATATTCTTTTCTTTCCGGATTTGTAAGTATATCAAGAAGTTCCCCGCTTTGCATCCCATTTTCTCCAAAATTCGTAACAAAAACCGAATCATACTTTGTCTCCAGATTTTTGCGAATCAATTCTACATACGACTGCTCTTTTCTATCGCTAAGTCCATACCCATATGCGATGCTGTCTCCAAGCGCCACATAGCGTATTGACGTTGATGTAATATCACCGGAACTTGCCTTTTCCTCCGGTACAGCTTTAATTCCACAAAACACAGCGAACATAATCACCCCGATTCTTATTATCCATTTCACAAAAAAAGCCTCCTACACATAACAAAAGATTGCTTTTTTATTATGTGTAGAAGACTTAAAATTATTAGCTCATTTTGGATTTTTGAAAATTATCTTATTCGTCATCCTCTTCGACATTGTGATATACATTCTGCACATCATCATCCTCATCCAAAAGGTCCATAATACGCTGGAACATTTTTTTATCTTCATCTGAAGTAAGTTCCACATAATTTTGCGGAATCATGGTAATTTCAGCCTGTACCATCGGAACGTTTTCTTTTTCCAACGCTTCACGAACAACACTAAAATTCTCCGGTGTTGTAAGAATTTCGTAACTATCTTCTTCCTCAACAAAATCCTCTGCACCGGCATCCAATGCCATCATCATAAATTCATCGGCATCAGTCTCATATGCTTCTTTATCAACAAGAATCTGTCCTTTTTGGTCAAACATATAAGACACGCAGCCTGTCGTTCCTACATTACCGTTTCCTTTGGTAAATGCATTTCTTACATTTGAAGCAGTACGGTTTTTGTTATCCGTGAGTGCCTCTACAATAATTGCTGTTCCGTTCGGTCCATAGCCTTCATACTGGCAGCTTACATAATTAACCGCATCTACGTTTCCTGCTGCTTTTTTAATTCCACGCTCAATCGTGTCGTTTGGCATATTGTTTGCCTTTGCTTTTGCAACAACATCACGAAGTTTACTGTTATTATTCGGGTCTGGTCCGCCCTCTTTTACGGCTACCGCAATTTCACGGCCGATTACCGTAAAAATCTTACCTCTTTTAGCATCATTTTTCTCTTTTTTGTGCTTAATGTTTGCAAATTTTGAATGTCCTGACATGTTTTTACTCGACGAGATATTTCTACTCGTCTTCCTCCTTACTTATTACTTATTTTTTCAATCACTGCCGGTACTAAGTCCGCCGTACGGACTGCACACATAATCGTGTCATCCCCCGCAATGGATCCTACAATTTCTTCTATCTCAAGCGCATCAATTGCGGCGGCAACTGCCATCGCCATACCGCTTACCGTCTTGATTACTACCAAATTATCTGCCTGGTCGATACTCACCATACCATCCTGCAAAACTCTTGCATAGCGCTCGCCAAAGCTGGCACTTCCCGGAGTAACACAGATGTACTTGGATTTTCCGTTTTTATCTGCCTGTTTTTTTAACTGCAGTTCTTTAATATCCCGGCTGATGGTTGCCTGCGTCACCCGGAAACCGGATTCATGCAGACGCTTTCCAAGCTCCTCCTGCGTATCGATATCATACTCATCAATTAATTCTAATATTTTATTCTGTCTTACTCGCTTCATAAAAAAACTCCGTTCCAAAACCTCAGCTCATTAATTACGGTTTAGTTTGCTCCGCATTTTATCAAAAAAGCTGGCATCACCTAACCGAACCATATCAAAAGTTTCTTTTGCTTTTTCAATCCATACAACATCACCTGTCGATACCGTCCAAAGCATCTGTCCGTCGCCTCGAATCGCAGCCTCATCCTGATAGTTTTCCTTTGTCTTTCCAACTTCTATCCTAAGTTTGGAATCCGAAGACACCACAAGACTTCTTTTGTTCAACGAATGTGGACAAATCGGTGTAATAATCATCGCTTCCATCGATGGCACTAACACCGGACCTGCTGCCGATAAATTATAGGCCGTCGAACCGGTCGGCGTCGATACCAAAATTCCATCTGCCACATAAGTATCCATCAGTTCATCATCTACATAGACATTTGCTGTTATCATATGTCCAAAATCCTGCTTGCCGATAATAAACTCATTAATCGCAATGCCAATCGCTTCTCCAACTGAAGTTTTCTGCACTCTGCCGGTAAGCGCCATCCGCTTTTCCACTTCATAATTTCCCGACAAAATTTCGTACAGTGCTTTTTGAATTCTCGGCTTTTCCACCTCGGTCAGAAACCCAAGTGTTCCAAAATTCACGCCAAAAATCGGAACATGACTGCCGGCAAACCGCTTCGCTGCCTGGATTACATAACCGTCTCCTCCAAGCACAATCACCAAATCTGCCCAGTCAATCTGCGTAACTTCAGACGAACTCCCTACTATTTTAGCACATTTTTCATGAGATTCCAAATATCTTTTTATTTCACTCGCCGTCTCATGATGTAAGTCTTTCTCAACATCGGAAATAATCTGAAAATTTTTCATCGCAGTTCCTCCTATAAAACCTCATGCGCATGCGCTACCAATTCTTTCACCGCTTCTTTCTGTTTTTCATCTATGGTAACCGGTTCTCTGTTATCATTCTCCATATAAAGGAGATATTCAATGTTTCCTTCCGGTCCGCGAATCGGCGAGTGATCAATCCCCAAAATATGAAACCCAAGTGAAAGTGCATAGTTCATAACCATCTGAATCACTTCTTCATGGACACGGGGCTCTCTCACGACCCCTTTTTTTCCAACCTGTTCTCTTCCCGCCTCAAACTGTGGTTTAATCAAACAGACAATCTGAGCATTTTCCTTCATCAATGCCTTAACCGGCTCTAATACTTTCGTGAGGGAAATAAAGGCAACATCGATGGAAACAAAATCTACTAACTCACCAATATCGTCCGGTGTGACATAGCGGATGTTTGTCTTTTCCATCGAGCATACTCTTTCATCCTGCCTTAACGACCACGCAAGCTGGTTTGTCCCCACATCAATTGCGTACACATACTTTGCGCCATTTTGCAGCATACAGTCCGTAAAGCCACCGGTTGAAGAACCGACATCCATACATACCGTATCGGTAAGGGAAATCGGGAACACGTTCATTGCCTGTTCCAATTTGTAGCCGCCACGGCTGACATATTTCATTTTCTTTCCCCGAACTTCAATCTGTACCGATTCCGGAAACGTCTGTCCGGCCTTGTCTTCTCTTTGATTATCGACAAATACCTCCCCTGCCATAATCACAGCTTTTGCTTTTTCACGGGAAGGCATAAGTCCTCTTTTCACAAGAAGGACATCCAATCGTTCTTTCTTTTCTTTCACCTTACTCACCATTTATCTTTCTTACAATCCGATTCGATACCGATACTGCATCCAATCCATATTTCTCATAGAGTTCTTCCGGCGTTCCATGCTCAATAAACTGATCCGGGAAATTATCTGCAAATGGTGTCATGGAAGCGGATCCTCTGGAATCGCTGCAAAGCACCATAATATCTTTGTCTTCTTTTGCTTTATCCATCAAAACTTCACAGATGGCCTGTCTATTTGGAATCTTATTCATGAAGAGCGGCCTCCTTTCTTGCTGCAAAATCCGCGATGATCTGATCATATTCTTCCTGTGTTGGAACCTTGTGATGCCAGTTTGCCTTGTTCTCCATTACGGAAGAGCCACAGCCTTTTACAGTGTTGGCAATTACAGCGGTTGGTTTGCCTTTTACAGTTTTTGCTTCTTCAAAAGCAGCATTTAACTGGTCAATATCGTTTCCGTCTTTTACATCGATCACATGCCATCCGAAAGAACGGATACGCTCAGGGAGATCGTCATGTCCCATAACATCCTCTGTGTTTCCGGAAATCTGAAGACGGTTACGGTCGATTACTGCGCAAAGATTGTCCAGCTTGTACTGATGTCCTGCCATGAAGCCCTCCCATACAGAACCTTCTGCCAGCTCACCGTCACCCATTACGGTGTAAACACGGTAATCTCTGTTATCTTTTTTGCCTGCAAGAGCCATGCCTACACATACCGGAAGTCCATGTCCCAGAGAACCGGAGTTCATCTCGATTCCAGGAAGCTTATTGTTCGGGTGTCCGATATATTTGGAGCCAAATTTTGAAAAATGTGCTTTAATATCTTCCAGGTCCAGAAAGCCCTTTGCTGCAAGTACAGCGTAGTAAGCCTCTACAGAATGACCTTTGCTGAGTACGAAACGGTCGCGATTCGGATCATCCATGTTTTCCGGAGAAATGTTCATCTGGCAGAAATACAGGCTCATCAGAGTATCGATCACACTCATGTCGCCGCCGATATGGCCGCCCTTTCCGGCAACGATAATATCTACAGTATCTTTTCTCAAGTCAAAAGATTTTGCCTTTAAATTTTCCATTCTCATTCACCTCTTAAATATGCTTTCACATCTTCTTCAATAGGATCATATAAATCAGGAGTGATTCCCATGTATTTGCATGCCTCGTAAAGTACCGGAACTACATCTTTATGGATACCTACACAGTGATGGATGTATGGTCCTTCTACAATCTTGGCTTCCAGACGTTTGATGTTCTCAACCTCAACCCAGAGATAAGTTCCCATACCTTTCGGTCCGTCAACGCCTTTTGCTTTTCCAAGGAGCATGGAGTATTCTCCGTTATCACCGTCGAAACGTGCCAATGTCACTTCGCCATGCTTTGCTTCTGCTGTAATGCTTCCCGGATGGCTGAATGCCAGCGGATAAGTAAGCTTCGGTGTCTCTCTTGCAACAGAGATCGGCCATGGTCCGCAGTGCTGAAGGGGCTCGCCGTTCTCAATATCAGGATGGCGGATGGTCCAGTCTGCAAAGAAGCTTCTTGTGTCATCAAGTGCTGCTGCCTCAACAAGAAGAGCGGTAATTGCACCGTGAATATCTGTCTCACATACAACCGGAATTCCCTCTTCATTGAGAAGTGCGTTTGCTGCACACGGCATAATTCCGATCTCACTCTGCAGCTGGTTCCAGCACTGGATTGCAGCTGCCTGGCAGCCGTATTTCTTAATCAGGTTCTTCAAGGCAACTTTCAGGGCTGCTACATTCTCAAGTTCATTATCTTTAATGCAGATTTCCATGTTCTGGCGGCAGTACTCAACAACCTTTGCAACCTCTGTTCCTTCTGCTTTTGCTTTCTTCATCTCATCTGTCAGCTCTGGCATTGGGATTGGGGTCAGCTGGATGTTGAATTTCTCAAGAAGTTCACCCTCGTTGCACATGGTGGACCAGAACTCGTATGGTCTTGTGGAAATCTGAAGAATTCTCATGTTGCGGAAGGTTTTTACTACATTACAGACAGCCATGAAATCACGAAGGCCACGCTCGAATACCGGATCATTCAGTCTGCAGTTTGTCATGTATGTAAATGGAACGCGAAATCTTCTGAGGACTTTACCTGTTGCAAAAAGTCCGCACTGTGTATCACGAAGACGAACACCGTTCTCGTCTGGTCTCTCATCAAGAGGTCCCCACAGAAGAACCGGTACATTTAATTCTTTTGCAAGTCTTGCGCATTCAAACTCAGTTCCGAAGTTGCAGTGCGGAAGGAAAAGTCCGTCGATTTTCTCTTTTTTGAATTTCTCTGCAATCTTGATGCGGCCTGCCTCGTCATAAAGAAGACCCTCGTCATTTACGTCTGTGATGTCTACAAAATCGATTCCTAATTCTTTTAATCTGTCTGCAGTAAGTCCACGATACTTAACTGCATCCGGTGCACTGAAAATACTTCGTCTGGTTGGCGCATAGCCGATTTTGATCTTTGCCATTCTGGTATTCCTCCTTGTTTATATTTATTATTTTCTTTTGGTTTTCTTAGCTGTAAAATCTTTTTCTTTATTACTTACCCAGATATTCTGTTTGCTTTTCTTTATAGCTTTAGTATAGGTCTCCTCCAGCTTTATTCCAATAAAAAATAAAGTATTTTTGACTTTATTTTTGCTTTATTTTTCACAAATATATTGTTTATTTTTCAATTAAGAAGTACAATATATACAACAGAAAAAACTTCTGCCAAAGAAATATGAACAGTTTCCACAGGAAATCCTTTTACATCTAAAAACTGGTGAAACTTTATCTTTTTGCTTTGCAATTATTACTCTGGGAGGTGCCGCAAATGTCCATTACCGCAAAAGAACTGGCTGAAAAACTATATGTTTCAGATAAGGCAGTCAGCAAATGGGAGAGAGGAGTTTCCCATAGTTAAAGATACCACACCAAATATGATGAACCC
>ERZ857965.3988-NODE-3988-length-10531-cov-2.282264_pt1 | contig 10531 bp, 7 predicted proteins | sample MGYA00519758_ERZ857965 | MGnify/ENA primary metagenome ERZ857965 (study PRJEB31778, sample SAMEA3449381) | human gut metagenome | biome: human gut; feature: human-associated habitat; material: faeces | place: United Kingdom | collected 2010/2012 ...
AAGGAGTCGGCAAGGCTGGGTGATCTTGGCATTCAAAATGATGTTCCTCCTATGGTTTTAGTGGTTGATGATCAAAACAAAGGCTTGAGATGATTGCCTTTTCGAACTTTTGTGCTGTTATTGATATATCTTATATTGTCAATCATCTTTGATTTTGCCGTCGATTGTAAATGTCACAACATGCCACGGAATAAACTTTCCGCTGTTTTTCAGCGCCGTAACAGCCGCATTTTCCAATCCACCGCAGCATGGTACTTCCATTCTCAGTACAGTAATACTTTTAATATTATTTTTTACAATGATTTGTGTAAGCTTTTCACTGTAATCAATAGCATCGAGTTTCGGGCACCCGATAATTGTGATTTTTCCTTTCATAAATTCTTCATGCACTCTTGCGTAGGCATAAGCTGTACAGTCTGCCGCGATTAAAAGCTTTGCTCCGTTAAAATAGGGTGCGTTTATCGGAACAAGCTTAATTTGGCACGGCCATTGCGCAAGTTCGGACGAAATATGCTGTTGTTCGCCGTTGTTCGGTTTGTCCGCCGCGGTGTTACGTTTGAATTGCATAAGTTTATGCCCCGGGCAGCCGTGATGTTCGAGTTCTAAACGGGTTTCATTTGATTTTTTCTTCATATTCTCGGCAACAGCCGCCTCGTCATATGCCGCGGCTTCACGCTCGACAAAGGTAATCGCCCCGGTCGGACAAGTGGGTAAACAGTCACCGAGTCCGTCACAATAATCATCTCTGAGCAATTTTGCCTTGCCGTTCACCATTCCGATTGCGCCCTCGTGACAAGCCGCCGCGCATGCGCCGCAGCCGTTGCATTTTTCTTCGTTGATTTCGATTATTCTTCTTATCATATTATATGTTTCTCCTTTTCTTTATTGACTTTATGAGTGGATTATACTATAATAAAAACAAAAAATCTGTTGTTGGAACAACAAAATAATAATTTTTTTAAAAAATTCGAAAATAATTATAAACGGGGTGAATTTTATGAATGCAAAACAAAAATCGGAAAACACGATTGAGATAATGTCAAGGATTCCGTTGTTTGACGGAATGACCGCGACCGAGAAAGATAAATTTTTATCATCGGCAAAATATAAAATTAAAACATTTAAAAAAGGTGAAACTATATTCCGCGAAGGCACGGGAACTAAATATATGGGAATCGTTTTAAGCGGTGCGGTGCTTGTCGAGCATTCGGACGTGTGGGGCAATAACACTGTTTTGGGCGGTGCGAAAGCAGGAGGGGTATTCGGCGAGGTTTATGCGTGTCTGCCGGATACGCCGCTGTTGATTAGCGTTACCGCGACCGAAAATTCGGAAATTATGTTGATTGATATATACGATATTATAATCGGTATAAATATAACCGAGGGGTATAAGGTGAGTATTTTGGCAAATCTTTTGAAAATCTGTGCAAATAAAAGCCTTGAACTTTCGCGAAAAATTTTGCATAACGGTTCAAAGACGATAAGAGGAAGACTTATGTCATATTTTTCGGAGTGTATTCAAAAATCGGGCGCATACAAATTTGATATTCCGTATAATCGACAACAGCTCGCCGATTATCTCGGCGTTGACCGAAGCGCAATGTGCAGCGAACTTTCCAAAATGCAAAAGGAAGGGATTATCTCATATCACAAGAATTCTTTTAAGATAGAAGATGAGAAATAAAATTTTTTAAATTTTTTCAAAAAAGGGGTTGACAAATTGAAAAAAGGTGCTATAATATAGTTAAAGGTCAAAGAAAGTCAAAGTCAGATTTGACAATAGGAAAATTTGAAACGGCTTTCGGGATGCTCGCCGAAATAATGCGGCGAGAGAGTAATTAAGGATTTAAGAAGGTGATTGTCGCATGAAACTCAGCAATATTATCGAGGATTTTATTAAGGAGATGATTTCAGAGGGTGACGGCGATGAAGTAGAGCTAAAGCGTAACGAGCTTGCAGGGCGGTTCGGATGTGTTCCGTCGCAAATCAACTATGTTATATCGACCAGGTTTTCGCCTGAGAGAGGATATATAGTTGAAAGCCGACGCGGCGGCGGAGGTTATATAAAAATCACGAGGGTCAGACCGAAACAAGACGTTCGGATGATGCACGTTGTGAACTCAATCGGGAATTACCTTTCATGCGGCGATGCGGTCGCAATAGTCAGAAATTGTTTTGATTATGATTTAATCGCCGAAAAAGAGGCAAAGCTTATTATTGCGGCGATGTCGGATAAATCGATTCCGCTGAAACAGCCCGAACAGGATTTTGTGCGAGCGTGTATTTTGAAAAATATGCTGCTTACCCTTGAAATAACGGGTAAGAGCGAACAATGACATAGAAAAAGGAGAGATATATTATGAAATGCCAAAAATGTAATAAAAGAGAAGCAACAACACATTTGACAAGAATTGTCAACGGATATAAAGAAGAGTTGCATTTGTGTTCCGAATGTGCGGCTCATTCACAAGAGTATGAGGATATGAAAGCCGATATGAATGTCGGGTTCAGTGATTTCTTGCTCGGTCTTATCGGCGGCAACAAAAAGAAACAGGCCGCGGCGATTTCGCCGACAGAGCAAAATACAGATGTTTGTCCGACCTGTCATATGACATTCAGCGACTTTTTGAATACGGGCAAGCTGGGCTGCGGTGATTGTTATTCGGCATTTCGCAACAGACTCATTCGGCCGATTAAACAGATTCACGGAACATATGAACATACGGGAAAGGTTCCGGTTCGCGGCGGAGGAAACGTTGTCCGTGAAAAAAAGATTTCAAAGCTCGAAAGCGAGCTGAACGCGGCGGTTATGAAACAGGATTTTGAAACCGCGGCAAAGCTGCGTGACGAAATAAAATCAATGAAAGCGTCGGGCGGTGAAGACGCAAAGGAGGCGTAAGTTTATGTGGTACACAGAATGCGGAAACGAATGTGATGTGGTTTTATCGAGCCGTATCCGTCTTGCAAGAAACATAAAAGGGATTCCGTTCCCGGCTAAGGCGAACAAAGAACAGCAAAAACAGGTTATCGATATTTGTAAAAACGCAGTCAAAGACAGCGAGATAAAGCTGAATTATATCGATATGAATTCGATGAAGGATTATGAAAAACAAGCGATTGCGGAATGTCATATAATAAGTCCTCAAATGATGAATAACAGCGTTGAGCGCGGTGTTCTGTTGAGTGATGACAATTCAATAAGCGTGCTTGTCAACGAAGAGGATCATTTAAGGATTCAGTGTATGGCGGCAGGTTTTAACCTTGAACAATGCTACAGAGCGGCGAATCGCATAGACGATATCATCGAACAGCATACCGATTATGCGTTCGACGGCAAGTTCGGATACCTCACCTGTTGCCCGACAAACCTCGGCACGGGAATGAGGGCATCGGTTATGGTTCATCTTCCGGGGCTTACGCTCAGCGGAAATATAAATCGTATAATCGATTCGCTCAGCCAGCTCGGAATGACCGTTCGCGGAATTTTCGGCGAAGGCTCAAAGGCAACGGGAAATATATATCAGATTTCCAACCAGACAACGCTTGGCGATTCTGAGGATAATATCTTAGAGCGGTTTGAACAGGTTATAACCGAGGTTATAGATAAAGAAAAAGAGCTGCGCCGAAAGATTTATGATTCAGATAAATACGGGGTTCAAGATAAGCTTATGCGGTCGTTCGGCACATTGACAAACGCGGTTGTTATCTCATCGTCAGAGGCGATGGATAGGTTGTCGGATGTCAGGTTCGCGGTTGAACTCGGTATAATTACCGATATTGATTATAAAAAGCTGAATGAGGCATTGTATGCGGTTCTTCCGGCAAATATAATCAAGAATTATAACACGGCAACTCCGCAGGAGAGGGATTTAAAACGCGCCGATGTTGTAAAGGATGTTCTCTGTAAGAGAAAATAACGCGGAACGAGGAATTAATTATAAGCATAACCGCGTTATTTGATGAACATCTCACGGGGCGGTTACGAACCGCCCCCTACCAAAGAGGTGTAATTTACTTTTAAATCGTCAACCAAAGCCTTATCTTATTCCACCGTCTTGTTTTGTATCAACGGCTTCATTGTTGCAAAGTCGTTCCAAAGAAAGGCTTTGACTTTGATGTTTGCCGTACTTGCAACCGTAATCGGAACGGACTTTGTGCTCTCTGTTTTAAGATTAATTTTATCAAAATTAACCTGTGTCATAACATCATCATTATATACACAAATACAAAGATATGCTTCGCCCTCTCTGCCCTCGGTGTTTGTGATATTCACAACCGCGTTTATGGCATCTTGTGCGGCAATCTCGCTCTTTGTAACTGTTGCTCCGTTCTTTTGGATATCCAAAAGGTCGATTTTAAACGTTCCTGCCGTTGTTGTGATTTTTCCGTTGTACTCTCTCGCAAGCGAGTTGTTATCCGCGTTTTTAACCGTTATCGGAATATTTAAGGTATATTCCGTATTTACGGCAAGATTATCCGTCAGTGTAAGTGTGTATGTCTTGTTATCATTGCTTGCCGCGCCTGTTGCACCGACCGCGGTTGAACCTTGCATAAGCTTTATGTTTTCAAGAGTATCCGCGCTCATCGCTTCGGTAAAGTCAATCTTAACATATTTTGTTGCAGAATCCACCTTGTCAACCGCCGGTGAATAGTTTACATTATCAGTTGAATATTGTACGGATTTAATACCCGTCATTGAAACCGAATCGGGATTGATAACTTTGAGATTATCAATCAAGGTATATGCCTTGCCGTAATCCTCTGTACTCCATTCGTTCGGAGCACCCTCCTGCGTTGACTTTGAATGTTTTAATTGTATAAATCTCAGCCATGGAAGACCTCTCTCGGCGAGGTAATAATATATACTGCATGTATAATAATCTTTTCCGTCAACGCTGATTGTTTGAGTGCTTTTATCAAAATCTATCGAAATTTCAACAGCGTGAAAACCTGTCGATGTAGGGCCGAGATCATGTATATGGTCGTCGCTCGGCATCGCATCAAACACATCCTTGCTCGTCTTACTGTAAACATATAATGTATCATTTGTGATACCGAGTATTTTTGCACCGGCCGGATTTGACGCAAGTGTAAATACAGGCGGTGTGGTTGCCGTTACTCCTGCATTTGGCTGTGCAACGTTTTTAACATCAAATTTTATCTGAATCTTTCCTTTTGCACCGCTGTTTGTACTGTTTGCTGTATATCCGCTGAGAGCATATTTTGCGCCAACTTCATTCGCCTTTGATTTATTAGGCACAACCGAGCCGTCAAGCTTTAATACTTTATTCTTGCCGTCTGTCACGACATACGTTGAGTTGCCCGCTACACCCGATCCTCCGTCTTGTGCTATCGTATCGGACGAAACACTTGTGTTTTTCGTCCAAAATGTTGAACCTTCCGCATTGCGGCTGTCTGCTGCGCCTTCAGGGATATAGCTTTCAAAATCATCATTTATATAATAGCCATACGATATTGACGGTTTTTGAGAATATACTACTGTTTTTTCGGATATACCGTTTGTCGCCGCAAACGCGTCCTTAAGAGTCAGTGTATAGTCACCGCCGATATTTGCTCGCATTGAATACTTAATATTATATTTCATATTATTCACTTTTTCAACGGTAACAGTCGGTGTTTCGCCTGTTTCAAGGCATTTAACCGTGACACAGCTTGCATCAAAATCTTCAATCGGTCGTGTAAACTCGAGCACCGCTCCGTTATCGTTTGTGTCGGTAATTTGAGCCGCCACTCCCGTGTCAAGCTTCATATTTTTATAATACGACGTACCTTGATCCATTTCTTTGCACATAAATCTTAAGCCTGCCTGCATTATTTGCGTCGGTCCTGTGCTCTCGCCTATCTTTTCACCGTCAATGTAATAAGAGGCTTTACTATTCGCCAAATCATAAATCGTATCTACGCTATACCAGCGATCTTTTTCAAATGCAGGCTGAGTCGTTTCAGTCAAATTCCAATTCTCTTCTCCGCCGTAATAACAGATTTTATATGGACCTCCGGCATTTGCGGCGTATTCGGCTATTCCGAGCCATCTGTTTTTGGGTTCGTCAAACCCGGTGTTATCATCAACAACGGCAGCATACCATTTAGGACAACCGGTGCTATATTCGTGCATAGTTTCAAAATGAAATCTTACTGTTTTTCCCGTTATCGGTTCTGAAAATATGTTTGATGCAAGCGAATAATTATATGAATATGTTGAAATCGCTTTAAACGTATCTGTGCCGTTATCCGAAACTTTTGAATCCGTCAAATACCCGTCTTTTACAAAATCATACAAAACCTCATAACCGCCGACCTCATCATCTGCCGATACGGGAATTTGAAAAGCCGCCGCAGAGAACAGCATAGCCGCCGACAAAATACCCGACAAAATACCCGACAATAATCGTCCGAACCTAAATCTAACATTACTTTTACTTGTTTTCACTTTTAAAACCTCCTTGAGTTTTATATAAAAATTTTTAATTATTTATCTTACCAGGTTAAAATCCAGGAATTGCGCCGGATTTTTACTGTTTCCTATACCGCTTCCGTACTCAAACATACCGTCACGTCCCTCGCCGCCATCGGGATAGTCCTCTTTGTCCTTATCATTGAGCAGTACCGACAGCAAAAGACTCGGATAATTCTTTATCTTAAAGTTTGCCGGGTACATCTCGGTCAGAGGTATCGAAAGCTCATACGTTGTCACCTTGCGGCTCTCATCTCTTGTTATTTCAAGCTCGTGCGGAATATCGACCGCTATCATCTGTGCCACAAGTCCCGAGCTTCTTGAAATCTCCGCCTTTCCGTTCTGCAAGCCCATGGTAAGCTCGGTATACGGTGCGGCGGTAGTTTTTTGCAGGGCGGTCGCTATCTGGAACGAGTCGCCTGCCCACAGACCTCTGTCGGGGTCGTCACTTTGGACATCATCCGTTACCTCTGCGCCAAAATAGAAATTATTATCATCAAATTCCATATAAATCTTTGCCGACGCGTCCGAATTGCCTCCAAAGTTTTCATCACCGAGCGGTATATAATTACCGTTCTTATCATTCATCTCTATCGCATATGCCGTGTTCCATTCGCCGTCCGAAATCACTCCGTCAATTTTGGGCGCGGTTCTCGCCTTTGGCATTGCCCTGAACGAAAGCTCGCGCGATAAATCAACGGAATAGCCGTTGCTCATTACAAGCTCTGCATCAAAGGTTAAATCATTGTAATCGAGCAAATCCGGAATCGGAAATGTTGTCTTTTTGGTTTCACCGGGTTTTATCGTACCCAATCTCCACATAGGGATAAGGCTTGAGAACGATTTTGACGCATTTATTTTTATCGTACCGTCAAGCGGTGTGTCATAAGTGTTGTTTGTCACCTCGGCAACATATTGCCACCTCTCGCCCGCAAAATGCTCTGAATAATGCGTGACATCGATTGCGTCAACGCATTCGACCTCAAGACGCTTTTTATACAAGAGGTTATCGCCGTCATAAAAGGCTATCTCCGCTCCGTTGCCGAAATCATCATATATATCCTCGATTGCGCTTGTATGAACCTCTCCTGTTTTTGTTTCAACCGCCGCCTTTGGTCTGTTTTTGGAAATATCGTCGGCTTTTAAAATAACAGTTTTTTGTTCGTTGCCGAGTTTCATTTCTTTTTCGGCGCTTATTTGTGATGTTGTATCGATTTTAACCGTCAACTCTTTGCCCGTCATATTCGACAGCTTTATATCGGTCTTATCGTGATTTACTATCTTTAATAACTCCTTGTCGATATTAAAAAGCTCATCACACTTTTCGATTTTATCAAAATTTCCGACCACATACATCGGCATATTTGTACAAGAAAACTGATATTTATTATCTATGCCGCTTATACTTGACACATTTCCGTATATATCATAGACATCAAGATTTTCGGCATCGATTTTTAACGAAATCTCTCTGTTTTCGTCCTTGTTCCACATAACAAGGGCAGTCCTTCCGTCACGCAGCTTGAATTTATAAAGCCTTTGTGATTCATCATAATCTATCGTTTCGGTATATTCACAATCTATCATTAAATCATTGTATGCCGAAAGTGCCGCAAGCACAGGTCTTGCCAAAAACGGGTCATTATCTATCAGAGAGTTCACCAAGCCGAATCCCTCACGCGGCAGATTATCATTATCGGTATATCTGAACACGTGTATCAAGTCCGCCATTTTATAGATTTCGTTCAACAAGAACATCTCTACCGTATACGCCGTCTGGTTATCCGTTCCGACAGCGGAATACCAACCTATCTCGGTGAACCAAAGCGGCTTATCCTGCATGCCGTATTTGTTCATAACCTCGCGGATTTTTTGAGCCTTTCCGACCATATTTCCGCTTTCGGGGCCTTGCATCCACATATACGGATGTATCGCCACACCATCCATATAATCCGCCGCGGTTTTTAAAACCGCCTCGGTATATCCGACACCCGTACCTGAAAGAGAAATACCGATTATTTTTGCATTCGGATTTGCTTTCTTTATCGCGTCTCTTGCAACCTTAACGATGTTTCCGTATTGCTCGGGTGTTGCATTTTTGTTAAACGCACTTGCATTCGGTTCGTTCCATATTTCATAACTCGATGTAAAATCCTTTGTGTCGAGTGCGACCTGATAACAATAATTATACCAATCGTTAAGTTCTGCGTCCGTTACGGGGACATGGTCGTTAAACACACAGCTTCCCGAAAGCAAAATCATATTATCGAGTTTTGATGTCTTTTTATAATCCAACTCCGGCTGATAATAGCCATAGTCTATCTTGCCTCCCGTCCAGCCCTGCCAGTTGGCAATACCGTTACGATGTACCTCCGATCTGACATTTGAAAATCCTGTTTTTTCAAAGATATTCATAATGCCGCTCATATAGGGCAGTTGGCTCAAATCGTTTCCGAAAAGCGTATGTACGCCCATCTTTTTATTTATCAGACCTTCTTGCGGTGATTTTATAAGTGCGAATCTCTGTTTTTTGTTGGTGGAATATTCCGCTTTGCCCGACTCGGCTTTAACACGCAGAGTAAACAATCCGTATTTATTGGGATGTACCTTAACCTTATGCTCTTTTTTCTCATCGGCTTTAAATGATAATTTTTCGGTTTTTGTTTCTATGACAAAACCCTTATCATCAACGACCTCATATGTCATATTAAATTCTCCGGCCGCTCCGCTGTCGTTTTTCAGGTTCATTAACAATTCGGCTTGTGTTCCGTAAAAGTTATATCCGAAATTTGTTTCGGCAAACGAAACATCAAGCGGAGCTATAAGCTCCTGCGGGATATTAACTCCGCTTTCCGAAAGCTCCTTTTGCTTAGCGAAATCAAGTCGTTCAAGCTTATAATTATCTATCACACACCTACCCTTTTCGACCGTAAAATCCACACCCCAAAGCTGTTTTAAATCGGGGCATATCTTGTCTTTTCCGAGCAGCTTGTTATTGTAATAATAATATACGTATCTCGCATACATATCCAAATAAATGTCTATGTGATTCCATACGCCCTGTTCTATTTCGGCAATGTTATCCGACATTGTCCACGTACGCCAGTTCGACTGTTTGATTCCGTTTAAGTTGTTGTAATACCTAAAAGCGGTATCGAGATATATGCTTTCAAAAACCTTGTTCGCATCAAATCCCGTTGCCGAATTGCCGTGGTCATAGCCCACAAATCTGACAATTGCGCCTAATTCTTCGTTTTCGTATTTTTTAAAGTCAAACGAATATCTGTACACACCATCGGACGCAAATCCGCCGGGCATATTCAGGTAATGCGACACACCCATCATAGAAAGACCGTTTCCGTCCTTGCCTTTGTCCGACTTTGCCGAGCTTTTAACAGAAATATCCGTAAAACCATAGTTCTCGGCATTATCGTCAAAAGTCAAGTCGAATCCTTTAAATTCTTCCGTCTGTGCCTGCTCGTTTTTCGCCGTTCCGTCATTGCTTTCCGCGCTTACCGCCGCACCTCCGGGGATAACCATTGCGAGTGCGAGCATTGTGCAAAACAATCTTTTAAACATTAAATCACATCCTTGTGTCAAAAATTTATTTTATCTTTTATAATGTGTGTTGTGATACCCCGAACCGATAAGTCCGGCTGTTATAAAATCCTCGGGGTTATTTCTTATGATATAGTCGATATATGACTCTATCATAAGCCCCGTCACTCTATATCCCGATGCATTCATATGATCCTCCAAATAAAAATTTCTTTTAAACTCATCGTCATAAAAAGGCGCATATTTTCTTAAATCAACAACATAACAATTATTAAAAATCTCGGCAATTTGATGCATAAGCTTTTGATGCATATCATAATAACCGTTTATTTCGTCATCAACCTTACTCTTTGGCATTGTAACAAGAAAGAACTTTGCATCGTGTTCGATTTCTTTATACCTCGAAATTATTCCGCCGATATGCCCCGAAAAAGTAGGTTTGTTATCTGCACTGTCTGACAGATTAATATCGGTTATATCACCGAATTCGCCATTTCC
>ERZ857965.4000-NODE-4000-length-10508-cov-2.817756_pt1 | contig 10508 bp, 9 predicted proteins | sample MGYA00519758_ERZ857965 | MGnify/ENA primary metagenome ERZ857965 (study PRJEB31778, sample SAMEA3449381) | human gut metagenome | biome: human gut; feature: human-associated habitat; material: faeces | place: United Kingdom | collected 2010/2012 ...
CCATGGTTCCGGAGCTTACAGAGCTTACTTTCTATTATATGAACCTTGTTACTGTAGCACGTGTGCAGCGTAACCCTACTGTTAAATCTGAGATCCAGATGCGTAATTTCGAAGCAAGCATCCCTGTCGGATTCTTCTGTTATCCGATCAGCCAGGCGGCAGATATCACTGCTTTCCATGCTACTACTGTTCCGGTTGGAGAAGACCAGCTCCCAATGCTTGAACAGTGTAAAGAGATCGTGCACAAATTTAACACTGTATACGGGGAAACCCTGACAGAGCCGGAGATCATTCTGCCATCCAATAAAGCATGTCTCCGTCTCCCTGGTATCGACGGAAAGGCCAAAATGAGCAAGTCTCTTGGCAACTGCATCTATCTTGCAGATGAAGAAGCAGATGTTAAGAAGAAAGTTATGTCCATGTTCACAGACCCGAATCACCTTCGTGTGGAAGATCCGGGCCGTGTAGAAGGAAACCCTGTATTTATTTATCTGGACGCATTCTGCAAACCGGAATACTTCGCAGAATTCCTGCCTGAATACCAGAATCTGGACGAGTTAAAAGCACACTATACACGTGGCGGTCTGGGTGATGTTAAAGTTAAGAAATTCCTGAACAAAGTACTCCAGGCAGAACTTTCTCCGATCCGTGAGAAACGTAAATACTGGGAGCAGCATCTGGATGACGTATATGAGATCCTGAAAGAGGGAAGTAAAGTTGCTGAAGCGAAAGCAGCACAGACACTTCATGATGTACGTTCCGCAATGCAGATCAACTACTTCGATGATAACAGTCTGATCAAATAAGCATTTTATATTTTCAAAAAGTTCCGTCTATGATGCGATTCATAGCCGGAACTTTTTATATAAGTATTTATTATCATAGATATTTTCAGGATTCCAAATCCTTCTTTACTGTCTTCCTTCTGAGCTTCTTTGCCTCGTAAAGTGCCCTGTCTGCCTCCTTCAGCACATCAGCGATCACAAGCCCGTTTCTGCATATCACAGACGTGCATCCTGCCGACAGTTCCACATAATATTCTTTATCCGAACTGCGGTTAAAAATTTCATTCTCTTCCCTCACTTTTTCTATGATCCGCTGCCCGTCTTCCATATTTCCCAGAATGACCACACAGAATTCGTCACCGCCGATCCTGCCTACAATTCCCTCTTTTCCCACAACAGACTTCAGGGTCTGTGCGCAGTGTCTGATGGAAAAATCCCCCTCTATGTGTCCAAATGAATCATTGATTTCCTTTAGATGATCCAGATCCGCAAACAGGATCACCATCTCTTTTCCTTCATTCTCCTTATTCATCTGAAGAGTTTTTTCCATAAAACCTCTGCGGTTCATACATCCTGTCAGTGCATCGGACTCGGAAATGAAATTCAGAACTTCATTTTTCTCCCTGATCTCCTGCACCAGAGCCTCCAGTTTCCACTGCATATCTTTCTGTTCCCTGGACATCTGATACATACGCAGCATATTGCCGATCTGACGGCTGATAAGATAAAACAGCGCCAGATTGGATGGATTGATCTCTGCCACCAGAATTCCATACTGCATTTCTCCTGAAAAAAGACACAGGAGCGTTGCCACATAATTCCGTCCGTTCCTCTTTCTGGTAACAATCATTCCTCTGCCTGCACAGATAGTAGAAACTTCCGGCCTCTCGTCCTCTTTAAATGAGATGATCTGCTCTCCGGACTGATAGGCAGCCAGATACATCCGTTCCGGGCAGTGCCATTCTTCATTCCTGAAATGTGCAATAGGTTCCTTAAATATATACAGATAAGATGCTTCTGCTTTCAGCGCATGAAGCTTCACCAGCGCACGTCTGTACATCTCCTGTTCATCATCCATATGGCACAGCATATCCTTGGAAATCAGCGGCACAAACCAGCTCTCCTGCTGAAACGTACTGAAATAGTCTTTTTCCCCTTTTATAATATATGCCAGGATCTTATCATGCAGCTGTCGTTTTCTCAACAGCAGATTGCTGATTGCTTCTTTATGGATTTCTTTTCTCTGCAGTTCCATCTGCACACACTCATCCGTAAATCTATCAAAAACCTTCAACAGGGAAACACCGCTGATATATTTACTGATCTCACTGTCAAAAAGTTTCTGAAGGCCTCTTTTTATATTCTCTTCACTCTCAGGGATCCTGAAATCCACTTCCATGATGGACCAGAGATATTCCTTCGCTTTATATTTTAATACAATATCGGAATTCTCTGCCAGGATCTCTTCCAGGCATTCTTCTATATAGCTTTCTGAAATCCATTTCCAGACATTCTTTTGTGTGTGGACAGAATTTGGACCCTGCCAGGTCTGCATGCTGCAGCCACAGGACTCTCTCAGTCTCAGTTTCGCCGGCACTACCACGGAATGACATTTCTTACCTTTGCACAGTTCTGCTGCACCGATCACTGCCATATATCCCATATCAAATGCATTCTGAAGCACGGTAGTAAGAGGGGGATTCATGGTTTTCGCCAGCTCCCAGTCATCATATCCTGTAATCGCAATATCTATTCCGACTATCATTCCTCTTCTGGCGCATTCCCGGTATGCTGTCTCTGCCATTACATCGTTGGCGCAGATCATAGCTTCCATATCTGGAAAGCGATCCAGCAGCCGGTTCACCTGTTCCTTGACACAGGAAGAAAAATCCCCATATGCAATCCTGCTCTCATCAAAGGAAATCCCGTATTCTTTCATTACATCGTAAACAGCCTGCCGCCTCTCACGGGCATCTGTATTCCCATGAGGACCTGCAAGATAAGTAAAGCTGCGATAACCATGATCCCTTACCAGATGTTCGACAATCCCATACATGCCATGGTAATTATCCGCAATGATAGAGGTAGAAGTTCCGGAGCAGTCCCTCTCTTCTACCAGAACACGGGGTTTATCTTTATATCTGTCCAGAAATGTTTCCCGCTCTTTCTCATCCAGGAAAATACACAGAGAACCATATGCTATGATCAGCGCATCTACATCTGCAAATGCCTGATAATCATATGCTGCATTAAACTGGTAATCATAATCATCTTCTGTATCTTCTCCAAAGTATGATTTATAATAATAGCTGCTGTGAATTCCAAGAAAAAACAGAACATTGATGTCCATAGATCTGGCCGCATGGAAAATCCCCTGCATCAGATCCATCGTATGGGGTGAATTTGCATTTCCGATCATCACTCCAATGGTATATCTTTTCTTCATACGCATGCTTCCTTTCAATAACCAACACGCCTTTATTTCGTTTTATTTTACAATATTTTTCTATTTCATTCAATATATTTTAGCAATTTTGCCTTTATTCCCACCTGACTTACCTGATTTTCGTCAGAGGAATCTGGCAGTCCCTCTTGCATTTTATCTGATTTAATATAGCGTCATTTTATAAATATTTATAGATTTCATTTATAAGAAAGTATGGTATACTATAACTATCTTTTAAGAAATTATGAGGTTAAATACATATGAACAAGATTTATCTGGATCAGGCAAGTACTTCTTTCCCGAAAGCTCCCTCTGTGGCAGATGCTGTATATCATTATCTTTCCAAGGCACCCGTAAATGTAAACCGTGGAACCTATCAGGATGCCTATGATACAGAAGAACAGATACTTGAAACCAGGGAGCAGCTCCTGAAGCTTTTCCATTTTTCTTCAGGAAAAGGAAAAAATGTAATCTTCACTCCCAATATCACCACCAGTCTGAATGTCCTTTTAAAAGGACTCCTGAAACCCGGTGACCATGTTCTGGTCACTTCCATGGAGCATAATGCAGTCATGCGTCCCCTGGTACAGCTCACCGGTCAGGGAGTAACTTTTGACCGGATTCCATGTACATCAGACGGCTCTCTTCTTCTAGAGCAGGCCAAGAAACTTCTCACTCCCCGGACCCGGCTTCTGGTCTGTCTTCACGCCTCCAATGTATGCGGCACCATCATGCATACCAGAGAGATCGGCCAATTCTGTCGGGAACACGGACTTTTATTTATTCTGGATACTGCCCAGACTGCCGGAACCATTCCTGTGGATATGGAAGATTTCCAGATCAGTGCACTGGCTTTTACCGGTCATAAGGGGCTTCGCGGGCCTCAGGGTACAGGCGGATTTCTCATACGCAGCGAACTGGTCAGCCAGATCGATCCTCTGCTCAGCGGAGGAACCGGAAGTGCTTCCCACACAGAAGAGATTCCGGATTTTCTCCCGGATCGCTTCGAACCCGGAACTCCCAATATTCCCGGAATCCTGGGACTTCATGCAGCACTTGAGGATCTTTCCCGGACTTCTATGGAGGAAACTTTTCAGCACGAAATGATGCTGACCAGCTATTTCATTCAGGGAATCCTGGATCTGGATCCGGCAGAGAAACATCTTCGGATCATTGGAAAAAAAGATACTGCTGGCAGATGTCCGGTTGTGTCTGTTCAGACCCTGGATACAGATATTGCACTGGCTGCCTTTGAATTGGACAATACCTATGGGATCATGACCCGTGTAGGGCTTCATTGTGCGCCATCTGCACATAAGACACTGGGGACGTATCCCACTGGCACTATCCGTTTTTCTTTCGGCCCGGAAAACACAGTTTCTGAACTGGATCAGGCTCTGGATGCACTTGCACATATCACAGAAACACAAAGTAAAAGAGGGAGGTAACACCCTATGGAATTTAAACAACTGGAAGCCTTTGTGGCTGTAGTAGATTATGGAAGCTTTTCAGAGGCAGCCAGAAAACTTTACCTGACCCAGCCTACTATCAGCACTCACATCCGTTCCCTGGAAGAAGAACTTCATACCCGGCTGATCATCCGCACGACCAAAAAACTCACTATCACGCCCAAAGGTTATCAGCTCTACGACAGTGCCGTCCGTATGCTGGATATTCGCAATAACCTTTTTGAAAACTTTACCGGTTCGAAGAAACAGATCATTGATCTGGCGGCTTCCACCATCCCTTCTTCCTATCTTCTCCCAGAACTTATGGCAGGTTTCGGCAGAATGTATCCGGATGTATATTTCCACTCCTGGCAGACAGACAGTGCCGGAGCTATCAGCCGTGTTCTGGACGGAAGCGTAGATCTAGCTCTCACCGGGCAGAATACAGGAGATGACAGTTGTATATTTATTCCCTTCTGCCAGGATGATATGGTGATCGCCACTCCTGTAAATGACCATTACCTGCAGCTGAAAGAACGCCCTGTTACATTTTCTGATTTTCTCAAAGATCCCATTATCATCCGTGAAAGAGGTTCCGGTACCAAAAAGGAAATGGACATCTTTCTGGAAAACGCCGGAATTGAGCCTTCCAGTCTGAATGTTGTGGCGCGGATGAATGATCTGGAATCTATCAAAAAATCCATTGTAAATGGTCTGGGCATTTCCATTCTTTCTGCCAGATCCGCAGTGGATCTGAAAAAAACAAAACAGATCCTTCTGTTTCCATTAGAGGAAACTGCTCATAAACGCAGTTTTTATATTGTTTGCAGCAAAAACAGGATCCTGAAGGCCCATGTCCGCCAGTTTATTCAATATGTAAAAAATTATTACTTATAGCATCTTTCTGAGAAATTCCGGCAATCTCCCATTACAGCATTGCAATTCCTGCCGGTTTCCTGTACAATACTTTTATATTGTAAAGTATGAAACAGGAGGTAATTTATTATGGCTTTTGATATCACACCCTATGTAGATATGTCCCCTAAGGAGGTTCGTGAACTGATCCGTAAAGGAGTTATCGATTTTCCTACCGCCGGTATGTGCCGTGGTTATGCACAGGCGAATCTGGTAATCCTGCCGCCGGAATATGCCGCAGATTTTGAGGAATTTGCGCATAAGAATCCATTCCCGTGTCCGATCCTTGAAATCATTAAAGGTACTCCTGAGACCCACGATATGGGCGAGGGCGGAAATATCTGCACAGATATTCCGAAATATCGAATCTATGAAAACGGCGTATTTACAAAAGAGACCACGGATGCTTCCGAATACTGGAAAGAAGGATATGTGGGATTTCTCATTGGCTGTTCTTTCTCTTTCGAAGAAGCATTAATCAGAGAAGGAATTGAAATCCGCCACATTGCACAGGGAAGAAATGTACCTATGTTTAAGACCAACATCCAGACAGTTCCTGTCGGACCATTCTCCGGCCCTATGGTCTGCTCCATGCGCCCGATGACACCGGAAAACGCGAAAAAGGCTTACGATATTACTTTCAAAATGCCGAATGTTCACGGTGCTCCTGTACATATGGGCGATCCAAAGGAAGTTGGTGTTGCCGATGTTATGAAACCGGATTACGGAGAGGCTGTTGATATTTACGAAGGTGAAATTCCTGTATTCTGGCCATGCGGTGTTACTCCACAGGCAGCAATCGAAAACGCAAAACCACCGATCGTTATCACTCATGCACCGGGACATATGTTTATCACCGATATTCCAAATGCAGAGCTGAATGACTATCTGGAGGCTAAGAAAAAAGAGAACTAATGCAGTTTACATTTCCCAATTATTATAAAAAATTCTCCTGCATTGCAGGAACCTGTCCCGATACCTGCTGCGCTGGATGGCAGATTGTGATCGATGACAAAACCTTAAAGAAATACCAGCATTTCAAAGGACCATTCCGCAATCGTCTACATAATGATATTGACTGGAAAGAACATATTTTCCGCCAGTATGACCGGCGCTGTGCATTTCTGAACGAGGAGAATCTGTGTGATATTTATACCGAGGCCGGACCGAAAACGTTCTGCAAGACCTGCCGCAATTATCCGAGGCATATTGAAGAATTTGAAGGCTTGCGGGAGATTTCTCTTTCGCTTTCCTGCCCGGAGGCTGCGAGGATCCTGTTATCACAGAAAGAAAAAGTTCAATTCGTTACCAGAGTAAAAGATACCCGTGAAGAAGTTTACGATGATTTTGATTATCTTCTGTTTACTGCTTTAATGGATACCAGAGATGCGCTTATAGAAGTGATCCAGGACAGAACAGTTCCTATACAGAAACGCCTGTGGAAAGTGCTGGCAATTGCACATGATTTCCAGTTATGCGTAGATAAAAATGAACTGTTTCAGTGGGAAGACATCCGGAAACGTCATGAGATTTCCGGATATGGAGATGCTTTCTGCAGCAAAATTGCTTCTCGAATAAACCTGAATAACAGAAGTGGAACAGCAAATACAGCGATCCATGAATTATTTAAAGAAATGTGGAAAACTGTTGTCCCGGAAATGGAAGTTCTCCGCCCAGGTTGGCAGGAATACTTAAGGGATTGTCTGACTCCGTTGTATAAAGAAGATATAGATCCACTGTATGACTCAGGAAATCTTTATTCTCATCATAAAAGCGAATTTGATCACTGTTATCCTGACTGGCAGATCCAGGAAGAACAGCTTCTGGTTTACTGGATCTATACTTATTTCTGTGGTGCAGTTTATGATGATGAAATCTTTGCCAAAATTAAAATGACAGTTGTCTGTACCCTGTTTATCCATGAACTAAGTGTTGGTACTTATCTGAAAAATAATCGCCAGTTCAGTCTGAATGACCAAATTCAGATCTGCTATCAGTTCTCCAGAGAGCTGGAACATTCGGATCTTAATCTGAATAAATTTGAGGAACTGATGTCAGAAGATAAGACTTTCTCTTTTGAAAATCTGTTGAGAATATGCTGATATAAGTTTTATAAATTTTCCTTATAACTGTCAAAAAACCTTGCTGACTACAGAAGTATTACTGTTAAAGTATTTATCTGTACAGCAAGGTTTTTATGTTTTACACTATTTGTCCATATCTGCTTTCTTTCTGGAATCTTCTCTGACCATATCACGCAGGCTCTTCATGTATTCACTAAAGCTGCATTCTTCCGTCCCATAAGTCATCTGCAGATCATATTCCAGAGGAATCCAGGTGGAGAGATCTGCTTCGTTATGCTGGATCAGTGCCTCTAATTTATCCAGTGCTTTATAAATCTTTGCTTCCAGAGTTTCCAGTGCTTCCATTTCAGCAAATAAGTCTTTCAGGTCTGTTCTGTATGGTTCCGGCAAAGTATCCAGCAGTTCCTCCATCACATGATTGTCATTGTCTGAATCTGCGGATGTTTTCTCAAACGCAGGAATGTCTCCTGTAATCGCCTCCCCCCATATCATGGAACATACACATTTTAATCACTTTGTCTATGTCTGCCTCCGGGAACTCATCCTGCATGAAATAAGCCATCACAGTAAGACGCCAGCTGTGCTCTGCCACACTTTCATGCCGTCCCGAGGAGGTATAGGAATGTCTGGTATTACACTTTAATCTCTCTGCTACTTTTAAAAAACCCAGAAATGCTCTGCTATCCATATGTATCTTTCTCCTGTTTATAATGCATCAGTATTGTATAAATCAGGCGGAAACTCAAATCAGTTTACCGCCTGATATCATAACTATTTTCTGATTCAGTTCAAACTAATTTATCCAAAATGGAATGCCCAATGGTTCCTTCCGGCATTTTTACCTGGAAATTGTCTGCAACGGTTGCTCCAATGATTGCAAATGTGTCTTCATCTTCCAACCTGCCACCCTGTTTCATCCTGGGTGACCAGGAAATAAATGGTACATATTCTCTGGTATGGTCTGTTCCTGTATAAGTCGGATCGTTTCCGTGGTCTGCTGTGATGATCAGAAGGTCATCGGATGTCATCTCATTCATCAGTACACCCAGATTCCTGTCAAATTTCTCGATTTCCCGTCCATATCCTTCCGGATTTCTGCGGTGTCCCCAGAGTGCATCGAAATCTACCAGATTGGTAAAGCAGAGTCCGTGGAAATCTTTCCTGCTGACGTCAATGGTCTGCTCCATTCCATGTACGGAACTGTTGGAATGCAATGCCTCTGTCACACCCTCTCCACAGAAAATGTCATTGATCTTTCCTACGCTGATCACATCATATCCTCCATCTTTCAGGACATTCATAGCAGTTAATCCCGTTGGCTTCAGCGCATAGTCGTGACGGTTGCCTGTACGTTTAAACTCGCCTTTCTTCCTGCCAACATATGGTCTGGCTATAACACGGCCTACACGCCATTCATCTTTCATTGTGATCTCACGCGCGATCTCGCAGCAACGATAAAGATTCTGAAGATCAAAGGTTTCTTCATTTCCACAGATCTGCAAAACAGAGTCAGCAGAGGTATAGACAATCATCGCGCCTGTATTAATTTCTTCCTCTCCCAGCTCCTCAATGATCTCTGTACCGCTGGCACTCTTATTTCCAATTACACGTTTGCCACAGCGTTTCTCAAGTTCTGCGATCAGTTCCGGTGGAAATCCTGTATCTGTAAAAGTCTTAAATGGTTTCTCTGTCTTGATTCCCATCATTTCCCAGTGTCCAGTCATAGTATCCTTACCATTGCTGGCTTCGCTGACGCGCATGAAACGTCCCATTGGTTTCTCTACTGTCTCCATCTTTCCTCCCTGATGAAGATTTACCATTCCCAGTTTCTGCAGATTGGGAATATCCAGAGTTCCCATACGATCCAGAATATGTCCGAAAGTGTCTACACCTGTATCTCCAAATTTCTCTGAATCAGGCATTGCACCAATTCCCAGAGAATCCAGAACGATTACAAATATTCTTTTATATTTTTCCATTTCGTTCACCATATCCTTTCCTTTTTTCTATGGCACCATTCAGCTCTTAACAGACTACGGTTATGCTAATGCCAGCAATTCTTTTCCTTCTTTCAGTCGTGCATAAAACTGTGAATAGAAGTCCTGATCCTGATCATATGGCTTAAAATAAAATCTGTTCACTACAAAAAGATTCAGATTTCTGATCAGGTCTGAGTCCTGTGAATTGTATAGTACTTCCTGTACATCCAGCAGAAAATAATGCCAGTCATTGATAAATCTCTCATAATTTTTCAGATCCGGTGTATCGATCCATTTCTTTACTTTAATCTTACTGCGGTTTGTTTTCGGACATTCATGGACCTGAAGAATATATTTGAACCCGCCGTCTTCATAAAATCTTCCCAGGGGAAATAATCTGCAGAATCCCGGCCTGATGGCATGGATACTGCAGCGGCCTTCCTGATTGAGGAATACGCATTGTTCTGCTGCACCTGTCATTCGAAGATGTGGCAGGATATTACCATCTGATACGCCCAGTTCCAGACATTCCTGCAAAAGCTGTTCAGCCGGTTTCTTCAAGCCAATTGATAATCGGTGTACATCAAATGGGTCTAAGATTACAGAATCACCCATTCCCTGACAGCAGTCACAGCAGCCTTCGCAGTCGTGACAGTCTGCTTTTACCATATCATTGGAGTCATATAATTTTCCATCTGAAATTTCTTCCAGTGTCTGTTCTCTACGCATAGTGTATACTGTTTCCTTTCATTGCAGACAAATCAGGCACAATCATCTGCGCGCCTGACTTCCTGATTTTATTCGATCAGAATGCTTCTATTCCGCTGACACCCCAGTCAGAAGCCAAATCT
>ERZ857965.4001-NODE-4001-length-10501-cov-3.100517_pt1 | contig 10501 bp, 10 predicted proteins | sample MGYA00519758_ERZ857965 | MGnify/ENA primary metagenome ERZ857965 (study PRJEB31778, sample SAMEA3449381) | human gut metagenome | biome: human gut; feature: human-associated habitat; material: faeces | place: United Kingdom | collected 2010/2012 ...
GTGGTGCCCTATGAAAACAATCACGATCAGCAGACAGTATGGAAGCGGTGGAAGACACATTGCAGCTTTGCTTTCAGAAAAAATGGGAGTTCCCTGTTACGACAGTAAGCTTTTGCTGAAGGAAGCAGAGAGGCATGGAATCAGCCAGGAAATCATCAATGAATTTAAAGGCAAGACCAGTCTTCTCTATGCAATCGGAGTAATGATGTCAGAAGAATCACAGGATAAAGAACATCTGGCGATTCCGGAGAAAATGTTTCATGCGCAGAAAGAAGCAATAAAACGTCTGGCACAGGAAGGCCCATGTGTTTTTGTTGGAAGATGTGCAGATCAGATTCTGAAAGATGATAACCAGCTGCTTCGGGTGTATATTTATGCATCTGATATGAAAGACCGTATTAAACGGATCAAGAAAAATAAGAATCTTTCTCAGAGAGAGGCGCTTGAGAGAATTGCATATAAAGACCGCCAGAGAAGAGGCTATTATAATTTTTATACAGGATGTGAATGGGGAAAAATGGAAAATTACGATATCTGCCTGAATACGTCAGTTATATCAGAGGAAGAGTGTGTAGAACTTCTGATGAAACTTGCGGAATAAAATAAATATGACCAAGAAGAGATGACATTGGACTGCCAGAGTAGCATGGCAGTCCTTTCTGTCTATATAAGAAAAGGTTTTACAAATTATGGGGGAAATTATGAAGAGAGGAAAGAACACATCCGTCAAATGGAAAATGGTAAGCATGATCCTGTTATACTGGGCGCTTCCGTTTGCGCTGATGCTGGCACTGTGGGGCATATTATGGCAGACCGGCAGGAGAAGACAGGTCTGGAACGTATGGCAGCGCAGCTTGAAATGGATAATCAGAACAGCATCGAACGGATCGACAGTGCCATCAGTGATTCGCGCCAGGCTACATATGACAAAACATTGTACAGTTACTACGATGAATTCCGCAAAGGCAGCGTAAACTTTGATACCGTATACAACAAAGGTCAGTACTACATGGCAAAGCAGTACGGCAAACGAAAAGAAATTTCCTGCAGTGTATTCATGCTGCTGCGTGCGCCAAAAGTGTACAAGATGACAAGCTATAACACACCAGCAGGCATCTACAACCAGCTTAAAACATTCTGGGAAAAAGACTGCGACGATGTTCTGGAATTCGCAAAGGATCTGGACACATCCATCGGCACTTACCAGGCAGATGGCAGGCTTTATCTGGTGAGAAATCTTGTAGATTCTGCTACATACCGTCCATGGGGGGTGCTTGTACACAGACTGAATCTGAATTACTGCTTTGAATCACTTCTGCACTTTTATGATAACGCAAATGTAAAAATTGTGCTGGACGGAAAGAATATCGTTACCCAGGGAAATGCAGAAATCTGGAAAGATGCACCGGAAGCAGAGAAAAAAGGTTCTGCCGTATACACAGTAAAAGATAAGAAAGCATATATCTGCCATAAAGAGGGAACCAACTACGGACTGATGGCATCTACGGTTTCACTGGTAGTTATTCCGGTCATTATCGTATATATTTTCTTACAGAAATATATCATCAAGGGAATGACAGCCGGAGCTGTTAAAGGGTGATAAAAAACAGAAAGCTGAAAAATAAAATATAAGGTATTGCATAAAAAGGAGCATCCGCTGATTACAGGGGGTGTTCCCTTTTGTGTAATAATAAGAAATGGGAAAAACGGGGGATTTTTTATGTATAAAGTGGTTATTATTGATGATGAACCGATCATCGTGGAAGGACTGTCAAGACTTCTGCCATGGGAGCAGTATCACTGCAGAATCGCAGCAACTGTCCATGATCGCAGCGTTGAAAGTAGAATTTTCGGACATGGAGATTAGCATTCTGACAGGTTACCGTGAATTTGACTATTGCCAGAAAGCTATCCGTCTGGGGGTATCCAGATTTCTGCTGAAACCATCCAATATGACGGAGCTGGAAGAAGCATTAAAGGCGATGACCGGGTGCCTGAGAAATAACCGGAGAAGAAGCAGCACAGGAAAGTGCTTTGGTTGCCGGCAGTTTCGTTGTGAAGAATGCGCTTCAGTACATAGGAGAACATTACAATGAGAAGATCACGCTGACTCAGGTTGCGGAGAAAACGTATGTAAGTCAGTGGCATCTGAGCAAGCTTCTGAATAAAGAAGAAGGAAAAAATTTTTCAGAGATCCTTAACTGCATCCGTATCCGTCATGCGAAGGAACTTATGAAGAAACCGGCTTACAGACTGGCAGACATTGCAGAGCTGGTAGGTTTTACAGATGTGACACATTTTTCCAGAGTTTTTAAAAAAATGAAGGGATTTCTGCAAATGAATACAGAAATACAAAACTTTGAAAGTCTAAAATTTGTATGAAATCAGAGAGTGTCTGGTTGACAAGTTTTCCAGACTCTGTAATAATAGGAAACTGATATAAGAGTAAAAAATAGTTACGGACTGCCGGGCTGCTGGCAGCTTTGGCAGTTCTGAAACATGTGAAATACAGGAATGTAAATAAATGAAACAGATATTCCAGATACAGGAGGGAATATATTATGAAAAAACGTTATTTGATACTTACAGGAATGCTTGTTATGGCTGTAGCAGCTGCGGGCTGCGGAAAGAAACAGGATACGCAGACAGAGACTGTACAGACAAGTCCGACACCTACACCTGAGGCAACGAAGGCACCGGAAGTAGTAAATATGCAGACATCCACAGAGGATGATATTACCAATATTATGGGAGAGAAAACAGACACCGCATCCAAGGTGGTCTTTGTAAACAGCACAGGAGATGACATTGCTGCAATCTATGTCCGTCCTCATGTTTCAGACGATACAGATGATTCCGATGATACCTGGGGAAGTGATCTGGTAAATGGTAAGTTTACACTGAAGGACAAGGACAAAGCACTGTATTATTATAATAAAGATCAGAAGGACAGTGACGGAAAAACAGTTACTTCGTATGACATCCGTGTTACTTATACAGATGAAGAGAAGAATGAATGCTTCTTCAGGGATATTCCGCTGCCTACAGTTTCACAGATCACATTATGTATGGATACATCAGGAGATGATTCCATTCCGTATGCGAAATATCTTCTGGGAAGTACGAAGAAAGAAGTATCAACTCTTAATGATGTGAAGAAGCGTCTGGGTCTGACGGATGACAGCAGTGATTCTTCTGATGACAGCAGCTCGGACAGTGAGACATATGGGACACCGACGCCGGTTCCGGACGACAGCAGTGATGATCAGAATGAAGAACAGGATGATCAGAACGGAGGCGACAACAATGAGAATCCGTCCCCGACAGAGGCACCTGAGAATCCGGATACGCCAAGTGATCCTTCAGATTCTGATGACATGATCTCTACAGCAGAACAGTATATCGGTCAGTCTCTGTCAGCACTGCAGAGTGCATGCGGCGATCCTGAAGGCAGCGATTACGAAGACGATCCTGAAACAGGAAAGATGGGACTGCATTATTACAGCAATTTCACAGTTTCTACAACAGTTGATGAAAATGGCAATGAAATTGTTTCCGGAATATGGTAGAATAGAGTTACAATAACAATAAAATAACTTTAGGAGAAAGCAATATGAAACGAGTATTATTAAAATTAAGCGGTGAAGCTCTCGCCGGAGCAAAAAAGACCGGATTTGACGAGGCAACAGTCATTGAAGTAGCGAAACAGATCCGTACGCTGTCTGAGGAAGGTCTGGAGATCGGTATCGTGATCGGTGGCGGTAACTTCTGGAGAGGACGTACCAGTGAGACCATCGACAGAAATAAAGCAGACCAGATCGGAATGCTTGCTACTGTTATGAACTGTATCTATGTATCTGATATCTGCAGATATCTGGGATTGAAGACTCAGATCCTGACACCGTTCGTATGCGGTGCTTTTACAGGATTGTATTCCAAGGATGCAGCTGAAGAATGCTTCGCACAGGGCAAGATCGTATTCTTCGCAGGCGGAACAGGCCATCCATACTTCTCTACAGATACAGCTACTGTACTTCGTGCAGTGGAGATCGAGGCAGAAGCAATCCTTCTGGCGAAAGCTGTAGACGGAATCTATGACAGTGACCCGAAGGTAAATCCGAATGCTGTAAGATATGACGAGATTTCCATCGAAGAAGTAGTTGCAAAGAAACTGGCTGCCATGGATCTGACAGCATCTATTATGTGCATGGAGCAGAAAATGCCGATGCTGGTATTTGCCCTGGATGAGAAGGACAGCATTGTAAATGCGGCACATGGTAAATTTACAGGCACGAAGGTAACTGTGTAAGCACAGATTATCTGGAAATGATATAAACGGTTATTGCCGGTATACCAACAAGCTGATTTGCTGAATGATCAGTCGGCCGGTACACTGGTAAATGTAAAATAAACGGGAGAGGGAGATTAACCTTATGGATGAAAGAATTCAGAAATATGAAGACAAAATGAAAAAGACACTGGCAAGCCTGGAGAGCGAGCTTGCTACAATCCGTGCAGGACGTGCGAATCCGCATATTCTTGACAAACTTACCGTAGACTATTACGGAGCACCGACACCTCTGCAGCAGGTTGCCAATATTACAGTTCCTGAAGCACGTATGATCCAGATCCAGCCATGGGAATCCAGCCTGATCAAGGGAATCGAGAAAGCAATCCTTGTTTCTGATCTCGGTCTGAATCCAAGCAATGACGGTAAAGTGATCCGTCTTGTTTTTCCGGAACTGACAGAAGAGCGCCGTAAAGAACTGGTAAAAGACGTTAAGAAAAAAGGCGAAGCCGCCAAAGTTGCAGTCCGCAATATCCGTCGTGATGCAAATGATGCATACAAGAAGCTTGCAAAACAGGACGTATCTGAGGATGAGATCAAAGAGCTTGAAGACAAGATCCAGAAGAGCACAGATAAATATATCAAAGAAGTTGATGCGGCAGTAGATGTAAAGAGCAAGGAAATCATGACCGTATAAGGAAACGTAGAAGAGAGCTCCATTATGCGGGCTCTCTTTTAAGCTTGTTTAACCGGACTGTGAAACAGCCATCCGGTTATGAGCAGGCAGTGAAGCGGCAGAAAGAACAAAAAGTGAGGAGAAACCATGAACGTACCGAATCATATTGCGATCATCCTGGATGGCAACGGACGCTGGGCGAAAGCCAAGGGAATGCCCAGAAGCTACGGTCATATGAAGGGCTGCGCCAATCTGGAGACAGTCTGTGACTATATGAAAGAACTTGGAGTGAAATATGTAACTGTGTATGCTTTTTCCACAGAGAACTGGAAACGTTCCAAAGAAGAAGTAGACGGTCTGATGAAACTGTTCCGCAGTTATCTGAAAAAATGTATCAAGCTTGCAGACAAAAATAAAATGCGTGTCCGTGTGATCGGGGAAATCTCTGCATTTGACCAGGATATTCAGGACAGCATTGTGAAACTGGAAGAGTATTCATCCAAATACGATGAGATCTATTTTCAGATTGCTTTAAATTACGGAAGCAGGGATGAGATCCTCAGAGGAATCCGGAAGCTGACACAGGATGCTGTGGACGGCAAAGTGAAGCCTGAGGAAATCGATGAGCATACATTTGACAGTTATCTGGATACAGCAGGGATCCCGGATCCGGATCTGATGATCCGTACAAGCGGAGAACTGCGTCTATCCAATTTCCTGTTATGGCAGATGGCATATACAGAATTTTATTTCACAGAAGTGGCGTGGCCTGATTTCAATAAAGCAGAGCTGATCAAGGCCATCGAGAAATATAATCAGAGGGACAGACGCTACGGCGGTGTCAAGGAGGAGTAGATCATGTTTAAGACAAGACTGATAAGCGGTATCATCCTTGTCATCATTGCCCTGGCAACTATTATTTCCGGCAGCTGGATCCTGTTTTTTACACTTCTGGCTGTTTCACTGATCGGAATGAGAGAGCTTTACAAGGTAATGAAGGTAAGTGATGAGCACGTTACCGTGTTGGAACTTGTGGGATATCTTGGAGCAGTGCTTTATTATATTGCCATGAGATTTGATTTTGGAAGTTATGGAACAATGGCGATCATCATCAGTATGATCCTGATCCTGTTTGTTTATGTATTCGGTTATCCGAAATACCGTGCGGAACAGGTGATGGCAGCATTTTTCGGAATGGTGTATGTTGCGGTGATGCTTTCCTTTATCTATCTTACCAGAAACCTTCCGGATGGAAAATTCCTGGTATGGCTGATATTTTTATGCTCCTGGGGTTGTGATACCTGTGCCTACTGTGTGGGAATGCTCATTGGCAAACATAAGATGGCTCCGGTTTTAAGCCCTAAGAAATCTATCGAGGGAGCAGTAGGCGGTGTTGTGGGAGCGGCGCTTCTTGGAGTGATCTATGCAGCGGCCACACAGGGAAAAATGGCAGAGTATGCCCTGATCTGTGCAGTTGGAGCGCTGATCTCCATGGTAGGTGATCTGGCAGCATCTGCCATCAAGAGAAATCAGAACATCAAGGACTATGGTAAGCTGATCCCGGGCCATGGAGGAATCCTGGACCGTTTTGACAGCGTGATCATCACAGCTCCTGTTATTTACTATCTTGCAAAAACCATTCTTGGAATTTAGGAGATATTGAAATGAAGAATATTGCAATCTTAGGTTCTACCGGCTCCATCGGAACCCAGACACTGGATGTGGCAAGAAAAAACGAAGACCTTCGTGTTGTTGCAGTCAGTGCGGGAAAAAGTGTGGAGAAACTGGAAGAGCAGATCCGGGAATTTCACCCGATTTTGGCAGCGGTCTGGGATGAAAAGGCAGCCCGGGACCTGAAAACACGTATTGCGGATACTGACACAAAGGTAGTCAGCGGAATGGAAGGGCTTCTGGAACTTGCGTCCATGCCGGAATCCGATATCCTGGTCACTGCGATCGTGGGAATGATCGGGATCCGTCCTACCATGGAGGGAATCCGTGCCGGAAAGGATATTGCCCTGGCCAATAAAGAGACTCTTGTCACGGCAGGTCATCTGATCATGCCAATGGCAAGAGAATATGGTGTATCCATCCTTCCGGTAGATAGTGAACACAGCGCCATTTTCCAGGCTATCCACGGAGAAGAAAACAAAGAGATCCATAAACTTCTGATCACGGCATCCGGCGGCCCGTTCCGCGGACGTACTACAGAAGAGCTTCGAAATGTCACGGTTGCAGATACTCTGAAACATCCAAACTGGGTAATGGGACGGAAGATCACCGTAGATTCCGCGACCCTGGTAAACAAGGGCCTGGAAGTTATGGAAGCCAGATGGCTGTTTGATATGGATCTGGATCATATCCAGGTGGTGGTGCAGCCGCAGAGTATCATTCATTCCATGGTGGAATTTAAAGACGGCGCGATCATGGCACAGCTTGGAACTCCGGATATGAGACTTCCGATCCAGTACGCTCTGTACTATCCACACAGACGTTATCTGGATGGAGACCGTCTTGATTTTACGAAACTTCGCGAGATTACTTTTGAGGTTCCGGATATGGAGACATTCCGTGGCCTTCCAATGGCTATCCAGGCATCCGGAGAAGGTGGCAGTATGCCAACAGTCTTCAATGCAGCCAATGAGCTGGCAGTAAAGAAATTCCTGGAAGAAAAGATCGGATTCCTGGATATTTATGAGATTATTGCACAGTCTATGGACAGACACAAAAAAATCGCTCACCCGGATCTGGATGAGATCCTTTCTGTAGAGCAGGATACTTATCAGTGGATCGAAAGCAGGTGGTAAATTGAGATTTGTGATAGCTGTTATAATTTTCAGCGTTGTAATACTGATTCATGAGCTGGGACATTTTCTTCTGGCAAAAAAGAATCACATAGAGGTACTGGAATTTTCTCTTGGCATGGGTCCGAGGATCATAAGTACGGTAAAAGGTGGCACCCGCTATTCTGTGAAACTGCTTCCTCTTGGCGGTTCCTGTGCCATGGCAGGAGAAGATGCGGAAGATGACAGTCCGGGAACCTTTAATTCTGCTCCTGTGTGGGGCAGGATTGCGGTGGTTGCCGCTGGTCCGGTATTTAATTTTCTGCTGGCCTTTGTCCTGTCTGTGATCATTGTGGGCTGTATTGGCTATGATCCTGCAACTGTATTGCAGGTAACAGAAGGTTCCGCAGCAGAAAAGGCAGGCCTGAAAGAAGGCGATGTGATCACAGAGTACCAGGGATATCACATTGACCTGGGAAAAGATCTCTATGTGTATTCGTATCTCAATGAACTGAAAGAGGGAGAGACCATCCATCTGAAGGTAAAACGTGATGGAAATGAACAGGAGATCTCTTATAAGCCGGATGTGAATGTACGGTATCTCCTTGGTTTCAACCGTTCTGATGTAAATTCCATGACAGTGGAATCTCTGATCAAGGGAATGCCTCTGGAAGAGGCAGGCCTTGAGGCTGGAGATGTGATCACAAAGATCAATGGTGTGGAAGTTCCGGATGGAGCAACCTATGAGAAGTATCTTGAGAAACATCCTCTGTCTGATCAGCCGGTTACCATCACATATGAACGAAACGGGTTGGAATATGAGACAGAGATCACACCCAGAGAATACAGAACTCCGGTATCTGGTTTCGGGTATAATACTTACAGTGAAAAAACTTCTGGTTTCAATGTACTGAAATATGGTGCTGTGGAAGTGAAATATATGATCCGTACCACGATTTTGAGCTTAAAAGAGCTTGTGACCGGGCATCTTGGAATGAAAGATTTAAGCGGTCCGGTTGGCGTTGTGGATGCTATTGGTGATACTTATGAGCAGTCCAGGAGTGAAGGAACCCTGATGATTTGGATGAATATGCTGAATATGGCAGTCCTTCTCTCGGCAAACCTTGGAGTTATGAACCTGCTTCCTCTTCCCGCACTGGATGGAGGAAGACTGATGTTCTTACTTGTGGAGGCCATCCGCAGGAAACCGATTAACCGTCAGGTAGAAGGTATGGTGCATTTTGCGGGGCTTATGCTTTTGATGGCACTGATGGTTGTGGTGATGTATAACGATATTTTAAAAATTTTCTAAAAGAATATATGAAAAAGAAACTGATAAAAGAGAAGGCATAAAAGGCCTTCTCTTTTTCAGTGACAATTTTGCATAAAAATTAATTATTAAAAATGAAAAAAGCTTCCGGGTTTGAAATCCGTCTGTTCTTAAATAAAGAGTGCGAAAAAAATTCGTACTCTGGAATAGGGCCATTCATTCATATTCAGGCATATACTAGCAGAGAGTCAAAGTGTTTTCAGGCACAAAAAGGAGTCTCTGTTTATGAAAAATCATTCTTATATTTCCATGCAGCAGGATACCCCGGATCAGGGACAGCTGCAGGTGACGGTGCAGGATGGGGCAAGTAACCGTCCTGTGGAAAATGCCAGAGTACGGATTTCATACACAGGAGTACCAGATAATATCATTGAGGAAGTGCGTACGGATTCCTCAGGAAAAACACCTCTTCTGGATTTGGCAGCTCCGCCTTTGGAGTATAGCATGAAGCCGGTGGAAGAGCAGCCCTATTCCGAATATACAGTTCAGATCAGCGCAGATGGTTTTGAACCAAAAGAAGTGGCAGGAACGGAAGTTCTTCCCCAGGTGATCGCACAGCAGCCGGCATCTCTTATGAGACAAAGAGGCGCAGGAGAGGATTATCAACGCATCGTGATCGGCCCTCACACCTTGTTTGGTGAGTATCCGCCCAAAAATCCTGAGGCTGAGATCAAGCCGGTAAATGAATCTGGAGAGATTGTTTTAAGCCGGGTGGTGATCCCGGAGTATATCGTAGTCCATGATGGACCGGTAGGAGATACTAATGCGCAGAACTATTATGTACGTTACAAAGATTATATCAAAAATGTGGCCAGCAGCGAGATCTACGCTACCTGGCCGGATGATACAATACGCGCAAATGTCCTGGCGATCATGTCGTTTACATTAAACCGGGTGTATACGGAATGGTACCGGAACAAAGGCTATGATTATACCATCACATCCTCTACCGCATACGACCACAAATGGATCAATGGCCGGAATATTTTTGAGAGTATTGACCGGATCGTAGACGAACTTTTTGAAAATTATCTTTCAAGGCCGGATGTGCGTCAGCCAATCCTGACCCAGTACTGTGACGGGCGTCAGGTGCAGTGCAGGGATAGGGGATGGATGACTCAGTGGGGAAGCAAGGCGCTGGGAGACCAGGGATATTCTGCGATTGAGATCCTGCGGAGTTTCTATGGAAACGATATGTATATCAATGTGGCGGAAGCAGTTTCCGGGATTCCCGCATCCTGGCCTGGATATGACCTGACTATTGGAGTCACCGGAGAAAAAGTACAGCAGATCCAGGAACAGCTCAATGCCATAGCAAAGGCCTATCCAGCCATTCCGACAGTAACTGTGGACGGTATTTATGGCCCGGCTACTGCGGCATCTGTGAAAAAATTTCAGAATGTATTTGGACTTCCCACGTCCGG
>ERZ857965.4004-NODE-4004-length-10490-cov-3.029229_pt1 | contig 10490 bp, 9 predicted proteins | sample MGYA00519758_ERZ857965 | MGnify/ENA primary metagenome ERZ857965 (study PRJEB31778, sample SAMEA3449381) | human gut metagenome | biome: human gut; feature: human-associated habitat; material: faeces | place: United Kingdom | collected 2010/2012 ...
TTTTGATTACATAAGAAAAAATAATATAACAGGTACATCATATCAATCAAAAGATTACACATATTTATTAGGAACAGAATATAATAAAAAATTAGATGATATAATTAAAAACTTAAATTTAAATGAACTAAGTGATATAGAAAAAATAAAAAAAATAACAATATATGTAATAGATAATATAAGTTATGATGATGATTGTGATACTACAAAAGGATGTTCATATCCAGAAATAAGTTTTAATAGAGTGGCTAAAAGCTTATCAGGTAAAGGTGTTTGCTATCATTATGCACTTCTTACAAATAAACTTTTAAATAAAGTTGGTATTAAAAACTATTTGGTAAATGGTTCTAACAAAGAAGGAATTGCACATGAATGGTTAAATGTTTATTTTGATGGTAAATGGTATGGATTAGATCCTACATGGATAGATACTTATATAGGAGAAGGAAATAAATTTAAAAGAACAGGAAAATCAGTATTTTTCATGAATGAATTAACTGCTAACTCAACATTCTATAATAGTCATATACCAGATACATATATAGAAAAAATAATAGATATTAATGATGTACCCATTACTATAGAACAAATAGAAAAGAAAACTTATGAAGAAGAAAGTAATATATATAATTATGTATTTATCATATCTATAATTACTTTATTAATATTTGTTATATATCATATTTATAATATAAATAAGAATATAAAGAATAAAAAGCTCACTTAAAATAGTGAGTTTTATTGTTCAAAATAAAATGATATAATTAAAAAGGTGATATTTATGCTTAAAGAAAAATTATTATTACTACCAAATAAACCAGGATGTTATCTTATGAAAGATAAAAATGGAGTTATTATATATGTAGGAAAAGCAAAAAATTTAAAAAATAGAGTTAATTCATATTTTAAAAGTTCACATACAGGTAAAACAGCTGTATTAGTAAGCAATATAGTTGATTTTGAATACATAATAACTAATTCAGAATTAGAAGCATTATTACTTGAAATAAACCTTATTAAAAAACACACTCCAAAATATAATGTATTACTAAAAGATGATAAAAGTTATCCTTATATAGAATTAACAAATGAAAAAGTACCAAGATTACTAATAGTAAGACCAAATAAATTAAAAAATAAAAATATAAAATTATATGGACCATATCCTAATGTAACTGCAGCAAGAAAAACAATAGAATTATTAAATAGATTATATCCACTTAGAAAATGCAGTAACATGGGTAAAAAAGAATGTTTATATTATCATATTGGTGAATGCCTTGGCTATTGTGTAAAAAAAGTAAATGAAGATGAAATAAAGAAAATTACAGATGAGATAACAAGTTTTTTAAAAGGAAATGACGATGTAGTATTAAAAAAAATAGATGAAGAAATGAATAAATGTATCGAAAAACTTAACTTTGAAAAAGCAAGTGAATTGAAAGAATTAAAAGAGTTTATAAATATTACTTTAAGAAATCAATTAATAGATTTAAATGATTTTATTGATAGAGATATCTTTGGATATGCTGTATATAAAGGATATTTGTCTATACAAGTATTATTTTTAAGAGGTGGTAAACTTGTAGGTAGAAAATCAAGTATATATCCTATAATAAGTGATGAAATTGAGGAATTAACTCTATTTATATCAAGTTTCTATGATAAAAATAATATTAAACCAAAAGAAATCTTAGTACCTGATATAATAGATGAAAAATTAATTAAAGATATATTAAACGTTAATGTATATAAACCAGTAAAAGGAAAGAAAAAAGAACTCGTTAATTTGTCAAACAAAAACGCACTAAATTCATTAAAAGAAAAATTTGAATTAATTAAAAAATCTGATGAGAATGCCTTAAATGCATGTAACGAATTAAAAGAACTATTAGGTATCAGTAGCGCAAATAAAATAGAAGCATTTGATAACTCTCATTTATTCGGGTCATATTCAGTATCAGGAATGATAACTTTTACTTTAGGACTTCCAGATAAAAATAATTATAGAAAATATAAAATTGATATAGAACATCATGATGATTTTCATGTTATGAAAGAAGTAATATATAGAAGATATTACAGAGTTTTAATGGAAAATCTTGAAAAACCAGATTTAATAATAGTAGATGGTGGTAAAGCACAAATAACTGCTGCAACAACTGTATTAAAAGATTTAAACTTAAATATTCCTGTATGTGGACTTGTTAAAAATGACAAACATAGAACAAGTGACATATTATATAATGATAAATTATATGAAATAGATAAAACTAAAAACTTATTTCATATGTTAGAAAGAATACAAGATGAAGTACATAATTTTACTATTAGATATCATAGAGATATAAGAAGTAAAGGAGCACTGGCTAGTATATTAGATGATGTAAAAGGCATAGGAGAAAAAAGAAAAAAAGAATTATTAAAAAAATATTCTAATATAAACAAGATGAAAGAAGCAACTGTTGATGATTTAAGTAAAATACTCCCATATGATATTGCATATAATTTACATGAGTTTTTAAAAGGAGAATTTAATGAAAAATAAAATAGGTATCTTTGATTCCGGTGTTGGTGGACTTACAGTGTTAAAAAGTTTAAGTGATAAATATAAATGTATTGATTATATTTATATAGGAGATAATAAATATTGCCCATATGGTGATAAAACTAAAGAAGAATTACTTAATTATGCAAAAAGAATAGTAAATTATTTTATAGAAAAAGGTATATCAATTATAGTTATTGCTTGTAATACTTCATGCTCTCAAACATTGGATGAATTAAAACAAATATATAAAAATATAACATTTATTGGAGTTATTGATTCTACAATAGATATATTTTTAAAATCAAAAAAGAATAATGTTTTAGTTATAGGAACAAGTGCAACTATAAATTCTAATATTTACGAATCAAAAATAAAAGAAAAAAATAATAACATTAAAGTTACCAATTTAGCAACCCCTAAACTAGTACCACTAATAGAAAATATGGAAATGACAAAAGAAGCTTTAAATGAATATTTAAAACCTTATAATAATATAGATTCAATAATACTTGCTTGTACTCATTACAAACTTATAGAAAAAGAAATAGATAAAAATATAAAAGTAATAAATAGTAGCGATAGTATAGTTAATACTATAAAAAATTATATTATAGAAAGTACTACTGGAAGTATAAAAATTTACACAACAGGAAACATAATAAAATTTAATAAAATATGTAAAATGATAATGAACAAAGAAGCAGATTACTTAGATTTATAATACAAAAAGTAATAAAAAAATAAAGTTATATAAATTAATTTACGAATTTACATTTTTTCGTTAGATTCAAAGGAAACGTCCCGATATATAATTACTAACGTTTCTTTTTAGAACTTCTCGTAAAATAAGGAAAGAAGGGAATAAATAGTTGCAAAAAATAAAAAATGTGATAAGATAATGAATGTTTTAAGCAAAATTTTTGCATTCAAAAACACGGGAAGTTCGTAAAATTTTTTTTGAATATATGTAACGTCCCGCTAAAAAGCTAATTAAAATTGAATGTATTTTGGCTTGAAAATAATTTTATGGAAAGATCAACATTATCGTAATTGATCTTTTTTATTTTGAATTTTTCAATAACATACCTATCTTCAAAAGATAAATGTTTGTATTTTTAAGATTTCATAATAAATAACCTCACTTTCAAAAACAAGCCAAAATACAGAAATATATTATAGTAGTAAGTAAGAAATAAAGCAAAGCTTTATTTACAGATTAATTATAAAATTTAAAATGGCAAAGTCAAGAGTAAATGAATTAGTAAACTAACTCTGTGACTATGCCATTTTAAATGCCCCCAAAGAATTCCAAAAGTAAAATCCCAACTGATAAAAAACGGGATTTAAAATATGAAATTTACGAATTTACATTTTTTTATAAAAAATTCTTGACAAGCATAGGGGGGGGGTGTATAATAGGCATATAGTATAAATATAGGGAGCGTGTGAAAATATGAAAAAGAACAAAAATGCATTTACATTAATAGAATTATTAGCAGTAATAGCCATATTAACTATAATAATGGTTATATCTGTACCACAACTTATTACAAGCATAAAAAACAAAAAAACTGATGCACTTGAAAAAACAAAAGATTTATTAACTAGTGCAGCAAGAAATTACGTAATTGACTATGAATTAAAAGTTCCTACTTCTATTTCAATAGAAACATTATGTAAAAATGATTATTTAGAATGTCCAATAAAAAATCCAATAGATAATTCAAATCTAAACGGATATGTAAATGTTGATGACAATAAAGTATATGTATATTCAGATACAAGAGATTATATAACTATAAGAGATTATATAATAGACTTATATAACGACGAATCCTTAAGAACAAGTAATGGATTAAAAAAAGATAATACAGTAGATACAAACATAAGATATTATGGAAGTGATCCAAATAATTATGTAAGTTTTAATAATGAATTATGGAGAATAATAGGTATATTTGGAAATAATGTTAAGTTAGTAAGAAGTGAAAAACTAGGAGATTTATCATGGGATAGTAGTGAATCAAGTGTAAATGGTGGTCATGGTGTAAATGAATGGAGTCAAAGTGATTTAAAGAATTACTTAAATACAATGTATTATGGAGGAACAGAAGTAACTTGTTATGGTGGTTCTAACAATACAACAGCAATATGTCCAACAAATAAATTAGATGATGCATCAAAAACATTAATAGATAATCATTTGTGGAATACAGGAGCAATAGACGAAACAGATACAACAATAGTAAATCAAGAAACATTTGCACTAAATACCGTACCATTTTATAATGCAGAAAGAGGAAATGTAACTGGAAAGATATGTAATGGTGGAGGGCGTTGTAATGATACAGTTGAAAGAGCAACAACATGGACTGGATATATAGGACTTCCTTATGCAACAGATTATGCATATGCAAGTAGTGAGAGCATTTGTGAAACGAATATGCAAAAGCAAGATAGTTCAAATGCATATATATGTAAGAATAATAACTGGATGTTTAAACCAAACACATGGTATTGGACTATGTCGCCTCGTGCTCGTGCTTCCGATGCTAGCCTTGTCTGGATTGTGCGTGTTGATGGGCTTACTGGCGACAGCCCTGCTTCGTTTGCTAATGCGGTTTTTCCCGCCATATATCTAAAATCTAATGTCTTAATAGAGAGAGGTACTGGTTCAGAAACTAATCCATATACTTTATCAATTAAATAGTAATATAAAATATAAGTTTTATTGGCTTATATTTTTCTTATTCACATATTTAGATAAAACCCTTTAAAAAAACTTATAAATTTGTTAAAATAATATATGTATTTAGAAGTATTAGAGGCGGTGTTTATTTATGGGCAAAGTAATATCATTAGTAAATCAAAAAGGTGGTGTAGGTAAAACTACAACAAGTATAAATTTAGCAGCTGCTCTTGGCTACTTTGGTAAAAAAGCATTACTTGTTGATCTTGATCCACAGGGAAATGCCTCAACTGGTATAGGTATTGATAAAGGTGATACTAGATATTCAGTATATGATGTAATGACTGATAAGATTGATATTGATGAGGCAATAGTAAAAACTAAGTATAAGAATTTAAGTATTTTGTCTTCTACTTTAAACCTTGCTGGAATAGATATAGAATTAATAGATAGAAGTGCTAGAGAACCTGATTTTGTTAAAACAGCACAGTTAAAGAAGCATATTTCAAGTATTAAGGATAAATATGATTATATAATAATTGATTGTCCTCCTTCTCTTGGAATATTAACTACAAATGCTTTAACAGCATCTGATTCGGTTATAATACCAGTTCAATGTGAATTCTTTGCATTAGAAGGTATTATGCAATTGCTTAATACAATAATGCTTGTTCAAAAGAATTTAAATCCAACATTAGATATAGAAGGTGTACTTCTAACTATGCTTGATTTAAGAACAAAATTGGGAATAGAGGTAGTTACTGAGATAAGAAGTTATTTTAAAGAAAGAGTTTATGATACTATTATACCTAGATTGGTAAAACTATCTGAAGCACCTTCACATGGTAAACCAATTCATATTTATGATAAAGATAGTAAGGGTACTCTTGCTTATTTAAATCTTGCGAAGGAAGTGATTGAAAGAAATGGAAACTAAGAGAAAGGCCTTAGGGAGGGGTTTGGAAGAATTATTTAATTCTGAAAATTTGGAACTTGAGAAGATTGAAAGTAGGATAATGGAGGGAGCTACTAAAGATGAAATAGTAGAAATTAATTTATCTGAACTTAGGTCTAATCCATACCAACCAAGAAAGATATTTGATGAGGAGGCATTAAAAGAACTTTCTGATTCAATAAAAGTATATGGGGTTTTTCAACCAATAATTGTTAAAAAAAGTATTAAAGGTTATGACATAATTGCTGGTGAAAGAAGGGCTAAAGCAAGTAAGATGGCAGGGCTTACTACTATTCCGGCTATAGTAAGAGATTTTTCTGATGAACAAATGATGCAGATTGCTTTACTTGAGAATTTGCAAAGAGAAAATCTTACTGCAATTGAAGAAGCGACTGCATATAAAGATATAATTGCAGCTCTTCAAATTACTCAAGATGATTTGGCTAGAAAATTGGGTAAGAGTAGAAGTCATATAACTAATATGTTAGGGCTTTTAAAATTACCTCTTGAAGTGCAAGATATGATACTTAAAAATGAAATAAGTATGGGTCATGCAAGGGTATTAAGTAAATTAGAGAATGTATCTGATATAACGGAATTATCTGATAAAATAGTAAAAGATAATTTGAGTGTAAGAGAACTTGAAAGTATGGTTGATTCAACTTATAAAAGAAATGTTGAAATAAAAAAGAAACCAAAGAAGGTAACAAGTGAATATAAATATATAGAAGAGGCACTTGAAAATAAATTAGGTACTAAAGTAAAAGTAACTAATAATAAAATTCAGATAAGTTATTCATCTGATTTAGATTTAAATAGAATAATTGAATTATTAAATATAAATGTAGAGGATTAGTATGAAAGATTATAAATTGGGTTCTATAGTAGTAATGAAAAAATCACATCCTTGTGGTGAGAATAGATGGGAAATTACTAGAATGGGGATAGATATTAAAATTAAATGTACTAAGTGTAATAGAGAAGTTATGCTTAGTAGAATTGATTTTGAAAAAAAACTTAAGAAAGTAGTTGAAATATAATGGAAAATATAAAAGAAAAAAGAAGTTGGCTAAACAATACTATATTATTTTTAATGACACTTATTCTTTGTGTAGTAGTATTTAGTGTTATTGGATCAGTTCTTAATTTTGAAGGATCTTATCCTAAATTAAATACAGTTACTGGAAATGTGGAAAATTCTTTAGTGTCTGTTGAATCACTTTTTTCAAGAGAAGGATTTAGATATTTAATAGGAAATGTATTAACAACATTTATGACGTTTACACCTTTAGTTATGTTTTTATTTGCTATGTTAGGTGTTGGTTTTGCTGAAAAAACTGGATTTTTTAGGGCTTTGTTTGCTCGTAAGAAAAGAAAAATGAAAAAGCCAGTTCTTACATTTATTGTTGCATTTATTTCAATAATATCTACAATAATAGGTGATATTGGTTTTGTGTTTGTAATACCTATTGCTGCTATAATATTTCTTGCAAATAATAGAAATCCGATAATAGGTATAATTGCTTCTTTTGCTGCAATGACATCTGGGTATGGTATGAGTTTAATAACAACTCAAATGGATTATAATTTGATTGAAACAACTACATTATCAGCAAGATTAATAGATAAAACTTATACTGTTAGAATGGGTGGTAATTTAATATTTGAAATAGTATGTACTATTTTGCTTTCATTGTTAATAACTTTTATAACAGAAAAATTTATTGTAAAGAAAGCAAAAAAATATAGAATAGATGATTTTGTTGAAGAAGAGATTATTACCAAAGAAGGTAAACGTGGATTAAAATATGCACTTCTTTATGCATTAATATCATTAATATTCTTTATTTATATGTTAATTCCTTTTGGAACACCTTTATCAGGATTGTTATTAGATTATGCTGAAAGTACATTCTATGGAAGAGTTTTCAGTGGAAATTCGTATGTTATTCAGGGACTTGCTTTTATGATATCAACTACTTTAATAGTATGTGGTTGGATATATGGAACTATAGCCAATACATTAAAAAATAAAAATGATTTTTCTAATTACTTATATGATTCATTAAATAATATAGGTAGTATACTTGTTTTATTCTTCTTTGCATCTGAACTTATATCTTTATTTAGAAAAACAAATTTAGGTACAGTATTTACTATAAAAATAATAAATATAATGGAAACACTTAATTTTAGTGGTATACCACTTATAATTATCTTCTTTATATTAGTTGCAGTAGCAAATATATTTCAAACATCAGCAGTATTAAAATGGACTATTTTAGCGCCTTCTATTGTGCCTTTATTTATGAAAGCAAATATGAGTCCAGAATTTACACAGATGGTGTTTAGAGCAGGAGATTCAATTACAAATACTATATCTCCATTATTTCCATATTTTGTTGTTTTAATAGGAATGCTACAAATATATAATAAGCAAGAAGAAGCAATTGGAATAAAATATACTTATAAATTATTGTTACCTTATACAATAGGTGTATTAATATTTTGGTTAGTGATTTTAGTATGTTGGTATATAATTAATTTACCAATAGGCATAGGAGTTTATCCTATATTATAGGAGGGATTTATGGGTTTAACAGCAGGAATAGTTGGTTTACCTAATGTAGGTAAATCTACTTTATTTAATGCAATTACAAAAAATAAAATATTGATAGCAAATTATCCATTTGCTACTATTGAACCAAATGTTGGAATTGTAACAGTTCCAGATAAAAGATTAAAAGTTTTAAATGAGATGTATAATCCAAAAAGATTAATAGAAACCACATTTGAATTTACAGATATAGCGGGTCTTGTACAAGGTGCTTCAAAAGGAGAAGGACTTGGAAATAAGTTCTTATCACATATAAGAGAAGTAGATGCGATTTTAGAAGTGGTAAGATGTAACGATTCAAATATAGTACACGTTTGTGGTAATGCAGATCCAATACGAGATATAGAAATAATAAATATTGAGTTAACTTTAGCCGATTTAGATATAGTACAAAATAGAATATCTAAAATAGAGAAAAAAGCACAAACTACAAAAGATAAAGATACATTACAAGAATTAGCAGTATTGAATGTAATAAATGATGCACTTACTAATGATATTCCAGTAAGAAGATTAAAATTTACTAAAGAAGAAGAAAAGATTATTAAATCATTTAATTTATTAACAAATAAACCAATAATATATTTAGCAAATATAGAGGAAGATGATATTGGAAAAGAAAATGAGTATACTAAAATAGTAAAAGAATATGCTTTAAAAGATAATGCAGACGTAATAGAAATGTGTGCAAAAATAGAAAGTGAAATATCAGAATTAGAAGATGATGAAAAGGAATTGTTTTTACAAGAATTGGGTATAAAAGAAAGTGGACTTGATAGTTTGGTAAAATCAACTTATCATTTGCTTGGACTTCAAACATTCTTTACTGTTGGTAGCGATGAAGTAAAGGCGTGGACATTTAAAAAAGGTATGAAAGCACCTGCCTGTGCTGGAATAATACATAGTGATTTTGAAAGGGGCTTTATTAAAGCAGAAGTAATGAGTTATGATGATTTAGTTTCATATGGTAGTGAAACTAAAGTAAAAGAAAATGGAAAGATGAGATTAGAAGGAAAGGAGTATGAAATGCAAGATGGAGATATCTGTCATTTCAGGTTTAATGTATGAAAAAATATGATTTAATTACACCAATCGTTTTAATATTATCGGGATTATTATTACTTTTTATTCCAGGTGGAATAATAAATACAGTTATTAGTATTTTTGGAATTATAATAATTGCTCTTGGTATATTAAGTATTATAGAATCAGTAAAAGATAAACAAAATAATATAGGTATTGCTTATGGAATACTTATATCCATATTAGGTATAATTTTTATTAGTAATCCAAGTGTAATAGCAGGTATTATACCATTAATACTTGGAATATGGATTTTAATAAAAAGTGCAATAAGATTACAATATGTTTTCTTCTTAAAAGATAGTGGTAGTGAAGAATGGATAAAAGCAATGATTGTAAATATTCTTACTTTAATACTTGGATTAGTGCTTGTATTTAATCCTTTTAAAGGAGCAGAAGCAATAATGAGGATAATAGGTATATTTATGATAATATATGCTATATTAGATATATCTGAATACTATATGACTAAACCAAAAAAAGTAAAAGTAATTAAATAAATATTGATAAAAATATAAAATAGACAAATATGAGGTTAACCCTTATATTTGTTTTTATTACAGTTTATTTTTTTATATAATTGTGGTATATTATA
>ERZ857965.4005-NODE-4005-length-10489-cov-3.180659_pt1 | contig 10489 bp, 9 predicted proteins | sample MGYA00519758_ERZ857965 | MGnify/ENA primary metagenome ERZ857965 (study PRJEB31778, sample SAMEA3449381) | human gut metagenome | biome: human gut; feature: human-associated habitat; material: faeces | place: United Kingdom | collected 2010/2012 ...
TCCGACCGGAAGCTCATGTCCCCCCTCCACCAGTTCTCTGGAGGGTACATGCTCATGACCAAGGGCGCCGTGGACGTGCTCCTGGACCGCACCCTCCTGGGCCCCGGAGAGCGGGAGGAGATTGAGCGGGTCAACCAGTCCTTCTCCGAACAGGGCCTCCGGGTGCTGGCCTTTGCCTGCCGCCGGATGGAGACCATGGAGGTCTCCCTGGAGGACGAGAACAACCTCCTCTTCCTGGGCCTCATCGCCATGATGGACCCCCCTCGGGAGGAGTCCAAGCAGGCCGTGGCAGAATGTATTGCCGCCGGCATCCGGCCGGTGATGATCACCGGCGACCACGTGGTCACCGCCTCGGCCATCGCCAAGGAGATCGGCATCCTCACCCCCGGCACCGAGGCCGTGGAAGGCGCTGTGGTGGAAAAGATGAGCGAGGAGGAACTCAAGGAGTTCGTCCCCAAAGTCTCCGTCTATGCCCGGGTGTCCCCGGAGCATAAGATCCGCATCGTCCGCGCCTGGCAGGAGAAGGGCGCCCTGGTGGCCATGACCGGCGACGGCGTCAACGACGCCCCCGCCCTGAAGCAGGCGGACATCGGCGTGGCCATGGGCATCACCGGCACCGAGGTGGCCAAGGACGCCGCCGCCATGGTCCTCACCGACGACAACTTCGCCACCATCGTCCAGGCGGTGAAGAACGGCCGGAACGTGTACGCCAACATCCGCCGGTCCATCCAGTTCCTCCTGTCGGGGAACACCGCCGGCATCCTCACGGTGCTCTACGCCTCCCTTATGGCCCTGCCGGTGCCCTTCCAGGCGGTCCACCTGCTGTTTATCAACCTGCTCACCGACTCCCTTCCCGCCATCGCCCTGGGGCTGGAGCCCCACAACGACCGGGTCATGCACGACAAGCCCCGTCCCCGGAGCGAGGGCATCCTCACCAAGCCCTTCCTCCTCAGCGTGGGGCTGGAGGGGTTGGTCATCGCAGCGGCTACCATCATCGCCTTCCACTTGGGCCTCAACTACGGCGGCCAGGCGGCAGGGGCCACCATGGCCTTCTCCACCCTGTGCCTGTCCCGGCTGTTCCACGGCTTTAACTGCAAGGCGGCAGAACCGGTGATTTTCACCAGGAAGTTCTGGAACAACAAGCCCCTGCTGGCGGCCTTCGCCGTGGGCACCCTCCTGTTGGTGGCCGTCCTAGCCATCCCCGTGCTGGAGGAGCTCATGCAGGCCGTGGCCCTGCCCTGGACCCTGGGGCTGGCCATCCCCGGCCTGGCCATCGGCAGCATGCTGGTCATCCAGCTGCTCAAGGCCATCCGCACCGGATTCGGCCGGAAACCGTAACCCATCCATCCCATCACAAAGGGGTGAGGCCCACGGGCCTCACCCCTTTTCTGCGCCCAAGGCGCCGCGCCTTACCTTCTGTGGATGCAGGTGGCCGAAATCTGGGGTGGGATGCTGTTGGTCATCGCACCGTTGTAGTGGATGCACAGGCAGTCCCCCACCTGATAGCAGCAGGCGTTGGCGGTGTTCACCTGTACCTGCTGGCAAGTGGAGCAGTCGCACACCAGCAGGGAATCGCACCGCACCTCCAGCACCCGGGCGGTCATGGTGGTGGCGGTGGTGGTTGGGGTACTGCCGGTGCAGCCGCAGCCCCAGGCATTGGAAACCGTGTTGTTACAGCACATGAAAGATACTCCTCTCCGGGGGGATCTCCCCCAGTGCAGTCTATGCCGAAGGGGCACGAAGGGTGTCGCCTTCCCCCACCGGGCCCGCCCCCGTCCACAAAAAACGGGGGGACCCCACAGGGTCCCCCCGAACATCTCGGTGGATGGGTGCCGCTTCCAGCGGCATGGCTGGACGCCCTTAGAAGGGGTCCGGCGGCTGGGGCGGGTGCTTTCTGGCCTCCGCCTCGGCTTTGGCCTTGGCCTCGGCCTCCTGGGCCGCCTTCTGGGCGGCTTCCCGCTCCGCTTGGAGCCGGGTCTGATGGGCCTTCTCCTCCTCGGTCTTCCGGAGGCGGTGTTTCCGCTCCTCCTCCTTCCGCTGCTCCAGGGCGGCGGGGTCGTCAAAGACCAGGGCAAAGTCCTCGGCGGACATGGTCTCAAACTCCAGCAGGTACTCGGCGGTGCGGTCCAGCGCCTGGCGGTTCTGGGAGAGGATCTCCCGGCAGCGGGCGTAGGCGTGGTCCAGCAGCGCCTTGATCTCCTCGTCGATGAGGCCGGCCACCTCTTCCGAGTAGGCCCGGGCCTGGGTCATGCTCCGGCCGATGAAGACCTCCTGGTCGCTGTCGTAGGAGATGGCACCCAGACGGTCGCTCATGCCGTACTTCGTCACCATGCTCCGGGCGATGGCGGTGGCGGTCTGCAAGTCGTTGGAGGCGCCGGTGGAGATGTCTCCCAGCACCAGTTCCTCCGCCACCCGGCCGCCCAGGCAGGTGCAGATGCGCTCCTGGAGCTCCGTGCGGGACTGGTACATCCGGTCCTCCTCCGGCAGGGAGATGGTCATGCCGCCGGCCGGTCCCCGGGGAATGATGGTGATCTGATGGACCGGATCCTGGCTCTTCAGGGCATGGATCACCACCGCATGGCCCGCCTCGTGGTAAGCGGTGAGCCGCCGGGCATCCATGGGCACCACCCGGCTCTTCTTCTCCGGCCCGGCGATGACCTTCAGCATGGCCTCGTGGAGCACGTCCATGCGGATGTAGGGCCGGTGCTCCCGGGCGGAGAGGAGGGCCGCCTCGTTGAGAAGGTTCTCCAGGTCCGCCCCGGTAAAGCCCACGGTGGCCTGGGCCACGGTGTGAAGGTCCACATCCTCGGCCAGCGGCTTGTTCCGGGCATGGACCCGGAGGATCTCCTCCCGGCCCTTGATGTCCGGCAGGCCCACATAGATCTGCCGGTCAAACCGGCCGGGGCGCAGGAGGGCGGGGTCCAGAATGTCCGCCCGGTTGGTGGCCGCCAGGACGATGACCCCCTCGTTGGAGGCAAAGCCGTCCATCTCCACCAGCAGCTGGTTCAGGGTCTGCTCCCGCTCGTCGTGGCCGCCCCCCAGGCCGGTGCCGCGCTGGCGGCCCACGGCGTCGATCTCGTCGATGAAGATGATGGCGGGGGCGTTCTTCTTGGCCTGGTCAAACAGGTCCCGCACCCGGCTGGCGCCCACGCCTACGTACAGCTCCACAAAGTCGGAGCCGGAGATGGACAGGAAGGGCACGCCCGCTTCGCCGGCAACTGCTTTGGCCAACAAGGTCTTACCGGTGCCCGGAGGCCCCACCAGCAGGATGCCCTTGGGGATGTGTGCGCCCAAAGCGGTGTACTTTTCGGGGTTTTTTAGGAAATCTACCACTTCCTCCAGTTCCGCCTTCTCCTCCTGTGCGCCAGCTACATCGTGGAAGCTGACCTTTTTTTTCATCTGTTCCGCTGAGGTGAACTTGGCCTTGCCGAATTGAGACAGGCCGCCACCGCCGCCGTTGGCGTTGTTCTGGCGCACCATCATCATGAGCAGCAGAAAGACCATGGCGACAGAGAGCAGGGAAGGGAGGAGGGTGACCCAGTTGACGGATTGGGTGTCCTTTTTATAGTCGTAGCTGGTCAGGACGCCGCTTTTTTTCTGGGTCTGCACCAGGGGATTGAGATCCTCATAAAACGCCGTAAAATCTGAAATGGCACAGGAGGCCTCCTTCTTGCCATCCACTTCCGTCTTCAGCTCCATGGTCACCACATTGTTCTGCACCGTGAAGGAGGACACCTGTTCCGCTTGGAACAGCTCCACCATTTGGCTGTAGGGGACACTGACGGTGCTGCGCTGGCTGGTGAAGAACCAGAAGAAACCCAGCAGAGCCAGCAGGAGGATCAGATAGAATACATAATCTCGGTGGTTGCTTTTCTGTCTCAAAGAGAGATCACTTCCTTTTCAGGGTGGAACGATGTCCACAAAATCAATTAAAATAGAGAAAAATCAGCGGTAGACTTCTTCTTTCAGCACGCCGATATAAGGCAGGTTGCGATACTGCTGGTTGTAGTCCAGTCCGTAGCCGACCACAAAGGCGTCCGGCACTACAAATCCGGTGTAGTCTGCCTGGATGGGCTTCGCTCGCCGTTCCGGCTTATCCAGCAGAGTGCAGATGCGGATGGAAGCGGCCTTGCGCAGCTTGAGCACATCCAGCAGATAGTACAGGGTGTTGCCAGAGTCCAGGATGTCCTCCACGATGATAACGTGATAGTCCTCAATGGAGGAGGAGATGTCCTTCTTGATCTCCACCTGACCGCTGCTGGAGGTGCCGCCGCCGTAAGAGGAGACAACCATAAAATCAATGATGCAAGGCAGATCAATGGCGCGGCTCAGGTCGGCCATAAAGATATAAGAGCCGCGGAGAACGCTGACCAGCAAGAGCTTGTCCTTGCCGGCGTAGTCCTTGGTGATCTGTGCGCCCAGTTCTTTCACACGGGCCTGCAACTGTTTTTCGGTGTACAGGACTTCCTTGATGCTGTCAGACATATTCATGGTTCATTTTCCTCTCTCTCGCATGAATGGAATTTGCGGCAGGAACCGCAGTGATGCGCCAAGCAGGCTGGCCTGGCTGTGGTAAAAAGGTTTGATCGGCTCCAAATTCGGTCAAGGCGCAGACCTGGCCGTTCCACTCCCAAACTGGGAGAAAGTCCCGACGAGGTCGGGGAACTTTGGCGTCGATGAATAGTTTCTTGATGGGTTTTCGGTTCCGTGCCGGCAGGGTGATGACATCGCCGGTCTGGCGAGGACGCAGCAGCACCTGAGCATCTTCCGGCAGAGCCAGGTAAAAGCATCGGGGCTGGTTGAACTTCCCGGTCGGACAAAGGGTTCTTTCACAGGTGAGATGCCATCCGGCCACGTCCTGTTCAAAGGGAAGGCGCAGGGTGACCGGCACAAAGGGCGGGCGTTCTCCACGCACCAGCTCGAATTGGTCGTAGTTCCGGCGGGCGGTGACGCCCAGAGGCAATGCCAGCTGTCCAGAGGGGCGGTTTCCCTGGCACAGTGCCAGGATGCCCCTTCGGTGGGCGGCAGAGAGCGTCAGCTCTGGCTCCAACGCCTGAGCCAGCTGCTGCACAGCCCGGAGGGCAAGCACCTCCGGCTCTTGGGTCAGTGCAGCACAGGGCAAAGTCACTCCATTCGGCGTCTGACGCAGGTGGGTCAGCAGCCTGCGCGCCTGATCTTCCAGGTAGGCGTCCTCCTGCCGGAACTGGCAGGCGCTTTCCCACAGGCGGGCGTTCAGGTTGGGATTGCACTGCTCCAGCAGGGGCAGGATCTCGTGTCGGATAAAGTTTCGGGTGTAGCGGATGTCCTGGTTGGAGGCGTCCTCTACATAGGGGATATGGTGTCGGGTCAGGTAGGAGTGAATTTCCCACCGCTGGGCGGTGAGCAGTGGCCGGACGATGTTCCCCCGCACTGGAGGGATGCCGCCCAGTCCGCGGAGGCCGCTGCCTCGAATCAGATGGAGCAGCAGCGTTTCACTGTTGTCCTGGGCGTGGTGGGCAGTGGCGATGCGGTGGGCCGCTAGGTCGTGGCGTGTGCGTTCCAAGAAAGCGTACCGCAGTTCTCGTGCAGTATCTTCCAGGCTGCGGCCGGTTTGGGCGGCTTTCTCCGCTACAGCCTCAGAGCCAATGACACAGGGGATGCCCAGTTTTGCACACCAGTTGTGGACAAATTCCGCTTCCTCCGTCGCCTCTGGTCGTAATTGATGGTTAAAGTGGGCGGCGGAAAGGGTGATGCCCAAGGTGTGCCGCAGATTCCACAGGAGGGTGAGCAGACACATGGAATCCCCGCCGCCGGAGCAGGCCACCAGGACGTGACTGCTGGGTGGGAACATCCCATAATCTGCCGCCAGACGGAGCAGCTTTCGTTCCAGTTGTTCGGCCATGGCTTACTCCTGATGCTGCCAGTCCAGGCCGGAGAAGGTGGTGAATTCCGGCAGCCACTGGAGCATGACCTTGCCCGTCTCGCCGTGGCGGTTCTTGGCAATGATGCACTCGGCCTGATTGCGGTACTCGCTTTCAGGGTTATAATAGTCATCTCGGTAGAGAAACATGACAATATCCGCATCCTGTTCGATGGCGCCCGATTCACGCAGGTCGGACAGCATGGGCCGCTTATCCGATCGGGATTCGTTGGCACGGGAGAGCTGGCTCAAGCAGAGCACGGGCACGTTCAGCTCCTTGGCCATGATCTTCAGCGATCGGGAGATGTCACTGACCGCCTGCTGGCGGTTCTCGCCGGCGTAGCTCCTGCCGCCGGAGGACTGCATGAGCTGGAGGTAGTCAATACACACCAGTCCCAGGTTTTCCACCCGCCGGCACTTGGCCAGCATATCCGCCGCTGTCAGCATGGGGTTGTCATCGATCAAAATCTTGGTCTGATTCAGTGCTGCGCAGGCCAGGGCGATCTTGCCCCAGTCCTCGTCATTCAGATCGCCGGTGGTGAGCTTTTTGTTGTCGATAAATGCCTCGTTGGACAGCAGTCGCATGGCCAGCTGTTCTCGGCTCATTTCCAAAGAGAAAAAGACCGCACTCTTTCCGGAGGATTTCCCTACGTTCAGCAGCAGATTCAGCGCCATGGAGGTCTTGCCCATGCCGGGACGGGCGGCCAGGAGGATCAGGTCGGAGTTGTTCAGGCCGGAGATGGCGCGATCCAGGTCGGACAAGCCAGTGGACAGGCCAGGCATATGGTCGTCATTGGCGGCCAGCTCTTCCAGGCGGCCGTAGACGTCCTGGATGACCTGGGAGATGGGGATAAGCCCCTGGGCAGCACGCCCCTGACGGATGGCGTAGATGCGCTGTTCGGCCGCCTCTAAAATCTCTTGGCCGGAGCCGTCCTTTCGCTGAACCATCCCAAGAATGTCCTCCATGGCCTGTGCCACCCGGCGCATCAGGGAGAAATCTCGGACGATCTCAATGTATTCCGTTACGTTGGCAGCTGTCGGGGTCACATCCAACAGCTGCATCACATAGTTCCGGGAGGCGGCCTCGTCCAAATCGCTGTTCAGGCGCAGCTGTTCCAATGCAGTCACCGGGTCGATGACCTTGGCGTGGCTGAACATGGTGTGGATGGTGCGGAAAAAGAGCTGGTTCTGCTCCAGATAGAAGTCCTCTGCCTTCAGCGCTTCAATGACCTGGGGGATGCAGTGGCTGTTGACGAGCATACTGCCTAATACAGAATATTCTGCCTCCGGTGAGTGGGGAGGCTGTCGGTAGAGAAGTTCTTCCTCCATGAGGGTTCACCTGCCTTTCAGGGATCGGACACGTCCTGGCAACAGGGCACAGGGAACGGCATATAGGCCGCAGGCGTCCGATGGTCTGCGGCCTATGGAGTAAGGCAGGATGGTGATTAGATCCTGCGTGTGCTTCCCTGCCGGAGGGCAGGGAGGAGAGTCAGCCTTCTTTGACGGTGACTTTGACCACACCGGTGATCTCATAGCCCAGCTTGCACTTGACGTCATAGGTGCCAAAGGCCTTGATGGGCTCGCTGACCAGCTTGGTCTTGGCGATGTCGAAGCCATACTGCTCCTTGATGGCATCGGAGATCTCCTTGGTGGTGACGCTGCCGAACAGCTTCTCGCCGGCGCCTGCCTTGGCGGTGACTACGACCGGGCAGTCCTTCAGTTTCTTGGACAGCTCCAGAGCGGCTTCCTTTTCTGCCGCTTCCCGTTCCCGGCGTGCCTTATCCATCAGTTTCTGGGTGTTGATGTTGTCCGCAGTGGCAGTGACTGCCAGCTTCTTCGGCAGCAGGAAATTTCGGGCGTAGCCGTCAGAAACATCGATCAGCTGGCCTTTCTTGCCCTTGCCCTTTACGTCTTCCTGTAAGATAACTTTCATGATAAATACCTCCTGTTAAGAGATGTAATTTTGGGAGAAATGCCCCCAAGCATATTCGCAACAGCGTCAAGTCAGATGGTCTCCGGCTGATCACTGAAGTAATTGTCAATGGCGACCATCAAACGGGTGTATGCCGCCTCCACAGTCGAATTGGACAGCTGGGCGCCAGCCGCTGCGCCATTGCCGCCGCCGCCCAGGGTTTCTAGGATGGCTTGCACATTGATGTCGCTGCCGCTGCGACCGGAGATGATCACCTTATCCTCCTCAGGAAAGAGAACAAAGGAGGCTTTGATGCCCTGGACGTTGATCAGCTCATCCGCCGCCTGAGCGGCGATGATGCGGTTGACCGGCAGGTTGGAGGCGGCTACCACCACGCAGTCGTGGCAGAGGGTGGCGTTTTTGATGATCTCGAATTTATGAACCATATCGGTCAGGTTGTTCTGGAACAGCTTGTGGACTTCACTGGTGTCCCCGCCACAGCGGCGGAGGAAGGCGGCGGCTTCAAAGGTGCGCCCGCCGGTGCGCAGGGTGAAGTTCTTCGTATCCAGCACGATGCCTGCCAGCAATGCTTCCGCTTCGGTGCGGAGCAGGTCAGTGGGTTCGATGATATATTGCATGAGCTCCGCCGTCAGTTCCGCAGCAGAGGATGCATAGGGTTCATGGTAATTCAGCGCCGCATTGGCGATATAATCCACAGCGCGGCGATGATGGTCGATGACGGTGATCCGCCGTGCGGCACGGAGCAGGTTGGGACAGGCCACTTGATCGGGGCGGTTGGTATCTACCACGACCACCAGGGTGCGGGAATCCAATTTCGCTTCCGCTTCCGACTTGCTCAGAAAGACTCCGGCATATTCCGGCAGGGCAGCCAAACGTTTGACCATGATGGTGCCGGGAACAGGGGTGTCCTCTCGGACAATATAGGCGGGAATGTTTCGGGCGCGGGAGATGGCACAGATGCCTGCGGCAGCACCTACCGAGTCCAGATCGGCGAATTTATGTCCCATGACAATGACCTGGGAGGAGGCGGAAATGAGCTTGTCCAGCGCGCTGGCCATGACGCGGCTTTTGACCTTAGTGCGCCGCTCCGTCTCTTTGGAGCGGCCGCCGTAAAATTCGAATGTCTCCGGATTTTTGATCACAACCTGGTCGCCGCCTCGGCTGAGTGCCATCTCCAACGCCAAGGTGGCGAACTGGAACATTTCCTCAAAAGTGCTTCCCACGCCGATGCCGATGGACAGGGTGGCAGTGAGGCCATAGGGGCCGGTGATTTTCTGCACCGCCTCCAGCAGGGCGAATTTGCTCTGACGATAGGCGGCGAGATGCTGTTCCTCAAAGATGAACAGGTAGCGGTCTCGGTCATACCGGCAGACCAGGCCGTTGGTGGGAGCGATCCACTTGGTGATCTCCCGTTCAATGCCGGTGCGCACCTTAGCGCGGCGGCTGTCGGTGGAGTTGCGGATGAGCTCCTCATAGTTGTCAATGGTGATGATGGAAACCACCGGACGGGTGGCGTAGTAGCGGTCGCGGAGGTTGCTCAGGTCGGTCACATCCAGCCAGTAGGTGGTGGCCACATAGCTGGGATGATCTTCGCTGCCCACGCTGACCAGCTGGCCAAAGACCTGGTAGCGGCGTCCTTGAATAATGTATTCATCTGGGCACTGTGTCTTTCCATCAAAGAGCCACTGGGCGGAGAACTTGGGAACCGCCGTGGTAATGTGGGTGTCGAAGATGTGATCTCGGTCGCTGCACAGATCCAAAAACCGATCGTTGCTCCAGATGACCTCCCCGTTCTCCGGACGGAAGATGACCATGGGGAAAGGGGAATTGGTCATGGTATCCTTGCCGGCCTGGGTGATGTTCCGGCTGAGGGTGTCGATGAAGCCGGTCACCTTCTGCTCTCGGGAACGGCGGGTGAGCAGGTGGTAGACCAGCAGGAGCGCCGTAATGAGAATTTCAATGGCGGCCAGAAGGGGAGAGAAGTAGACTGTGATGGCGGCGAAGAGGATGAGAACGCCGAAAAAGAGCTTAGTCTGCGCTTCTGGCAGCCGGCTTAATAGTTGATTCATAGCGAAAATCCTACCTTAAAAAATGAAAGGGATAATGTGACATTTTGGCTTTTTATTATACCAAATTTTCCTGTGGAATACAAGGTGAACGAGAGGCAGAAGCTGCGAATTTACCGGCAAGGCCGGAAAAATCCCCTTGCATTTTCCGGATGCTTGTGCTAAAATCATGAATATATCTGAATGTATGACGTTTCCTCTACCGGAACGGTTTTTGAAAAGTTTGAAAGGAAGTATCGACCTATGTCTACTGCACAACTGGTTCTGACCATCATCATCTTCATTGCCTGCCTGTTCCTGATCTGCGTGGTTTTGCTCCAGTCCGGCAAGAATTCCGGCGTAGCGGGCGCCCTCAGCGGCGGCAGCGACACCTTCCTGTCCAACCACAAAAAGAACACTTGGGATGCAAAGCTGGCACGGATCACCAAGTGGGTCTCCTTCATCTTCATGGCAGCAGTTCTGGTTCTGAACCTGATCTGAGGATAGATCAAACACATTTTTGTATCGCAAAAGAGCGGTCGTTCCAAGAGAACGGCCGCTTTTCTGCGTTTTATCGGAAGGAGATAGGAAACGGGCGGTCTGTATAGACCG
>ERZ857965.4008-NODE-4008-length-10482-cov-5.242831_pt1 | contig 10482 bp, 9 predicted proteins | sample MGYA00519758_ERZ857965 | MGnify/ENA primary metagenome ERZ857965 (study PRJEB31778, sample SAMEA3449381) | human gut metagenome | biome: human gut; feature: human-associated habitat; material: faeces | place: United Kingdom | collected 2010/2012 ...
AGCTTCTGGCCGAGCTTGAGCGCGTTGCCGGGGCAGGTCTCCACGCACTGGCCGCAGGCGACGCACTTGGCCTCGTCCACCTCGGCAACGTAGTTGGAGCGGATCGCGTCGCGCGCGCCGTACATCAGGCCCACGCGCAGGCCGAAGCAGGCGCAGGCGCAGCAGTTGCAGATGGCCGCGCTCTCGCCCGGCTCTTCGATGTTGACCATGTCGTGCATGAGGCCGTTTTCCTCGGCGCGCTTGATAATTTCGAGCGCCTGCTCGCGTGTGATCTCCTTGGCGCGGCCGGAGCGGATGTAGTGCTCGGCGCCCTTGCCCATTTGGATGCACATGTCCTCATCGAGGTGGCCGCAGCCGTCGCCGATGCTCGTGCGCGATGCGCGGCAGGAGCACGGGGACACGGAGAAGCGGTCGTACTTGTCCAGATAGTGCGAGATGCGCTCAAATTCGTTCACGCCGGGAATGCCCTCGAGCGCGCTCTCGACCGGGATGACGCGCATGAGGCCGTAGCCGTCGGGGATCATGGCGCCCATGTTCGCCGCGAGGTTGCGGGTGTATTCCTCGAACGCGCGGCCGACCTCCGGATGCGTGTCGAGCAGCTCCTTCTGGTTGACCATCATCTCGAGGATGCCGGGCGCGAAGATCTGCATGTAATACGTGTCCTCGCCGAGCGTCTCGTTGTGCGAGCGGCGGAAGATGCCGTAGTACACGAGGTTGTCGAGCAGAGGCTGCACCTCCTGCACGGTCTTGCCGACCTTCCTGGCCAGGTAGGCCGCGGTGCGCTCCTTGCGCAGGCCAGCCGCGATGGCGACATCCGCTTCCTCGTCGGTCAGGATGCCTGCCATGCAGTAGTATTCGGGCGCGTTTTCGTCGATCCTGGTCGTGATGCCGGTGACGCCCCCAATGATCTTCGCCAGCTTCACGATCTTCGGTCTGAGTTGTGCCATGGTCTCTCCTCCTTCATGTTGTTGCGCTGAGATTGTCACTACTATAACATATGCATGCGCGCAGGGAAACGAAATTTCCCATTTTCGGCGATATGCAACAAGCGTCGCGCAAATGTGCCGAAATCTGCGCAAAAAAGCAGGCCCTCGCGGGTGCGGGGGCCTGCTGCGGTGCGCGTGTCAGAACTTGACGAAGCCGGTGGTCGTGCCCATCGGGTAGCCGAGCGTCCACTCCTGCCTGCCGCACTGGGGGCAGACCTCGCCGCGGGCTTTGAGCTCGTCGATAAAAGCCTCGGCGCGCATGATGTACATATTCGTCTTGCGCACGTAGCGGCAGTGCCCGCAGAAGACCACATAGGTCGCAAAGCTGTCATACACGCCGCGGGCGCGGTTTTCCTTTTCCTCGGCGGTCAGCGGCCGGGGGTTGACATTATGATTGACTGCCATGGTTTGCTCCTCCCCTGTCAGATCTGGTGCTCGCGCTTGACGCTGTCATAGTGTTTGTTCAAAAACGGCACGACGACGGAGCGCATGAGCTTCATGTCGAGGTTATAGTAATAGATCACGAACAGCACGGCCAGCGCGCCGCCGGTGATGCCAAAAGCTCGGAACAGGAACTGCGCAAATTTGCATTTCATATCGGTGGACCTCCTTTACCAGCCCATGCTGTCGTCAAAGTCGAGCAGCGACGGATCGACCGGCTCCTCGTGCATGACGTTGATCATGTATTCGTTGACGGTGCGGCGCGCCTCGGCCGGAGAGACGATGCGGTGATCCATCAGCGAGTGCGGCATCCACACCGTGTGGAAGCGCTCGTCATGCTTGCGGATCTCCTCCTCGATCAGACCCTGCGCACCGGCCATGCCCTTGCAGCCGATGTCGTCGTACATGATGATCATGTCGCAGTTGAACTTCTCCGCCGTCTCCCACATCTGCATCAGGTGGCGGTTGCCGCCGACGGTGTGCGTGCGCATCGGGGTGCGGGCGTGCCAGTCGGCCACGTCGCTCATCATGATGTCGCGGTCCTCGGTGTCGACGATGTTGTGGCCGGTGAGCGAATCCATGTTGATCAGGCACAGGATGCCCCAGCAGTTATACAGCCACTGCACGCCGTGTGCGTAATACGTCGAGCCGCAGCTCCAGGCGATGGCGCGGTGGCGCGTGAGCGGGAAGGTGTCGATGTTCTTGCGCACACATTTATCAAAGATGCGCATGAGCTTGTGCGAGGCCTTGAGGAAGTACTCGTTGCCGCCCTGCTGGTAGAAGTAGATGCGAAACAGCCCCTGGCACACGGGGTTGAGCGCGCCGTTGTTCGTCTTGGCATAGACGTCCCAGCGCTCGGTCTCCTCGCGGTTGAACTGGTTGGTGTTTTCGATGTGCTGGATGAACGTGTCCCAGTTGAACGGCTGGTGGAACTGCTCTTCGAGGAAGTGGATGGCGTCGTACACCTCGTGCACGCCGAGCTCCTTGCAGGTCGGGTCGTCATACATGAGCGGCGTCGTGAACGGGTGCACGGCCTTCTTGCCGTCGCTTGAGAGCGCGCGGTACATGGCGACGTTGTCCATCATGTTCGCGTCGCAGGGGTTGTTCGTCGTGAGCCAGCAGTTGCCGATATCGGGGTACTCGCCCTCGACGGCGACGCCGGTCTCCACGAGCGGCAGCGTGCACATATCGCCCGGGATGCCGCAGCTGACAGCCTGGTCGACGTAGTACGAGCCGAGGTTCTTGTTCAAAATCGGCACCATGAATGCCGCGTGCTGCTGGATGTTGATGCCGTAGTAGCCGGGGAAGCCGTAGATGATGTGCTTCGGCAGCGTGTAGTCAAAGGCGATCGTGCGCTCGGTCCACTTGTTCTCGCCGAAGCGGCGGTCGGCGCGGATCTCGCGCCAGAGCGTCGTGATGGAGTCGGACACCATGCAGTCGATGGCCGTCAGGTCGGCGCGCAGGACCATGCCGCGGTCACCCTCGATCCATTTGTCGACCATCATCGGCGTGGCCAGATACGCGCTCAGCCAGCGATACTTCCAGAAGGCGCGGATCATGCGCACCGGGTCGCGGCCGATGAGCCCGGCCATCTTGCCCCAGGTCTGCAGCCAGCGGGCGAAGGCATAGGCCGTGTCCTTCACGCCGCGCCACTCGCGGTGGAAGTAGAAGTTCGTGCCCTCGATGTACAGGTCGCCAAGATAATGGCACTCGTTGTCACCCCGCAGGAAGTGGCCGAGCGTGCCGTATTCTTCTTTGAGCGTGCGTTTGCGTTTCCACATAGCTGAACCCCTCCCTTATTGCTGCGCCTGGATCTTTTTGATCTCCAGCGACTCGATGAACGCCTGGAACCGGGTGCGCAGCTGGCCGGAGGCGGCGCTCGTGTAATCCTTCTCGATCTGGCACACGGGGATGCTGCGCGGCAGCTCATAGCCCTCGTAGAACCACATGCCGTCCTGCGCGCGCTCGTAGCCCCAGTATTCGCAGAACTTCATGTTCTCGACGATGATGCCGTCGGCGCGGTATTTCTCCGCGAGATCGAAGATGTATTTCTTGCGCGCGATGATGTTCTCGGGGCCCATGGCGCGCGGGCACTGGTTGCGCCACATATAGTAGTCGGCGATGGACTGCAAAACGTCCTTGCCCTCCTCGAGCGGGATCTCCTCGCGGCCGGGCATCGAGCCGAAGCAGTAGCGGTCAGCCACGACCATGCCGCCGGCCATCTCGAGCATTTTCGTGAACTCGGGGTCGTCGATCTCGCTGCCGGCGATGAGTACACGCGCACGGTACCACGGCTTCGGGTCGGGTTTACGCTCACGCAGCTCCTGCAGCGTCTCGCGCAGGTACGGCAGGATGAGGTCCTTCGGGCACGTGAGCGTGCACAGCTGGATGACGTGGAACTCATACCCCGTGATGACCGGATTGTCCGCCATGCGCATGGCGTTCATCTCCGTGATGATGCGGCACACTTCGTTGAACTGCTCGACGGCCTTGCGCAGCTTTTCCTCCGAGAAGTCCACGCCGTAGACCTTTTCGAGCGGCTGGATGATCTTCTGCTCGATCTGGCGCGGTAGTAGCCCGCGTGCCACTCGGTCTTGCGCAGCGGCATGTCGAGATACGTGCAGAAGAACTTGTCGTTCGGGATCAGCTCGCAGTATTCAAAATACTGCTCCATGCGGTTCATCGTCGTGCAGCACTCCTGCCCGATGAGCGCGGAGATAAAGTTGTAGCCGCCCTCAAACGCACGCTCGAGGATGCTCTTGGAGTACGGGCACGAGCGGTTGGTCATGTAGTAGGTGGCCATGTCGGGATTCGTGCAGTTCGGCGCGCGCAGGCGCACGCCAAAGCAGTTGTCCGTGTCCAGCAAAACCTCCGGTATGTACGAACAGTTCCATGCCAGCGCCAGCCGCCCATCCTTGCAGGCGTCCTGAACCAGGTCGTTGTTTGCCTGCTGCAGCAGGTTCTCAAAATAGATCAGATGCTTCAGGTCTCTCATTCGCGCATTCCCTCCTTCGATGCACAAATTCCGCGCCAACGATGAAAATTCGACATTTTGCACAAGCGCAGAACGTTAACACGCATTTATTATAGAACTTTGCCTGAATCATGTCAATATGTGTAACAAGTGATTATTAACGGACATTTCGCTTTTTTCTGCCTGAAAAACGGGAAAACGGCAGGAAAGTGCTTGCCAAAAGCAAGACAAAGTGATAACATAAATTTGTATATGCAAAAAAATGCCGGGAAAACCGGCGTTTTTCAATGAAAAAACAACGCGGCACGCCCGCAGAAGCCGAAGCTTCTGCGGGCGTGTTTTTTGTTCGGCGAAAAAACGGCGCCGAACGTGCCGCGAAAACGGAAAATTCGTCCGGCGCGCATATCCGCACGCAAATCCGCCGACAATAACCGGGAAGCAAATCCCGTAAACTGCGGCTTTGGAGGAATGGATATGTACAAAAAAGATTTTATTGACACCAACGATTTTACAAAACAGGAACTGCTGGACATCATCGACCTGTCGCTCGCCATCAAGCGCGCCATCCGCCGGGGTTATTATCCCCCGCTGATGAAAGATATGAACCTCGGCATGATCTTCCAGCAGTCGAGCACCCGCACGCGCGTGTCGTTCGAGACGGCCATGAGCCAGCTCGGCGGCCACGCGCAGTATCTTGGCCCCGGCATGATCCAGCTCGGCGGCCACGAGACCATCGGCGACACGGGCAAGGTGCTCTCGCGCCTGGTCGACGTGGTCATGGCCCGCGTCATCGAGCACAAGACCATCGTGGAGCTTGCCGATGCGTGCACCATCCCGGTCATCAACGGCATGAGCGACTATAACCACCCCACGCAGGAGATCGGCGACCTGTGCACCATCAAGGAAAACCTGCCCGAGGGCAAGCGGCTGGAGGACTGCAAGGTCGTCTTCGTCGGCGACGGAACGCAGGTGTGCGCGTCCCTCGGCTTCATTACCACGAAGCTCGGCATGCACTTTGTGCACTACGGCCCGGAGGGCCACCAGCTGAACGCCGACCACAAGCGCATTCTGGAGGCCAACTGCAAGCTTTCCGGCGGCAGCTGGGCCGTTACGGACGAGCGCGACGCCGTGCGCGGCGCGGACTTTATCTATACTGACGTCTGGTACGGCCTGTATGAAAACGAGATGCCGAAGGAAGAGCGCGTGCGCGTCTTTGCCGACTACCAGGTCAACCGCGAGCTCATGCAGCTCGGCGCGCTCGGCTGCAAGTTCCTGCACTGTCTGCCCGCTACGCGCGGCGAGGACGTGACCGACGAGGTCGCCGACTCCGCCGCCTCCCTCTGCTGGGAGCAGGCCGGCAACCGCCTGACGGCCATGCGCGGCCTGCTGGTGTATTTCACGCGCTGCCGCCGCGTCCCGACGGAGCTGGAGCTTGCCGCGGCGCAGGAGGAGCTCGACACCTTCCTCGACGCGCGGCTCGGCGGCTGCTGACCGGCTGCCAAAGGAGCAGACACCATGGAAGAACGAAAAAAATTCCGCCTTGCGGACGTCGTCCTCTCGGTCATCTGCGTCGTGTTCGTGGCGGAGGCGGCGGCGCCCGTCGCCTCCATCGGCAACAGCCAGTATTTCTGGTGGGTGTTCATGATGATCGCCTTCCTGCTGCCGTACGGCATGATCTCGTCCGAGCTCGGCACGACGTATACCGGCGACGGCGGGCTCTATGACTGGATCAACAAGGCGTTCCCGCGCTCGAAGTGGGGCGCGCGCGCCTCGTGGTACTACTGGATCAACTTTCCGCTGTGGATGGCCTCACTCGCCGTCGTGTGCCCGGAGCTGCTCGGCGTGCTCACAGGTCTGCAGTTCGGGTGGCTGGCAAAGCTGCTCATCGAGCTCGCCTTCATCTGGATCGTCACGTGGATCGCATTTTACCCCGTGTGCGACAGCATCCTCATCCTCAACATCAGCGCCGCCATCAAAATGATCCTCGCGCTGACGGTCGGCGTGCTCGGCATCGTCTACGTCGTGAAAAACGGCTTTGTCAACGACATGGCCTTCCGCACGTTCCTGCCGGGGTTTGACCTGCACAGCCTGTCATATATCTCGGTCATCATCTTCAACTTCCTGGGCTTCGAGGTCGTGTGCACGTATGCCGACAATATGCGCGACCCCAAGCGCCAGATCCCGCAGGCCGTCGTCACCGGCGGCATCGTCATCGCGCTCATCTACCTGTTTTCGGCCTTCGGCATCGGCGCGGCCATCCCCACGCACGAGATCAGCGAGGACTCGGGCCTCATCGACGCCGTCTCGCTCATGACCGGCCGCACGAGCGGCCTGTTCGTCGGCGCGGTGGCGCTGCTGTTTCTCGTCACGCTGTTCGGCAACATGATCTCGTGGTCCATGGGCGTGAACTCCACGGCGGCCTACGCTGCCGAAAACGGCGACATGCCCGCAATCTTTGCAAAGCGCTGGGCGAAAAACGACATGCCCATCGGTTCCGCGCTCACGAGCGGCATCGTGGCGAGCGTCGTGTGCATCCTCGGCATCATCATCGAGCTGCTCTCGCCGGATTCGTCCCTGTTCTGGAGCTTTTTTGCGCTCAACCTCGTCATGCTCCTGCTGAGCTATGCGCCCGTGTTCCCGGCGTTTTTGCGTCTGCGGGAGATCGACCCCGATTCCGAGCGGCCGTTTCGCGTGCCGGGCGGGCACGGGATGCTGCGCGTGCTGGCCTATGTGCCCATGGCGCTCATCCTCATCTCGATCTTCTTCACGGCGGTGCCGCTGTCGATGGACAGCGAGACGCTCTCCAGCTATCTGCCGATCACGATCGGGTCGATCCTCAGCATCGTCATCGGCGAAATTCTCATCGCGGCGCGTGCGCGCCGGCATCATTCCTAGGAGGGAAACGTTATGGCAAAACGAATCACCGGCTCTACGCCGAAGCTCGACGGCTACCGGATGCCTGCGGAGTTTGAGCCGCAGGCCGGCGTCTGGATGCTCTGGCCGGAGCGCAACGACAACTGGCGCGACGGCGCCAAGCCCGCGCAGAAAGCCTTTCTGGACGTGGCCACGGCCATTTTGCAGTTTGAACCCGTGACGGTCTGCGTCTCCCCGGCGCAGTACCAGAATGCGCGCGAGCGCCTGCCGCGCGCCGTGCGCGTCGTCGAGATGGCGAGCAACGACGCCTGGATCCGCGACTGCGGGCCGACGTTTCTCGTCAACGACAACGGCGGCGTGCGCGCCGTGGACTGGACGTTCAACGCCTGGGGCGGGCTGGTCGACGGGCTCTATTTCCCGTGGGATCTCGACGATCAGGTCGCGCAGAAGGTCTGCGAGATCGAGCGCGTCGATTCCTACCGCACCGAGGGCTTCGTGCTCGAGGGCGGCTCCATCCACGTCGACGGCGAGGGCACCGTGCTCACGACCGAGATGTGCCTGCTGTCCGAGGGGCGAAACCCCGACATGGACCGCGGCGCGATCGAGCGCATGCTCTGCGACTATCTCGGCTGCGAGAAGGTGCTCTGGCTGCGCGACGGCATCGACCCCGAGGAGACCAACGGCCACATCGACGACGTGGCCTGCTTCATCCGCCCGGGCGAGGTCGCCTGCATCTGGACGGACGACCCGCAAAACCCGTTCTATCAGCCGGCGCGCGACGCCTACGACACGCTCTCGCAGGCGACGGACGCCAAGGGCCGCAAACTGAAGGTGCACAAGCTCTGCCTGACGCAGCAGCCCTGCCTGCTGCAGGGCGCGGCGACGATCGACGCCGTGGAGGGCACGATCCCGCGCGAGGACGGCGAGGTCGCCATCGCGTCGTATATGAACTTCCTCATCGTCAACGGCGGCGTCATCCTGCCGCAGTACGGCGACGCGAACGACGCGCTCGCCGTGCAGCAGGTGCAGGCCATGTTCCCCGACCGCCGCGTGGTCGGCGTGCAGACGCGCGAGGTCGCGTTCGGCGGCGGCAACATCCACTGCATCACGCAGCAGCAGCCCGCGCCGCAGCACAGGTGACGCCATGGCCAGAATCGTCATTGCCCTCGGCGGCAACGCGCTCGGCAACACGCCGGCGGAGCAGCGCGAACGCGTGGCTGCCGCGTGCCCGGCGCTCGTCGGGCTCATCCATCAGGGCCACGAGATCATCATCAGCCACGGCAACGGCCCGCAGGTCGGCATGATCCAGGCGGCGTTCGACACCGCCGCGAAAACGAACCCCAAGGTCGCGCCCATGCCGCTGCCGGAGTGCACGGCCATGAGTCAGGGCTATATCGGCTACCATCTCCAGCAGGGCATGCGCCGCACGCTGCGCGCGAGCGGCATGCCTTGGCAGGTGGCGACGGTCGTCACGCAGGTCGTCGTCGACCCGGACGACCCCGCGTTCGGCGAGCCGACAAAGCCCATCGGCGCGTTTTACGATGAGGCCGCCGCGCAGCAGATGATGCGTGACGATCCGTCCCTGCGCATGCGGGAGGACTCCGGCCGCGGCTGGCGGCGCGTCGTCGCCTCGCCGAAGCCGGTGGATATTGCCGAGCGGCGCTCGATTCTGAACCTGCTCGACAGTGAGTATATCGTCATCGCCTGCGGCGGCGGCGGTGTGCCCGTCGTGCGCGACGCACACGGGGACTACTACGGCGTGGACGCCGTCATCGACAAGGACTTTGCCTCCGCGTGTCTGGCCGAAGCCGTCGGCGCGGACTATCTGTTCATCCTCACGGCGGTCGACCACGTCTGCCTGAACTTCGGCACGCCGGAGCAGCGGGCGCTCGACGAGCTGCACGTGGATGAGGCGGAGACCTACCTGCGCGCCGGGCAGTTCGGCGCCGGCTCCATGCAGCCGAAGGTGGCCGCGGCCGTGCAGTTCGTGCGCAGCGGCTGGCGGCGGCGCGCCGTCATCGCCTCGCTCGAGCAGGCCCCGGCCGCCATGCGCGGCGAGAGCGGCACACGCATCGTGCCGTAAAAGCAAACAGAAACCCGGCCTTTCCCAGTGCGGGAAAGGCCGGGTTTTCTCAGCCGGGCAGCTCCAGGATCGCCATCTCGATGAAGGCACTCGTGAGCTTTTGCACCATCTGATTCTCCGTCTCCGTCTTGCCGTGCTCGACCCAGACGGTCAGCACGCCGATCATGGACGACGTGATGATGGCGACGAAATAATCAAACTGCGCGGGATCGTCCGCCATCGGCTGCAGCGCCTGGATCAGGCCGGAGCTGCGGCGCAGACTGTCGAACAAAATGTCCGTCCGGCGGATCTGCACGAGCGCCTCGAGCACCGCACTGTTGCGAAACCAGTACTGAAATACCGCCTTGGCCAGGCTGCCGCGCTGCTCGGGCGGCAGGGCGTTGTACTCGCTGAACACGGCCTGAAACCCGCGGTCGCACAGCAGCGCCAGCACGTCCTCGAGGCAGTCGAAGTTGCGGTAAAACGTCGAGCGGCTCACCGTCGAGGCGCGCTGCACGTCCGTGATCGTGATGCGCGCGAACGGTTTTTCTTTCATGCAGGCCAAAAGGCCCGCGCAAATAAGCTCCGTAGACGCCCGCGCGCGTTTGTCGTTCTTGATGTGGTACATTTTGGCCTCCAGCGTTCTATATTTTACGGTACTATTGTATCGCAAAAAAGTTTGATGTACAATAGGGACGATCAAAATTTAAGGGAGTGTTTCACATGAGCGAAAATGTGATCTTCTGCTACTCTGGCACCGGCAACTGTCTCGACATGGCGAAAACCATCGCCCGGGAGCTGGGCGACACGGACATCATCCTTATGCGCAAAGAGCCCGCGGTCACGGACGTGCGTGACGCCAAGCGCGTCGGCTTCGTCTTCCCGTGCTACGGCGGCGGTCTGCCCGGCGGCGTGGAGGAGTCGCTGCGCAAGATCCAGGTCGGCCTCACGGCGTATACGTTCGGCGTCTGCCAGTACGCGGGCTACATGGGCTCCGGCCTGTACAAGCTCAACAGCATCATCCCCCTGCGCTACTGGACGGCCGTGTCGCACCAGTGCACGTGCATCTGGCTGCTGCCGCACAGCGTGATGCTGCCGCCGGTGACGCCCGCCATGGCGCAGCGCCGCGCGGACAAAAAGGCAAA
>ERZ857965.4014-NODE-4014-length-10463-cov-2.850500_pt1 | contig 10463 bp, 8 predicted proteins | sample MGYA00519758_ERZ857965 | MGnify/ENA primary metagenome ERZ857965 (study PRJEB31778, sample SAMEA3449381) | human gut metagenome | biome: human gut; feature: human-associated habitat; material: faeces | place: United Kingdom | collected 2010/2012 ...
AGCCCGCTACGCCGCCCTCATTCGGATAAAATCTCCCACAAACTGGGACTCGCAGTTCACGAAAAGCCTTTTTCAAACACGCTCTAGAAAAATAATGGAGGATGACCTATGAAACATAAAGTAATCACCATCGGATGTGAATACGGTGCAGGCGGTCCGGAGATCGGAAAACGGATCGCCCAGGCACTGGGAATCGAATTTTACGACCGTGATCTCGTGGATAAAGTTGTGGAACAGATTGGTGTTGACCGTGACCTGGTAAAAAAGGCAGATGCCGGAAGCAATGTTTTATACAGCTTTGAGACACAGTATGGTCCACGGTATGCAAATCTGACAAACCGTGTTATTTATAACCAGTTTGAGGTTATTCAGAAATTTGCAGAGAAATCTTCCTGCGTCATCATCGGACGATGCAGCAACTATATTCTGAAAGACCGGAAAGACACTCTGAACTTTTTCGTCTATGCACCGGAAGAAGTCCGGATCCAGGCAACGATGGAAAAGAAAAACATTGGCCGGAAAGAAGCGGCAGAGCTGGTGAAATATCATGACGAGATGCTTCATTCCCGTTACAAATATATGACCGGTTCTTACCGGGGTGACCGGAAAGGACGTCATATGATGATCGACAGCAGCGTACTTGGCTGGGAGAAAACAGCACAGTATATGTTGCAGATGATCGATCTTCGATTCGAAGACTGAGGAGAGAATGAGAAAAGGAAGTGAGTGTTTATGGATAAGAAAAAATCAGAATTTGATAAAGTATTCAGTGCCTGGGATATTCTGGTCATAGCATTTGGAGCTATGATCGGCTGGGGCTGGGTCGTATCCTCCGGTGACTGGATCCAGAGAGGCGGTGTGCTGGGAGCCATGATCGGCTTTGCTCTCGGCGGCGTGATGATCTTTTTCGTTGGCCTGACTTATGCGGAATTGACCGCTGCCATGCCCCAGTGTGGTGGGGAACATGTCTTCAGCTACAAGGCAATGGGACCGATCGGATCCTTTATCTGTACCTGGGCAATCGTACTCGGTTATGTCAGTGTCGTATGCTTTGAAGCCTGTGCACTGCCGACGATCATTACCTATATTTATCCGGGATTTCTGAAGGGATATCTGTATACAGTGGCGGGATTTGATATTTATGCTTCCTGGCTTGCTGTGGCGATCCTGGTAGCCATCTTCATGACTATAATCAATATTCTGGGAGCCAAGACGGCAGCCGTGTTACAGACAGTGCTGACTGTGATCATCGGAGGTGTAGGTCTTCTTCTGATCGCATCTTCTGTGATTACCGGTGATGTGACAAATCTGGAGCCACAGCTTTTTGTAGGCGACTCCGCTTCTACAGTGATTAAATCCGTCTTCAGTGTGGCAGTGGTAACACCGTTCTTCTTTATCGGTTTTGATGTTATCCCTCAGGCAGCGGAAGAAATCAATGTACCATTAAAAAAGATCGGTAAGATTATGATTCTTTCCATTGTCCTGGCCGTTGTTTTCTATGCGCTGATCATCTTCGGCGTTGGATATGTGATGAGTCCGGCCGATATTGAGAGTTCTCTGTCCGGAAGCGGTCTGGTGACAGCAGATGCCATGGCGAAGGCCTTTAATAGCAGTGTTATGTCCAAGGTGCTGATCGTCGGTGGTATGTGCGGTATTATCACCAGTTGGAACTCATTCCTGATCGGTGGAAGCCGTGCCATGTATTCTATGGCAGAGTCTTATATGATTCCGCGTCCTTTCTCAAAATTACATAAAAGCCACAAAACTCCGGTAAATGCTCTGCTTCTGATCGGTGGACTTTCTGTAGCAGCACCGTTTTTAGGAAGAAAGATGCTTGTCTGGATCGTGGATGCAGGTAACTTCGGTTGCTGTCTGGCGTACTGTATGGTAGCAGCTTCTTTCATTATCCTTCGCACGAAAGCACCGGAGATGGCAAGACCATATAAAGTAAAACATTATAAAATAGTAGGTGCCATTGCCGTACTTATGTCCGGCTTCATGGTTGTTATGTACATGATTCCAGGTTCCGGTTCCACACTGGTGGTTCAGGAATGGGCCATGGTAGGCGGCTGGTCTATCCTGGGTGTTGTCTTTTGTATAGGTTGTAAATTAAAATACAAAGAAAAATTCGCTTCTCATATCGATGTAGAGGTAGAAGAGCTGAATACCGAGCCGGATGCAGTGACAACAACACTGGAGAAAGCACTGGAAACTGTCCGTTCCGAAAAAGTGGAAAAAGAAGAAACACCGGCAATCGACTTTTCTTACTTCCTGCCGGTCAATATTGTATTTGGTTCCGGTAAGGTAAAGAAAGCAGGCGAACTGACGAAACCATATGGTAAGAAAGCACTGATCGTCACCGGACGAAGCAGTGCGAAGAAATCCGGTATCTATGATAAAGTCAAAGACAGTCTGGAGGCAGCAGGACTTACTACGGTGCTGTACGATAAAGTCAGCCAGAACCCGCTGACGACAACAGCAGAAGAGGGCGCAGCATTTGCAAAAGAAAACCACTGTGACGTAGTAGTTGCCATCGGTGGAGGAAGCATCATGGACTGCGCGAAAGCGATTGCATTCTTGAGTAAAAATAAGGGCGATATCAGCGATTATATTTATAACCGGTTAAGAAGTGATGAGGCACTGCCTCTGGTTCTGATTCCGACCACCTGTGGTACCGGATCGGAAGGAAACGGATTTGCGGTACTGACCAATCCGGAAAATGGCGATAAGAAATCTCTGCGCTGCAATGCGATCGTGGCAAAAGTGTCCATCGTCGATCCGGAGTGCATGATGACAATGCCGAAGAAAGTGCTGGCTTCGGTTGCCTTCGATGCACTGTGTCATAATATTGAGGCGTATACATCGAGAATCGCACAGCCTTTTACCGATGCGCTGAGTTTATATGCGATTGATCTGATTGCCCATAATCTGGTGGATGTCTATAACGGTACTGCAGGTAAGGAAGGATGGGAGAAGATCACCCTGGCAAGCACCATCGGCGGTATGGTGATCAACACCGCCGGTGTTACCCTGGCACACGGGATGGAACATCCGGCAAGCGGCCTGAAAAATATCGTTCACGGTCAGGGACTTGCCGCACTGACTCCGGTGATCATCGAGGCATCCTACAAAGGAAACCGCGAAAAATTCAGTAAGATCGCAAGGATCATGGGTGGAATGACTGCAGAAGACTGTGCAACCAAGATCCGTACCCTGTTGAGAAAACTGGATCTGGATTGTACCCTGTCGGATCTTGGAATCAAAGAAGAAGACATCCCGTGGATGGCAGAAAACTGCATGAAAGTATCTGCCGCCGGTGTCATGAATAACCCGGTTGTATTCTCGAAAGAGGAGATTGCGGAGATTTACAGAAAAGCACTGTAAAAGAATAGTTCTCTGAAAAAAGATAAAAAGAAAGATACAGAAAGAATCCAAAACAGGAGGCCTTCCGTATCTTTCTTTTTTTAACATTCTACATGGATCATTCATTTGCGCAGATAACGAATCACAATCTGTGTCTGCACGGAGTCTGAAAAACCGTCATATGAGTATAGTTTCCTGCAATTACTGTGTCACATATGTCTTCAGCAGTTCAAACGTATTCCGCACGCCATCCATATGAGAACGTTCATAGTTATGAGACGCATAGACACCCGGACCGATCAGGCCGTGGCGGATATCATAACCGGCACGGAGAGTTGCCTCCACATCAGATCCGTAATGCGGATAGACGTCAATGGCATAACCGAGGTGCTGTTCTTTTGCAACCGCAGAAAGAGCAGTTACCAGATCATAATTGTAAGGTCCTCCGGAATCTTTGGCACAGATAGATACCATTCGTTCGGTACAGGCAAGATCAGCACCGACACAACCCATATCAACGGAGATCATTTCCTCGGTATCCTCTGATACAAAGCTTCCGCCGTGCCCCACTTCTTCATAAACTGTAAATAATAAAGAAACTTTCCTGTTCAGGTTCAGTCCGTCTTCTTTTACCGCGTGAGCCAGTCCGAGCAATATTGCTGCGGAGAGTTTATCATCGAGAAAACGGCTTTTGATATAACCACTTTCTGTAATTACTGTGCGCGGATCCATGGCGATGATATCTCCGGTCTGGATCCCAAGAGCAAGGGTGCTTTCCCTGGAATCTGTATTTTCATCCAGGAGGATCTCCATATGCTCTTCAATCTGTTCCACTTTTTGATCAGCTACATGTGCAGATGGTTCGGTGTTCAGGACAACGCCGGTATAGATCCTGCCGTCCCGGGTGTGAATCGTACAATTCTCCCCATCTGCGGTGGACCACTGATGACCACCAAGGGTTGTCGGGCGAAGGCGTCCGTTCTCTTTGATGGAGCGCACCATAGCACCCAGGGTATCTACATGGGCAGCCAGTACAAGCGGAGAGCCGGAGCCTCCCAGAGTGACAAAAACATTTCCTTTTCTGGAACGTTCCGGAGCGAATCCGAGAGCAGTCAGTTCAGATAAAAGATAATCGGTCACTTTCTTTGTGAAGCCAGAAGGGCTTGGAATACCGGTCAGTGCATACAGCTGTTCTTTGATAAAATCCATATGAGAATTCATGTGATGTTACTGGGTAACCATGAGCCGTATCATCCGTGGACAGATCCTGCAGTTAAAACAGCAGGAATATGTAACCGCTGCGAGAGCACTGGGTGCAAAGGGCGGACGTATCATCGGTAAGCATCTGCTTCCGAACTGTATCGGACAGATTGTTACCACAACATTCCTGCAGATTCCGTCAGCAATCTTCCTGGAATCTTTCTTATCTTTTCTGGGTGTGGGTGTATCTGCACCGCTGACCAGTCTGGGATCCATGTGTTCCGAAGCACTGAGCGGACTGAAAACCTATCCGTACCGACTGTTCATCCCGGCAGTGATCCTGAGTGTTATGATCCTGTCCCTGAATCTGTTTGGTGACGGTCTTCGTGATGCATTAGATCCGAAGCTGAAAAAATAAGAAAGGGAGAGACACAATGGAACAGAATAAAAAAGCTGACAAGCTGTTGGAAGTCAGAGATCTCCAGGTCTCTTTCTTCACTCCGGCAGGAGAAGTAAAAGCAGTAAACGGCATCAGTTACGATGTGAATTATAATGAAGTTATGGGTGTTGTAGGAGAGTCCGGATCCGGAAAGAGTGTGGAAGCATATTCGATCATCGGCCTGTTACAGAATCCAGGAAAAGTAATCGGTGGTTCTATCACCTTCGAGGGTCAGGATGTCCTGGCGAAGACACCGGCGGAGATGGTAAACTTCCGTGGAAATGAAGTAGCCATGATCTTCCAGAACCCGATGACCTGTCTGAATCCGGTATACACCATCGGTAATCAGCTGGTGGAGGCACTGAAAGCCCATGATAAAAATATCAGTAAAGAAGAAGCACAGAAACGTGCGATGGAGATGCTTGAGGAAGTAGGAATCAATAACGTGGAAAAACGTATGAAACAGTATCCTCACGAACTTTCCGGTGGTATGCGTCAGCGTGTCATGATCGCTATGGGTCTGATCTGTCATCCGAAACTTCTGATCGCAGATGAACCGACAACTGCCCTTGACGTAACCATTCAGGCACAGATTCTGGAACTGATGAAGAAACTTCAGAAGACCAATCAGATGGGTATTATTTTCATCACACATAACCTGGGTGTTGTGGCTGAAATCTGTGACAAGGTATCGGTTATGTATGCAGGTAAGATGGTGGAGCAGGGTCCGGTAGATGATATCTTCTATGCACCGGGTCATCCGTATACCAGAGGACTTCTTCGTTCCATGCCGCGTGTGGATGCGGAAAGTTACGAACGTCTGATCCCAATCGAAGGAACACCAGTCGATATGCTGAATCCGCCGGAGGGATGTCCGTTTGCACCGCGTTGTGAAAGCGCCATGAAGATCTGTCTGCAGAAGATGCCGCCGTATGTGGAACTTGGGGATAATCATCGTGCCGCGTGCTGGCTGTGTGTACAGGAACAGATGAAAGCACAGAAAGCAGCAGAGAAAAATAATGAAAAAACGGAGGCAGGCAGCCATGAGTGAGAAAAATGATACCCTCGTTCAGGTTGAACACCTGAAAAAATATTTCCCGATCAAAGGTGTGAAGGGACCGGGTGTACAGGCTGTGGAAGATATCTCCATTGAGATTAAAAGAGGAGAAACCCTTGGTCTGGTAGGAGAGTCCGGTTGTGGTAAGACGACTTTCGGACGCACGGTATTACAGCTGTATAATCCGACTTCCGGAAAGATCATCTATGACGGCAAAACTATTTTTGAAGGAAAAGACCCGTGGCAGAAAGATGAAAATGGTATTCTGCGCCAGGTGAAAGTTCCAAAAGCAAAACAGGTGAATATGCTTCCTTACCGCCGGAAGATGCAGATCATCTTCCAGGATCCGTCAGCCAGCCTGGATCCACGTATGACAGTTGGTGAGATCATCGGTGAAGCACTGGATATTCACAAATTATATAAGAGTAAACAGGACAGAACAGACCGAATCAAGGAACTGCTTGGTCATGTGGGACTGAACACAGAGCATGCAAACCGGTATCCGCACGAGTTCTCAGGTGGACAGCAGCAGCGTGTCGGTATTGCCCGTGCGCTGGCAGTTAATCCGGAATTCATCGTCTGTGACGAACCGATCTCCGCACTGGATGTTTCTATCCAGTCACAGGTAGTCAACATGCTCGAAGACATGCAGCATGAGATGGGACTGACCTATCTGTTCATCGCACATGATCTGTCCGTTGTAAGACATATTTCCCACCGTATCGGTGTGATGTATCTGGGAACTATGGTGGAACTTGCGGAAAGTTATGAACTGAACCGTCATCCACTGCATCCATATACCAAGACGCTGCTCTCCGCAGTTCCGGTTCCGGATCCGCAGGTAAGCAGAAGCAGACAGAGAATCGTGCTCGAAGGAGACATTCCGTCTCCGATGAATCCGCCAAGCGGATGCCGGTTCCATACCCGTTGCCCGTATGCGACCGAAAAATGTAAACAGGTCGTACCGACCTTTAAGGAGTACGAAAAAGGTCACTGGGTAGCATGCCATCTGCTGGAAGAGTAGATGAAAAATAACCGGATAATGCAGGAAATCTGATAGTGGATGCTCCTGTTTATCAATAAAAGGAAAAGGAGAGAGGATAATATGAAGAAAAAAGTTTTATCCATCCTGTTAGCTGCAACATTTACCGTATCTATGTTTGCAGGTTGCGGAAACAGCAACACTACAGCAAAAGACGACAGCGCAGCTAAAACAGAAGACACTGCTGATGACGCAGCAGAGGAAGAAACCAAAGATGACGCCGCAACAGAGGACACAGCAAGCGACGGTGACTTCAACATTACTGTAAACCTGGCTTCTGAACCTATGACTATGGACCCGGCGCTGAATAGTTCTGTAGACGGTGGTATCATGGCCCTGCATCTGTTTGAAGGTCTGATGAAATGGGAAGACAGCGGAGAAGTTGCCAATGGTACTGACGGAACTGCTGACAGCGGAAAACTGGTTCCCGGACAGGCTGAAAGCTATGAAAAAACAGAGAACGATGACGGAACCGTAACTTATACTTTCAAATTGCGTGACGGCATCAAATGGTCTGACGGAAAAGATGTAACAGCAGGTGATTTCGAGTACTCCTGGAAACGTCTGGTAAATCCGGAAACAGCAGCAGACTACAACTACATGCTGGATGGCGTGGTAAATGCCAATGAGATCATGGCAGGTGAAAAAGATCCTGATGAACTGGCTGCTAAAGCATTAGACGACAAAACATTTGAAGTAACTCTGGTAAACGACCTGAGCTACTTTGAAGAATTGTGTGCATTCCCGGCTATGATGCCTGTACGTGAAGATATGATCGAAAAAGCAGGTGACCAGTGGACATTTGACACAGCAACTTATATCTCCAATGGTGCATACAAACTGAAAGAGTGGACACATAACTCTCAGATTGTAGTAGAGAAAAATGAAAACTACTATGATGTAGAAAACCTTGGACCGGAAACCATCACCTTCAAACTGATGGATGACCAGAACGCTATGCTGTCCGGTTTCAACTCCGGTGAACTTGATTTCATCGAAGATGTACCGCAGGCAGAGATCGCTAACCTGATCGCTTCCGGAGATATGAAGATCGTAGACTATATCGGAACTTACTATGTATGCTTCCAGACACAGAAAGCACCTTTCGACGATCCGAGAGTTCGTAAAGCATTCTCTCTGGCAATCGACCGTACTTACATCGTAAACCAGGTAACACAGTCCGGACAGGTAGAAGCCGGTGGATTTGTTCCATCCGGTGTATATGATGCAGATGGTGCAGAGGGCGACGATTTCCGTACAGTAGGCGGAGATTACTATAAACCGACCGATGCGGATTATGAAGCAAACTGTGACGAAGCAAGACAGCTTCTGGCAGATGCAGGATATCCGAACGGTGAAGGATTCCCGGTTGTAGAATACCTGTACAACACCAGTGATGCTCACAAAGCTGTAGCAGAAGCTCTGCAGTTCATGTGGGAAGAAGAACTGGGCGTAAAAGTAACCCTGAACAACCAGGAGTGGGCAGCATTCCTGCAGACACGTAAAGACGGAGACTACTCCATCGCACGTAACGGCTGGATCGCAGACTACAACGACCCGATCTCCTTCCTGGATATGTGGATGACAGGTGGCGGAAACAACGATGCACAGTATGCAAACGATGATTACGACGCTCTGATCAAACAGGCAAAGACAACAACAGATAACGCAGAACGTATGGATCTGCTGCACCAGGCAGAAGACAAACTGATCGGTGAAGACAACGTACTGGCTCCACTGTACTTCTATACACAGAAATATATGCTGGCTGACGGCATTGAAGGTATGTACTACTGCCCACTGGGATATTTCTTCTTCGGATATACCCATCAGGCATAAATAAATGCAATGCAATGATACAGCCCGGATAAGCAGTCCGGGCTGTATTTTTCTAAAAGTAAAAGGGAAAACGCAGGGAGAAAAAAGATGAAAGCTTATGAACGCTTACTGAAATATATTACAGTATGGACGACCAGCGACGAAAACAGCACAACGGTTCCAACTACAAAAAGACAGCTCGACCTGGGGAATCTTCTGGTAGAAGAGATGAAAGAGATGGGACTTTCGGATGTGTCGATGGATGAATATGGATATGTTTACGGATATCTTCCGGCCACGGAGGGAATGGAAGATGTGACGCCGCTTGGTCTGATCGCGCATCTGGATACCGCACCGGACTTTAACGGGCAGAATGTGAAACCACAGATCATTCAGGATTATAACGGAGAAGATGTAGCACTGGGAACCTCCGGGAAAGTACTTTCTGTCAGAGATTTTCCAAGATTAAAAACATATAAGGGAAGAACACTGATCACAACAGATGGAACTACACTTCTGGGTGCAGATGACAAAGCAGGAATTGCAGAGATTCTGACTATGATTGAAAGAATCCAGACAGAAAATCGGCCGCATGGCACGATTTGTGTAGCATTTACTCCGGATGAGGAAATTGGAATGGGAGCGGAACATTTCAATCTGGATCAGTTTGGCGCAGAGTATGCTTATACTCTGGATGGTGACAGTGAAGGGGAGATTCAGTACGAGAATTTTAATGCCTGCAAAGCAGAATTTGAAATCAGGGGATTTAATGTTCATCCGGGTGAAGGAAAAGATACGATGATCAATGCCAGTCTGGTTGCGATAGAGATCAACAACTGCCTGCCATCTATGGAGACACCGAGAGGAACCGAAGACTATGAGGGATTTTATCATCTGATCAGCATGCAGGGGGAAGTCGGTGAAGCGAAACTTAATTATATTGTCAGAGATCATGACAAAAACGGATTCGAAGAGCGGAAGAAGACTCTTCGACTGATAGAAAAGAACTTAAATGCAAAGTGGGGCGAAGGGACGGTAACGCTTAAGATTACTGACCAGTACCTCAATATGAAAGAAATTGTAGAAGAGCACATACATCTGATCGACCATGCGAAAAAGGCATGTGAGGCAGCAGGTGTGGCACCATTGATCCTTCCAATTCGTGGAGGAACCGATGGATGCCAGTTAAGCTTCAAAGGACTGCCGTGTCCAAATCTTGGAACAGGTGGACATGCTTTTCATGGACCATATGAGCATATCAGTGTGGAAGGAATGGAGAAGAGTGTGGAGCTCCTTCTTGCCCTGATTCAGGAATATACGAAATAATCTACGGAGTTGCAATAAAACGGTTAACATGCTCCATTGTGGCTTTTATAATCGAAAGATCTGCCTGTACATCGCCGGTCTCCAGAGAGTGATTGGCATTTGGCGTAAGAAAAAGAGGGACTTCTTTTTGTTCAGCCAGTGTACGGATAGAGTCTGTTTCTGCCCATGGATCTGCAGTACCGTGAAATGCAATGCTGCCGGGACGAGCAAAGGAAAAA
>ERZ857965.4017-NODE-4017-length-10457-cov-2.474236_pt1 | contig 10457 bp, 8 predicted proteins | sample MGYA00519758_ERZ857965 | MGnify/ENA primary metagenome ERZ857965 (study PRJEB31778, sample SAMEA3449381) | human gut metagenome | biome: human gut; feature: human-associated habitat; material: faeces | place: United Kingdom | collected 2010/2012 ...
AAAATATTCTCTTAATCTATTGTAAGGCATTTTCTATAAAATTACAAATTATTTCAGTTACTTCATTAATATTGTAATTTGAACTATCAATTTCTATTGCATCATCAGCCTTTTTTAATGGATCTACTTCTCTATGACTATCAATATAATCTCTTTTTATAATATCTTCTAATAATTTATCATAATTAACATCAATACCCCTATTAACTAATTCAGTAAACCTTCTTCTAGCTCTTTCTTCAGGAGTTGCTGTTAAGAAAAATTTGAATTTTGAATCTTTAAGTACTACTGTACCAATATCTCTTCCATCCATAATAACATTATATTTTTCAGACATTTTTCTCAAAATTTAATGAATTTATGTGGCCGTTTATTGTACTCAGTTCAGATAAGATGCGCACAATTCCGGTTGGACTTAATCAGCTTGCGGGTCAGTATGGATTGGATTACGGCTTGCAGATGGCGGCGTATTGTATTGTAAGTATTCCGTTGATTGCTCTGATTGTATGCACAATGAAAATATACATAGGCGGAGCAACCATGGGTGCGGTAAAAGAATAAACAATATTATAAAGAGGAGGATTTAACAATGTTAAAAAAAGTAACAGCGGTAGTAATGGCGGCGGCTATGACAATAATCAGTTTGGCAGGCTGCGGTGGTGACGGAGGACAGGGAAAGGCTTCTGATAAGGTGAAAATAAGCTTTTCATTTTGGGAGCCGAGTACAGGCACGGAGTTGGAGGACGCATTATCAAAGATTGTTGAAAACTATAAATCTGTGCGCCCCGATGTAGAGGTTGAGTTAATATCTCAGCCGGTAAGCGGATATCAGGAATGGATAAAGACAAGATTTGCGTCAAATCAGGCTCCTACAATTGAAAGCAATCATGCGACAATTATAGGCGAGCAATATAAGCAGGGACTGACGGTTGACCTTAAAGAAGCACTGGAGAGCGAGAGCCCATATGATAAAAAGACGTGGAAGGATTGTTTCGTTGATGGAAAGCTTGAACAGGCAACCGATTATACGCAGCCGTGGCATGTTGCTTTGCCGTTGTTTGATTTGGGCGTAGCGTATTATTACAATATGGACTTATATGAAAAGCTTAATTTAAAGGTGCCTGAAACATGGAATGAATTTATTCAAAATTGTGAGACTATAGAGAAAGACGGAACGAATCCTATTGCATTTATGGCTCAGAAGAAGGATGCGGTTGTATGGTTTATGTGGTATCTGAATACAGGACTGCTGGGTGATGCATTTTTGTCGGATAGCAATATCAATGTAAACGGTGATTGTGCTATTTCAAATAACGAAATTGCGGCGGCAATCTCAAACGGAAAGATTGATTTGACGAGCGGCAAATACAAGGAATTACAGGAGCGTTTTTGGGATGAAGTTAAGAATTATGCTAAATACAGCAAGAACGCAACAGGTTTTGACGAGGCTGCCGCAAAATCTCAATTACTTACAGGTAAAGCAGCTCATCTTATGTCGGGAAGTTGGGATCTTCAAACCTTTATGGAAAATGAAGAAAATGTGCGTATAGGTGCATTTAAGCTTCCGGCATTCACAACGGATAATAGTGAATATGTATGCGGAAACCCCGTTATCGGGGGCGTTCAGTCGCTTACAATTACCAAATCGGCAGAGAAAGACACTGCTGTAAAAGAAGCTGCTATTGATTTTCTACAGTTTATGTTCTCAAAGGAACAGTATAAAATTTTTGTTGATAGCACCAAACAGATTCCTACTGTAAAAGATCTTGATATAGATCCTATATTTGAAGCGTTTCAAGGCGGTAGTGTTCCTGTTGATAATATTTTGTGTCTTGATTCCGACAAAATGGCACAGACCCCGACAGATGCAGTTATGCAGCTGCTTTCGGGACAAAACTTTGATTATGCCGATATGGAAAAGAAGCTGAATGAAAACTATAAAATGTGGCTTGAGGAATATGAGTCTGACGGAAAGTTCACTAAAGAAAATAATTACGGACTTGATGAATTGGATATGCGCGGAGGAAAGTATGAAAAGACTCGGTAACTAACCTTGCCATTATTTTGAATTGATTTATTTTTAAGAAGAAATAGTGTTCTATAGCTAAATTAAGCGGAACACAACGCATATATGTGTTGTGTTCCACTTAATATTGTAATATATGCAGGAGGTATATGCATGAATAATAAGATAAGATTTTTTTGGAAAAAGTTGTTTTTGGTGTATATGATTACCTTCTGCATGGCAATAATGGTTATATTTTTTGTCAGTGTATATTCATATGCGGTAAATATTATGAGAGTTTCGGGGGATTATGTAAGCAATATAGCTACGGCTGTGCGCGATAATATTGACATTGAACTGAACCAATATTCAAACATACTGCATAGCGTCAGCTCGGCTGATATTGAAAGGGTTATTGATAACAAAGATAAATATGGAAATGAGAAAATTTATACCTATCATCTGGCGCAGCAGTTACAGAACTATTCCGACAGAGTGAACGGGATAAATGGCGTATGCTTTATTGATAATGACGGAATAGAAGTTGGAATAGGTGTATGGGATCAGGATAAAATACATTACATCCATAATGCTGAGTTGGAGAAAATGAATGAATTGGATGGGCAGGAAGTTTGGAATTACTGTAACGGAAGCATTGTACTAAGCAAAAAATTATATGCTTATTCTTCAGCTATGAAACCGATAGGATATATACACATTATGATAAGTGAAAACAGACTTATTGATATATGCTCTTCTTCAAAAAAGGATAAAGATATATTTCTAATTTTAGGAGATGCAGATAATATAGTTTTAAGTAGTGATGATGGTCTTAAAGGAAAGAATGCACAAGAAATTGATATAAAAGACCGTAGTTGTGTATATGGGCGAAATAGATACCAAATATATTATGAAAAGTCAAATGAATTTAATTTGACATATGAATATTTGATGAACAAAACCTTAATAAATAACGGCATTTATATGATTATATTAAGATTCTTGTTAATATCTTTAGGTTTTTCGATTATTTTGATGTTGATTGTTAAAAAAATATATAAACACCATGGCAAACCTATCAGCGAAATGCTGAACTGTATGAATAATGTAAAAAAAGGAGACTTGACGGATAGAGTAAAATATGAAGGTAATGATGAAATAGGTTTGCTCAGTAAAGAGTTTAATAAAATGATTGAAAAAATTGACGAGCAGGTAAATTGTATTATGCAAATGGAAATACAAGTTAAAGATGCACAGCTTCTTGCTTATGAAAATCAGACCAATCCGCATTTCTTATATAATACGCTTGATCTTGTGCGCATGATGTCTATTAACGGTGAGAATGATAAGATAGAAAATGTTGTTATAAATCTTTCAAAAATTTTAAGATATAATCTTTCGCAAGAGGTATCGGTTACCTTAGAAAGCGAAATAGAGTGTGCAAAAAATTATTTTGATATATGGTATGTGAGAATGGAAAATAAGTTCGAGTACGAATTTGATATAGATGAAAGCTTGTTACAATGCAGAGTTATCAAGTTTATTATACAGCCTTTAATTGAAAATGCCATCAAGCACGGAATAGAGCCGATGGAACGAAAAGACGGTTTTGTGACGGTCATAGTGCAAAAGCATTTTAACCGGATTATTATAAATGTGACAGACAACGGAGTGGGAATAACCGAGGATTGTCTTATGAAAATAAAAGAGAAATTTGAGAAACCCGATAGTTCCGATAAGCACATAGGGTTACAGAATTTATATAAACGGCTTGTATTATTTTATGGACGTGAAAATATATTTATGGATATTTTCAGTACCGTTAATAAATCGACACAAGTATTGGTAGAAATTCCATACAGAGAGAATTGAAACAGAAGCAGGAAAGGAAAAGATTGTTATGTATAAACTGGTTATTGTTGATGATGAACAAAGTGCGCGTGAAGGGATAGGGAAGCTTTTAAAATGGGAAAGCTTTGATATTAAAGTAGTTGATATGTGTGATAACGCATCTGACGGAATTGAATCGGCAATAAAATTTAAACCTGATATTATAATAACCGATATTAAAATGCAAGATGTAGACGGCTTAACAATGATAGAAGAAATTCTGAAGCATGTCGAATGTGAAGTTATTATAATAAGCGGTTATGCACAGTTTGAATATGCACAACGCGCAATAAACATCAATGTGGTGCAGTATTTGCTAAAACCAGTTTCAAGAACAGATTTAGAAGTTGCTGTGCTCAAATGCCTTACGAATATACAACATAGGAAGCATAGCAATCTTATGGAGAAGATAGGTAAAAACGAATATATACTTGATATACTGCTCAATGAAGATATTTCAACAGATGGGTTGATAGATTATGAAAATTATTATCTTTATATAGTGAAAAATAAAATGAATTTTATTTCGGATTTTGATGAAAAAATGCAAATTTATGAAAAAATAAATGAGAGTATAGGCGAAGCATATACATTATTTATAAATCGTAAAGAACTTATTATTATCGTTCCGAATAAAATTGAAAATTTAAAAAGGGAATTATCAATGTCTTTTTTCATCGGATATGCAGCCGGTAATTGTAAGATGAAATTTTCGGAAGTATATTTCAATGCAAGAACTGCGTTGAATTTTGCGATACGAGAAAATATTTTCGAGCGAGAATACAGTGATGATATGGTGCGTTACATCGGTGAGTTTTACAATGACGTGTATAATAACATTGTAATGATGCTGGAAAGTAATGATATTGATACGGCAAAAATTGAAATTAGACGCTGTTATATGCATTTCAGACAGGAAAAAATTGTTTTCTCAGACATTAAGGATTGGACCTGTAAGCTCTTACAATGCTTACAGGACATTATCAACAGAAATAATAATTTGACACAACAGGCACAGTATTTACTGAAAGAACTGAATGATAAGCTGAGTGATAAATATACTTTTAACTTTTCTGTAAGAGATTCTTTGGTAGAATTATGTGATTATTGCAGAATTGACGATAAAATAGAATTAAATGGAGAAGTGCAAACCAAAATAAAGAATATAGTCAAATATATTGATGCGCATTATTGCGAAAATATTTCGCTCAAGGTTTTGTCACAGCATTTTTACTTAGAGCAAAAATATTTAAGTAAGCTTTTTAAAAGCTATATGAATCAGGGATTTATGGAGTATATCACCAATAAGCGTATTAAAAGAGCAAAAGAAATGCTTGAAAAGACAAGTATGACAATTTCTGAAATTGCTGAACAGGTTTCGTACGTGGATTCAAATTATTTTTCGGCGTTTTTTAAACGTCGCGTAGGTCTTGCGCCGCGTGAATATAGGATTAAGTATCAAAAGTAAAAAGATTTAAGGAGGAAGAAAAAAATGAAAATGGTAAAAGATAAGCAGGTACTTGTAGGGGCAGACTTTGCAGGATTTCCGCTTAAGGAGGCAGTTGTTGAGCATCTCAGGAATAAGGGATGGACGGTAACCGATATAGGTGTAAAATCAGCCGATGAAAAAGAGCCTGAGATGTTCCATCGTATCGGCTTAAAGGTCGGGGCAAAAATCTCTGAGGGAGAATTTGAAAGAGCACTGATTTTCTGCGGAACGGGAATGGGGATACATATTGCGGCAAGTAAATGCCCCGGAGTTCATGCCGGAGTGGTTGAAAGTGTTCCGGCGGCGCTTCGTGCAATCACGGGCAACGGAGTAAATGTGCTTGCATTCTATGTTGCTCCACAGATGGGTAAGGATATAGCGGATGCATTTTTAAACCATAATCTTGGCGATGGATATGAATGGTGGCCAAATTTTTATGAGTTTCACAAGCTGGCTATTGACGAACTTAATGCATTTGACTATGAAAAGTTTAAGGCAAATAACTTTGAAGTAGAGCGTTTGGGAGATTATCCACTGGAGCTGCTTGACAAAGAGGACTAACAATGTTTGAAAAAATATCATTTATAAAACCGGATATCCCTTTTGATAAAACCAAATTTTATGCTCCGATGTTCAGAAAAAATTTTGTTTTGTCAGGGACAATAAAAACGGCTGAATTGAGCATATGCGGTCTTGGTTATTCCTATATATGGCTGAATGGCAAAAAAATAACACCCGATTTATTTATCGCACCTGTGGGTAATTATTCCAAAACGCTTTGGTACAATACATATGATGTTACAAATCTGCTTAATAAGGGAGAAAATATCCTTGCGATAATATGCGGCTGTGGATGGTACAATGAGGGAATTGAATCGGCTTGGGACTTTGATAAAGCAAAATGGCGCGATAATCCTAAATTTATTATGCAGCTTGATGCGGATGGTAATACTGTTGTTAAAAGCGATAATTCGTGGAAATACAATATAAACTCCCCTATTACATATAATCAACTTCGGTGTGGAGAACACTTTGATTCACGGCTATATGATGAAAAATGGACAAAACAGAATTTTGACGACAGCGCATGGAGACAGGCAGAAGAAGATAGCACTCCACCTAAAGGAGTTTTTAGGCTTTGCGAATGTGAACCGATAAGGGAATGTAAGGTGTTTCCCGCAAAAACCATGTATCAGACCGGTGATAATAAATATATTTTTGATATAGGGCAAAATATTTCGGGATATATCCGGCTTCATACAAATCAAAACAGCGGCGATAAATTGACTATCCGATACGCTGAGGAAGTAAACAGCGATTATTCGCTCCAGCTCAATGACATGGAAACATACTATCCGACGACACCTTTTCAAACGGATGAATTTATCTGCTGCGGCAAAGCTTTCACATGGTCGCCGATATTTGCTTATCACGGCTTTAGGTATATAGAAATCAGCGGAATAAAAAATCCGTCCTTAAATGATGTATCGGGGGTGTTTGTTCATCAGGATGTAAAACCAAGAACGGGATTTGAATGTTCCGATATAAGAATAAATATGCTTTTCAAAGCAGGACAAATGTCAACCTTGTCCAACATGTTTTATATGCCTACCGACTGTCCAACACGTGAAAAGCTTGGATGGGCAAATGATGCACAGGCATCGGTGCAGCAGATGCTTTTGAATTTTGAAACGGAGCATGTATTTGAAAAATGGCTTACGGATATTTATGATGCAATGCGTGAGGACGGTGCTTTGCCGGGTATTATTCCAACGGCAGGTTGGGGCTATCATTGGGGTAACGGACCTGTATCGGACGGCGTGCTGTTTGAAATACCGTATAGATTGTATCTGCATACGGGCAATAAAAATCCTCTTACGGACAGCATACCGTATTTTGAAAGATATTTGGACTATCTGGACGCACAATCGGATAAGGACGGAAGCATTGCCTTCGGTCTTGACGACTGGGCTGCTCCGGATAGTGATGATAAGGTAAATTCGGTATTTATAAACGCTTTGCTAAAAATAAAATTTATACGAATATTATTGCTTGCCCGAGAGCTTAACGGCATGAATACGGATGCAATTAAGCAAAAAGAGAAGGATGCAATTGAATGGGTAAAATCAAAATATCTGCTAAACGGCATATGCAGTATAAATAAACAAACGGCAGTTGCAATGCTTATATATTTTGATATATACGACGATTTTGAAGCTTTAAAAATGCAGCTTAAGGAGCTTGTTGAAAAGCAGAATTTTCATCATGACTGCGGAATGGTCGGCTTGAGATATTTATACAGAGCCTTGAGCAAGTGCGGCTTGCAGGAATATGCGTATAAGATAATAAGCGCCGAAGGGTTTCCGTCATATATTGACTGGCTCGATAACGGTGCGACAACCCTGTATGAACGGTGGAATATGACGGAGTCAAAAAATCATCATATGTATTCGCATTTTATGGCATGGCTTATGACTGATATTGCAGGAATACAGCCTGACAATATCAACGGTTATATATATGTAAAACCATATTTTGTAAAGGAATTAGGTTATGTTCGCGGTTATTATGATACCAAATACGGCAGAGTTACTGTGGAATGGAAACGGGAAAACGGAGTCGTAAATTTATGTGTTGAAGTTCTCCCAAACGTAAATGTAATTTATAACGGAAAAAGACTTCGCACAGGAAAAAACAGTTTTATTATTAAGGAGCAGATATGAATAAGTCATTATATGAAAATACCATCAAGGTTGATACGCAATATGATTATGAACTTCATGATATAAGCAGTGAACCTGATGTTAAGCTTCTCAAATTGAGCTTGGATTTTAAGAAAAAAATAAACCCTGAGCCTGTTGTCGTTAAATTTTATGTAAAATCCGAGAATGTTTTTGCTCAGTGGAGTCCTGCCGCCGAATACATAAGAAATCTAAGATTTGACTGGAGCAAAGCGGAATGTAAATCAAGCGCGGCGTTCGGTTCGCCTGTACAGTGCCTGTATGGAGCTGATGGCGTTAATAGTCTGACTTGTGCAATAGCAGATTTTAAAACTCCCGTTTCGATAAAATGCGGAGTATGTGAGGAAAATTCAGCTATTGAAATGAATATAGAAATTTTCACCACTATGACCGCAAAGCGCACTGAGTATGAAACGATTATAAGATTGGATATGCGAAATATATGTGTTTGCGATATAATTCATGATATTTCCGCATGGTGGAGAAAAGTAAGCAATTTGCCTGAATTAAGCGTTCCTGACATTGCAAAATATCCGATGTATTCTACATGGTACAGCTACCATCAGAATATAGATACAGAAGCTGTTGTTGCCGAATGTAAAAAAGCGTATGAGCTTGGTATGCGTGCCGTTATTGTAGATGATGGATGGCAGACAGATAACAGTGAACGCGGTTATGCTTATTGCGGTGATTGGAAGCCCGCGCCGAAACGAATAGGAAATATGAAAGCTTTTGTAGATGCGGTACATAGTACAGGAATGAAGTTTATATTGTGGTACAGTGTTCCGTTTGTGGGTAAACATTCTAAAGCTTGGAACAGGTTTAAAGGGAAATTTCTTGACAGCGAGGAAAATGAGTATTGCGTGCTTGATCCAAGATACAATGAGGTCAGAGATTATTTGATAGATACATACGAAAATGCGGTTAAAGAATGGGGAATAGACGGATTTAAGCTTGATTTTATAGATTCCTTTCGTATGACGGAATTTTCAAATGAATACAATTCGGAAATGGATACGGAACAGCTTGAAGATGCAATAGAAAAGCTGCTTAGTGATGTATTGAAAAAGTTAAGGGATGTAAATCCTGATATATTGATTGAATTTCGTCAGAATTATACTGGACCGCTTATGCAGACTTACGGTAATATGTTAAGAGCCAGCGATTGCCCGTATGACGCCTTAACAAACAGAATGAGAACTCTTGACTTAAGAATGATGTCGGGGTGTGGTGTTGTGCACAGCGATATGCTGATGTGGGATAAGTCGGGAAGTACAGAAAATGCGGCGCGTCAGATAACAAATGTATTATTCAGCGTACCGCAGATTTCGGTTAAGCTTAAAGATATACCAGCCGAACATATGGAGATGCTTAAATTTTATTTGAACTTCTGCGACAAATACCGTGATGTTCTTTTAGAGGGAAGTATACACATATATCAGCCCGAAATGCTGTATTCAATGGCATATGCCAAAAAAGAGAAGCGTGCCGTAGCGGTTGATTTTTCGGGTGTGGTATGGAATATAGAAAGCGGAATTGATGAAGCAGTATATGTAAATGCCGCGCAAAAAGATGCGCTTTATATCAATGCCGAGAATATAGATGGAACATATGATATTTTGAATTGCAGAGGTAAAATTATTGAAAAAGGTACGCTTTTGAGAAATACATTGAAAAAATTTAATGTGCCTGTAAGCGGAATGATAATAATAAGGAGATGAGTCTATGAATAAGCTGGCGGACAAAATAAAAAACAAGAAACCAGTTACTATTGCTTTTTTTGGCGATAGCGTGACGCAGGGGTGTTTTGAATTGCGTGTGGCTGAGGGAAAACCGTTTGAGCCTGTTTACAGACCATGGGAAGCATATTCAAAAAAGCTTCAGCAGATTTTTGAATATTGTATTAAAGACACATCAGTAAATATACTCAATTACGGAATAAGCGGTGATACAGCGACTATGGGACTGGCTCGCATAGATGAAATGCTTTGTCATAAGCCGGATATGGTTATAGTATGCTTTGGACTTAACGATAGTACGAAGGATATAGACGGAATAAAAGAATATAAAGACTCTTTGGAAAAAATATTTGAAAAGTTTTATGGGATACAAACTATATTTATGACACCCAATATGACTAATAGCCGCGTTTATGAATTTGAAACGAACACTGAAATTATAAAGCTGATGGAGGAAACTGCAAAACGTCAGAATACCGGAGTAATGGATGCATATATGGATACTGCACGAAAAGTTTGCAGAGAATATAACGTGGCGATATGCGACTGCTACAAAATATGGAAAGATATGGAGCGACTTGGTATTGACACAG
>ERZ857965.4018-NODE-4018-length-10456-cov-4.465340_pt1 | contig 10456 bp, 8 predicted proteins | sample MGYA00519758_ERZ857965 | MGnify/ENA primary metagenome ERZ857965 (study PRJEB31778, sample SAMEA3449381) | human gut metagenome | biome: human gut; feature: human-associated habitat; material: faeces | place: United Kingdom | collected 2010/2012 ...
GCAAGACCTACGGTTGTAGTAGTCTTTCCTTCACCTGCCGGTGTCGGGTTGATCGCGGTTACGAGGATCAGTTTGCCGTCCTTTTTGTCACTTTCTTTCAGAAGATTGTAGTCGATTTTTGCTTTGTATTTACCATACTGCTCCAGATATTTGTCATCAATACCTGCTTTCTCTGCAATCTTGGTAATTGGCTCCATTGTGCACTCCTGTGCAATCTCGATGTCACTTTTAAATCCCATAATGTTCTCCTTTCTCCGCTGCAACCGTCTGCATCTTTTATCCCATAAAAAAGAGCAGTATCTGAATTTCTTCAAATACTGCCCAGACGGTCGACTCATCGAATCCCCGGCTCCCTCGTGGTTATCCCACAATTCCGTCAGTCACCGAAGACTTTATTAATTTGATGATTGAATACTAACATATTTATTAGTACTTGTCAAGAAATTATCAAATTATTTTTTTACTTTTAAAGTGAGATAAGTCTAATTTTCTGAATCATTTCCGTTTTACGTACTAGTACAGCGAAAATTAAGTTTCTGCTATATTGGCGCAGGATGATTTCTTCATCTGCACCATAAACATACATCTATACAGAGAAGTTTTCTTACCACACTTATGAAAGCAAATCTGCAAATCCTGTAGATACCAGGAATAATATCAGCATTACAACCGGCACTACATAACGGATCATAAAGCGATATAATCCTGCCCGTTTGAAGTGTTCCCCATTTCGTTCCACTTCTCCTATGATCCAGTCAGGGCCGATCACCCAGCCGATCAGAATACTTGTCAAAAGTGAGATAAACGGCATCAGAAAACTGTTGCTGATATAATCCATCACATCCAGCAGCTGTCCAACGGAACCATTTGGCAGTTTAAGTTCAAAATACAGTTTGTTATAACCAAGGCAGATCAGCACTGCTGTAACAAGAGAATAGATTCCGACAGCACCACACATTTTCTTACGGGGTTTGTGATAGAGTTCCATGCAGTTTGCAACCAGTGTCTCCATGACAGACACGCAGGAAGTCAGTGCCGCAAATCCCATCATCAGGAAAAATGCAATTGCCACCGGACGGCCAAATACTCCCATGGCATCAAAAACCTTTGGCAGTGAGATAAATATCAGACTTGGGCCGGAAGCCATTCCATCCTTTCCGAGAAATACAAAAACAGCCGGTATGATCATCATTCCTGCAAGAAACGCAACGCCGGTATCAAAGATCTCAATCTGATTTGTTGCTTTATTTAAATTAACTTCATTTTTCACATAAGAACCATAAGTGATCATGATTCCCATAGATACACTTAAGGAAAAGAATAACTGGCTCATCGCATCCAGAAGGATCTCCAGGAAACGTTTTACCGTCAGTCCATGAAAATCCGGTTTGAGATAAACAGCCAGCCCCTGCATACCGGTGCGGACAGTTCCATCCGTATCAGTATGGGACAGTGTCAATGAAAAAATCGCAATGATCACGATCAGAAGAATCAGCCCCGGCATAATGATCCTGGAAAACTTTTCGATTCCCTTTTCCACACCACGAAATACGATCCAGGCAGTCAGTGCCAGAAAGATCAGCATAAATACAACGGGTGCAATATCTGATGTAATAAATGATGTAAAGTATACATCTGAAGCCGCATCTTTCCCATCAGAAATAATATAAGTAAAAAAATATTTTACAATCCATCCACCGATAACAGAATAATAGGTCATGATCAATGCCGGAACCAGAAACGTTAAATGTCCTAAAAATTTCCACTTTGGATCAAGAGATTCAAAAGCCCTCAATGCATTTTTCTTTGTCTTTCTCCCAAGTGCTACATCCGTTGTCAACAGTACAAATCCAAAAGTCAGTACCAGTACCAGATAAACCAGCAGGAAAAGTCCTCCGCCATCTTTGGCACAGAGATATGGAAATCTCCAGATATTTCCAACTCCTACTGCACTTCCGGCTGCCGCCAGGACAAAGCCTATTGAGCCGGAAAAGCTACTTCCTTTTTCTTTCATTTCAATTTCCCCTCTTCAAGTATATATTTGATATAGGCTGAAACCTTCAGCCTAACAGCCATATCTTACCTTAAATAAAGATAAGTGCAAATGGCAGAAGTTTCTTTTTACGAAATTTTATTTCAAAAAAGTTTCTTACTACTTTACAAAATACCGGTTTTTCCGATATAATCGTATACAATAAAAATTAATAAGAAAAATAGATAGTATGAGGAAACAAAATGAGTAATTTTACCTGTTATGTAGGTGAACAAATAAGAAAATACCGAAAAGCCGGAAAAATGACTCTGCAGGATCTGGCAGATGCCATCCATAAAAGTCGAGCTACCGTATGCAAATATGAAAATGGAGATATCTCCGTTGATATCGAAACTTTATATGAGATCAGCCAGATTCTCCAGGTATCTATGTCCCAGCTTACCACTGGTCTTCCTGAAACAGCCAGTAAACCGTCCAATGCACCGGGAAAAGGACAAAAAAGCCCATTTTTTCAGGCACAGAGGCTATATTTTTACTTTTACGATGGACGCTATCAGCGTACGAAGGATGGCGTCATCGATATTTATGAAAAAAAAGGCGAATCCGGAAAATACGAAGCAACCTTAACGATCTGTTCTGTTTCTGCCAACGGAAGAAGCAGTGAGATTTTTTACACCGGAAAAGTTCTTTACAGTGATATGCTGATCCGTTTTTCCTTTGTAAATCAGTATAACCCACTGGAAGAAGATCTCCTGTACATTTTTAATCCTCTGGAGCTTCGAGATTTTACAACAGGACTTTTGTGTGGGATTTCCAGTGCGGATCTGATGCCCTGCGCATTCAAATGTGTGATCACTTTAAAACCACAGGAGCTTACCGAAGCGTTCCGCCACCAGCTACTTTTTACAAAAAAAGATCTGAAGCGCTGGGAACAGCTGAATATGTTACTGATAGATAATATGGAAAAGTAGTTTTCTGCAAAAAACGGTACACCTTATATTTTATAAGCTGTACCGTTTTCGTATTTTTATGTATCAGGGTTTGCCTGCAAACCCACACCGGATCGCCTGTGTCGGACATATCTTTTTACATCTTCCACATCGGATGCACTCTGCACTGTTGGGATTTTCCGTTGGATCGACCTCCATCTGGCAGATATTTCTGCATTTTCCGCAGTGAACACATTTTTCTTTCTCTACTCTGTAACGAAAAACGGAAACTTTATTAAATACCGAATAAAAAGCTCCCAACGGGCAGATATACTTACAGAATGGCCGATATATCATAATTGATAAGATAATGGTGATCACCAGGATTGTATTTTTCCACATGTACAGCCAGCCTACTGCACTTCGCATGGATTTGTTCAGCAGCACCAGCGGGATACCTCCCTCCAGCGTTCCTGCCGGGCAGATCAGCTTGCAGAAATATGGTGCTCCCTGGCCCATGATATCTACTACAAACATGGGAAGTAGGATCACAAATACAAGAAAGATCACATATTTCAGTTTTCGCAGAAGCTTATCTCCCCGAAATGTCCGGATCTTCTTTGGAAAAGGAATCTTGTTCAACAGATCCTGGATCAGTCCAAAGGGGCAGAGAAATCCGCACACCAGTCTTCCAAGCAGCGCTCCGACAAAGATCAGAAATCCAGCTACATAATATGCCATCTTGAAGTTCCAGCTTCCGATCACAGCCTGAAGGGAACCAATGGGACAGGCCCCTCTTGCTCCGGGGCAGGAATAACAGTTCAGCCCCGGAACACAGACATTTTTCATTTTTCCGGTATAGATCTTTCCAGTCACAAAGCCTGATATGTGACTGTTTGTAAGGGCCGCCCACAATGCCTGGATCCCATGCCGCGGCCATTCATTTATTTTCATCTTCTTATTATCCAATGCCAATACACTCCATACAGATGTTGATCGCTTTTGTAAAAACTACAGACACCTCGCCCCTGCAGATTCCCAGTATCATCAGTAAAATTCCCAAAACCGCCAGAGCAGGTCCGATCCACCTGGATTCTGTTATTTTCCGAATCATTTTTTCACTCTCCGTAATGATCATCTTTTACTTTGAAACGTTTTTAAGCTCTTTTTCCACGATTTCCTTCCATTCGTCCAGTGTATGGCTTCCTGTATAGGTATCGCCTACAATGTTTCCATCTTTGTCAACAAAAAATGTTTCAGGAAATGCGGAAATCCCCTGCAGACGGCCGTTCATCATAGTAGTATCCGGTATCAGGAACGGATATTTTGCTTTTGTTTTTTCCTGAAAAATGCCTGCTTTTTTTACAGCCTCCTCGTCCTGATTTCCCTTTTCATCTGTAGTATCAAGCACTACACCTGCTACTCCGACGCCTTTCTCTTTCATTTCTTTATAGAGCTCCTGAAGTTCCGGAATCTCTTTTACACATGGTGAGCACCAGGTTGTAAAAATATTTACCAACGTCAGGTCATAGTCACTGAACACTTTTTCTGTATATGTTTTTCCATCTATTCCTGTTGTTTCAAATTTTCCTACAGATTTTACATCCTCCGGGTTGCTGCTGGTATCCTGTGGCTGGTCAAACACGGAAATATTCTGATACGGTGTCATTTCCGTAATATCGGTTTTGATCTTTTCCAGCTCCTTTGTCAGCTTTTCATCTGCATCTTTGTTGGTGCTCAGATAATATTTGTATTTCCCGTCACTGCTGCTTCCAAGCTCTTTATGCTCTGTACAGCCGGTGATCTCATCCAGCTTTTTCTGTGAAGCTTCGTCATAAACGCCAATTGTACCAATTCTGTCCAGACCTGCCACCCAGTCGTCATATCCTGTTCCCATCTTCTGTATTTCGGCGTTTTTCTGTTCCTCTGTCATTTTGCTCCAGCTTACATAGGCATATGTCACTGCATTGGTCTGATTCTCAAAATCTTCCGTGGTAAGCATTGCAATGCTCTGGTCCTTGATCTGCTTTAACAGCTCCTTCGAAAGTGAAAGCTTCAGTCCCAGAAACGGATATTCATAAGAATCCTGTGCCTTGCAGGTTACGTCGGAAGGCTTAAATGTACCTGCTACCAGATCTGATGAAACTGCCTCTCCATCCACCATCATTGCCGCTCCGGGATCTGCTGTTTCCGTGCTTTCCGCCGCTGTTACCGGTACGCTTCCAAATGCAGATATTCCTAATACCGCTGCTGCCATAAGTGCTGTTATTTTCTGTGTTCTTAATTTCATTGTTTATATTCTCCCTTCTGATATCACCGGCCCATATCCGGAACCGACGTATATTTTATATGTAAATCTTGCTCTCTGTAGCCTTACTATATCATCCCCTGTATAAAATCTCTGTTAAGAAATAAAAAAATTTACAGGAATTTTATGCTATACATGATATGATAGATAACAAAGCAAAATCAACTGTTTTTTAGGAGAATTTACTATGCATATATTGATAATCGAAGATGAAAAGCAGCTCTGCCAGTCTATTGCGGAGGGACTTCGCATGGATGGCTATGAAGCGGACACATGTTTTGACGGGGATGAAGGACTTGAATTATGTCTGGTGGAAAATTATGATCTCATCCTTCTTGATCTGAACCTTCCAGGCGTTGATGGTCTGGAAATCCTGCGCCAGTTTCGGGAATCCGATACTTCCACTCCCGTTTTGATCCTCTCTGCCAGAGGACAGATCCAGGACAAGGTTGAAGGGCTTGATCTCGGTGCCAATGACTATCTCACAAAGCCTTTTCATTTTGAAGAGCTGGAGGCACGGATCCGAAGTCTGACACGAAGGAAATTTATCCAGCAGGATGTGTGTCTGCAATGCGGACGTATCAGCTTTGATACCCGTACAAGAAAGGCCAGTATCGATGGACTTCCCCTTTCTCTGACCCGAAAGGAAAGTTCTCTTCTGGAATATTTCCTTCTTCATCAGAACCGTATCATAAGCCCGGAAGAAATGATCGAGCATATCTGGGACGGAAGCGTCAACAGTCTCAGCAATTCCATTCGTGTCCACATTTCTTCTCTTCGAAAAAAGCTGCGCACTGCTCTCGGCTTTGATCCAATACAGAATAAGATCGGCCAGGGTTACATTTTAACGGAGGATATAAAATGAAAAAAATAACCGGAAAGCTATCTCTTCAATGGCGTCTGACACTGATCACCGCACTGCTTATGACAGTCACCTGCATTCTGATGTATTTTTTTATCAGCCAGTCTGCAGTTGCCGGAATGGAGGATCTGGGAGATTACATGATACGGATCGATAACACAGATTCTGCTCCCATCACCTTTAATATGAATCCCTCCGTCTTATTTCCGGAGCTTTCCGATCAGCTGCAGCTAACCAAAAAACTTTTTCTCACCAAAGGACTCATGGTAACAGGGATCATCATCCTTCTCAGCAGCATCTGCACTTATTTTATCAGCCGTCAGGCATTACTTCCGCTTCGCAGACTCAGTCAGGAGGTAAACCAAATAGAGGTCCAGAACCTTTCAGAGGCTCTTGAAGTTCCTGCTACCAATGACGAAATTTCCCGCCTGACAATTTCATTTAACAAAATGCTCGCACGCCTGGATGAGGCCTTTACTGCTCAGAAGCAGTTTTCTGCCAATGCAGCCCATGAGCTGAGGACTCCTCTTGCCGTTATCCAGACAAATCTGGAGGTCTTTGCCCGCAGGGAAACACCTGCTTTAAAGGATTATCAGGAGATTTTTGCCATGCTACAGGAACAGACCGGGCGACTTTCCCATCTGGCTGAAATCCTCCTGGATATGACCGGTGTACAGACTGTTGAACGTTCCGAAAGGATCTCTCTGGCAGCACTGACTGATGAGGTTTTCTGCGACCTGGCTTCTGTAGCGGAACAGAAAGAAGTTGAACTGATCCAGCAGGAGGGAGACTGCATCATTACCGGAAGCTATCTGCTGCTGTATCGCGCTGTGTACAATCTTGTGGAAAATGCGATCAAATACAATCACTCCGGTGGAAAAGTAACCGTAAATATCCATCCTTCCGAAGAAATAACAGATACATCCACCTCTGTCAATTACGTCTTTCTTGAAGTCTCCGACACCGGAATCGGCATTCCTCCTGAATATCAGGAAAAAATCTTCACCCCGTTCTTCCGTGTGGACAAATCAAGAAGCCGCGCTATGGGAGGTGCCGGCCTGGGGCTTGCACTTGTCAGTGAAATTGTCAGACAGCATAACGGACAGGTAAAAGTGCTGGAAAGCAGCAAAAAAGGCAGCATGATCGCAATTATGCTGCCCGTCTGAATATATTTGTATTACATTTACTTTATATGCTCATGAACGCAATCGCTTTGCGATCTGCGTTCAAATCCGAGTATATTTTTTCAACAATACTGTCTGTATCCATTTCGCAGGTAATAGCCTGTTCCCTGAGAGCTGAAGAAAAATCTTTTTCTCTCCACCATCTGCGCATATCTTTTTCACCAAATTCTCTGTTTCTTGTATTATGTCGTCTCACGGTTTCTTCAAACGACAGATCAAAATAATATGCGTATACATTTGAACCATATAATTCATTTGCCAGTTCAAACAACGAACGATACCATTCATCATACATGATCCCTTCCAGGATAGAAAATTCACTGTGTTCCCTTCCGTATCGTAAAAGTTCTGCCATAAGCGGCAAAGCCTTTGTATCTATGCCATCATCAACCCACAGCATATTTCTTCTGACCTCATCCTGTGATATCAGCATTGTATTACGTCCTAGCTTTTTCTGTAATGCCTTCGCTACGGTTGTTTTTCCACTTCCTGAGTTTCCTCTGAGAATGATTAATTTTCCCATGTGCTGCTTTTTCCCTTTCAATACAAAATACAGAATTTTTATGACCGTACAGTCTATTTTACAGCTTTTTATTCCAACTGACAATATTACCAGTGCTATAATCATTTTATTTAACCTCTATGCTCTCCATAGGCATTCTTCTTTCTCTGTATTTTGCTCTGTTTCTGTAATCTCAGTTACTGTCTATACAATAGCATCGTATATTTTATCCATACATGTTCATTATATAAATCTTTATGTTTATAATATAATTTTGCACTGTAAAAAATCCCCGGAACACGGATAGGATTCCGTATTCAGGGGACTCTTTTTCTGCACTTGCATCTATTTTATTGTTTATGATACCTCTCGATCACACAGGTATGTTGCTTTATTTTTTTATCATAATTGATTCCTGCAAGCAGGAGATTTCCATGATAGTCTTTCAGTGCATCTACATATTGCTTTTCTTTAATCTGTGATATGGCTCCATGGGCATCTTTGTCCCATTTCAGTTCAATGACTGCTGCCGGTTTGTCTGCGTATAACTTTCTTGGGATAAAGCAGATATCTGCAAAGCCTTTTCCGGTTGGCAGTTCCCGGATAACTGTATAGTACTCTCTGGCAAAATAAAATGCCAGATTAATGGTGCAGCTCAAAGAATTTTCATCGTTGTACTGAAGAACCGAAATTTCTCTGTGTGCCTGATCAATTCCTTTTGCAACTGCTTCCCCATCCAGATTCCACAATGCTTCCAGGAGTTTTCTGGAAGACTCTACCGACTGTATGACTTCTTTCCAGTCCATGGTGCTGATGGCATTTATATACTCCTGCGACACTTCTTTATTTGGAATCGTCACAGTTTTGTCCGGCCAATGATAGCTTAAGTAGCCCAGATGTACCAGAAGTGTCAATACATCATCCTTTCCCTGAAACGTTATCATATCGTTGGAAAAAGTCCCTGTATTGATCTGCACCTTATCGCCTGCCAGCATTCTTATCACTGCATCTTTCAGGCCATCATAATTCATACGGATATAAATTTTCAGTGCTTCATAGGTTTCTGTCTGATTCCAGTAATTGTCAAAAATTCCACTTAACATGGCATCCACCACAGATTTCGGGCTGTACATGGAATATGTCTTCTTTCTTCCCTCTTCTATAGCAACCAGCTCATAGCCATCATACCATGCCTGTGCCTCCTGAAAATTCCGTTTATACCGGCTGCAAAGTTCCTTTACTTCCTCTTCTGTAAATCCAAAAAACTCTGCCATTTCTCTTGGATTGATCATGGAATATTCCGTAAACATATTTAATGCAGAATGGGAACCATATTTTTTTACCGGAAGGATTCCGGTCATATAAGCTAATGCCACATATTCCTGATCTTTCAGCCATACACGCAGAAAATCCAGATATTTTTTCTGTGCTTCCATATTCTGTTTAAATTCACGGAATATACAATCCCATTCATCTATGATTATAACAAATGGCAGTTTCTTTTCACTATATACAGTTTCTAGAACATCAACAAGATCATTCCAGTCGAAACAGTCTACATCTGAATATTCCTTCTTAATATCCCACAATAATCTTCTTTGCAGATAATCTATCAAATCATCCACCGAATCTGCCCTGCTAAGGAAATCAATCATATTAATGTGAATTACATTGTATTTATTAAGATGTTTTTCAAATGTTTCATCATTTGCAATCTTAAATCCACTAAATATATCTCTGGAATCAACATTTTTACAATAATATGCTACCAGCATATTGGCAGCCATAGATTTACCAAATCTGCGAGGGCGGCTTACACATATATTCTGATGTTCTGTATTCAATTTACGATTTGTAACTGCAATCAATTCTGTTTTGTCAACATATATCTCTGAATTTATTGCCCTTTTGTATTCATCATTTTCAGGATTTAGATATATTCCCATTATCTATGCCCTCCTCTCCAACACAGAATATAGTTCACACATTTCTTATCAGCTGTTCCACAATATTACTCCACACGTAATTGTCTGCCACAATATCGAAACCATTCTGAATTATCACTTTCGCTTCATCCGAATTATCCAGATAATACTTTATTAACTGAGGTATTTCTTCACACGAATTAAGATTATAGTAAATAATATCTTGTTTATCTTTAAAATGCTTCTTAAGCCACTCACTTGAATCCGTCAATGGTAAAGAACCTGACAGCAGGATATTAAATATTCTATCGTGAGTACCCGCCTTAAACCACGGCATAACATTGACCGAGATCTTTGCGTGCGAAAGCTGCTCTAAGCAAGTCAGGGAATCAGTCTGCGGATGGATCCTCACATTCTGCATGGCAGAACATTCAAGTTCCTCCCAGCCTTTTCCAATGACATCCACGGTGATTCCCGCCTCTGCCAGTGTCTTTATGACCATTCCGCGCCAGTAGTTGCGGACATACAGATCAATGAAGATCATCTTGTGCATCACAAGCCGGAAATCATCCGGTGCAACTTCTCCCATCTCCCGCTCACAGTGGCGCAGTGCTGCCTCCTCAACTGTCTGGTCCGTCTTTTCTAATAATTCCTCAATGATCCCGCGGTAAAACGCCGCATACTCATCATTGATCCAGTTGATATGCTGTTCAAAAAACGAAGGCGGTGTATAATTTCCGGTCATGATCACAT